>Ga0307515_10023302_pt1 | contig 10856 bp, 10 predicted proteins | sample 17_EM_MG_FD_194513 | JGI IMG/M metagenome (GOLD analysis project Ga0307515, IMG submission 194513) | Populus trichocarpa ectomycorrhiza microbial communities from riparian zone in the Pacific Northwest, United States - 17_EM | ecosystem: Host-associated > Plants > Roots > Unclassified | place...
CAATTGTAATTTCTTCACTATTAATAACTCTTTTACTTTTAGAAGATTCAAAGGTAGAGGAAGCTGAAATAGAAGTTGTTCTACAAAAAACAAAATCCATGATTTTAAAGATAAATTAAAAAATACAGGCCGCAATTTATATGGGTTTACTACCCTTTCATCACTCAATGGGACTTACTATCATTCAGTAGCGTTCACCTATACTTTTAATGTTTTCTTTCTTCACCACGAATATTGTTTTTTATAATATTATTCCTACCCAGATCCCAATAGGCTCTGATACCAAAAGACATAAAGAGAACACAAAGTAAAAAGGAATAGTATTATAAGAAAACCAGTAGGCTCTGGTACCAAAAGACATAAAGAGAACACAAAGTAAAGAGAAAACTAGTACGTGTTGTTACATCTGAGAATGATCTAAAGATTAGGTCATAGATGTCCAACCAATATATTGGATTTGAAAACACAAGAAGTTTTTGATGTGAATGAAGAGGCAAGTCAATGACAGGGTCCTTTAACAAACATAGAGCATACTTAATTTTACAAAATTGTAAATATATATAGTAAGATAATGAGCTCTAAAGTAAAGAATCTTACTTAAATTTGTATAGAAACCAATACATGAGATATTGGTTATTAGTTATAGGAGAGTGTTTATATATAATTTTCTTCAGTGTATTTCGCTCTGCCTTTAGAAGCTTAGAATGTCTCCTTTTACAATGGAGCTATCATGGAAAAGGCCAAAAGACTTTTTGAAAGGCTAAAGATTCTTTTTGGCGCTTTGTAGTTGGTCATGTGTTTTTGTTCCCCATAGTCAAGAGATGCCAATCTTGAAAATTGCTTTTGAATTTTGTGGGTTTTTCTTTATTGTATTGTACTCATCGACCATTGATTTGTTATTTTGTAGCATCAGGAGATTTTGTAGAAAAATGCCTAAAACAATAGGCCTCGAAAAAAGAGTTTGAAAATGAAAAGACTAGGCCTAGAAGAAGGGCTCAAAATAGGTGAGCCTAAAATTTGGAAAATACTTTTTTTTTATGAATTTTGTAAAGATGGTAGGATGTCATATCAATCATCTTCATTATCATTACCGAGAGGAGTATATGATCCTAAGGATAAAGAGGCTGAAGAGGAGGAAAACAAAAATTCTCCTTTTCCACTGTCTAGGAGTTGTTTCATGACCTCAAAATATTCTTCTTTGGATTTGGCAGTTGCCAAGAGTGCCGAGGCATGGGCTTTTTGGGCGAGGAAAAGGGTTCGAGACTAGTCTTGTAGAGGTTATGGTTCTTCAATGCCATGTCTGTTGTTTAAAGAAAGCCATAACATTACAACAAATTTAGAGCTTTTATTTTCTGCAGCAAAAGAGTCCTATCATTTGACCTTGTATCTTCTTATCAAAATAACATGAGCATTTTGGTCGTTGTAGTTAAATTACTATGAGCATACCCAAAGCATAAAGAATTTGGAACAGAGCATAAGCATTGGGGGAAATTTCTTTTCTCTCTCGGTGCTTCTGAAATTCTATTTGAAACTTTTGTAGCCTTTTTCAACCACAGGGTGTGACTGAAGGTGTAAACCCCAGGGAAAAATAAAGGTTGCTTAGATTGCAAACTAACTACATGAGAAACAAAAGTGAAGAAATTCATGCATATGGTTAAATAAAAACGGGAATTCGGAAATTTTTTGATATAAGTTTTTGGACGAAATACTTCGAGACATTATAAATCAACCCGAAAATATTGAGGGTTGGATTAAATTAATGAAAATAAACTAAACTAAAAGTTGTGGGGTGAAATTATACGAAATGAAAAGAGGTATAACTTAATTATAAGAAGAAAAAAAGATGTGGGGGCCTAAATGCAAATAAGAAAAATTATAGAGCATAAATACTCCTATTCTCACCAAAAATCTGCAGCAATCGTAAGGAAAGAAAAGAGGGAGTTTTTGTATCCATTCTTGCAAAATCAAGAGAGAAACACCAAAATTTCAAGAACCCATCCAAGATTAAGGGTTTATAAATGGAATAAACACTTGTGGGCAAGGGATTAACAAGAAAATTGAACAAAAAGAGCAGATGGAGGGCTGGCTATCATTAGATAAGAAAGGAGGGAGTTCAAAATCTTCAACTGGTTGAAGATCAAAACCTTAATTCGTAACGGGTAAGGTGTTCTAAACATGATCTTATAAGTCATTTCAAATTCGATAATGAATTGATGTCTTGATGTGAGTTATAGATTAGGGTTCTTAGACTTGAATTGGGGAAAAAGTATTTGTTGTTAAAATTAAGTTAATTCATGTGTGGTATGTGATTGGGGATGCGAAACCATGATAATTTACCCAGAAAATGTAGTTTGTGAAAGTTATGTGTGAAGGGAAGGGGGGTGACGAATCTGGACAAACTCATCTCCTGACTTTCGGTAAGATTTCGAATATGAGGATGAGGGAATTAGAACCAAGTTCCTTCATAGCAATTGTAGTTTTAGATGTTAGCTAACTAAGGAAATTGGTCTTGCTCATTTTGGAGCAGTAGAACTCCAGTTATGGGTTATCAACCGAGACTGGGTCATGACAGACCCTGTAGGGTAGTAAGTCTGATTTGTTGATGAGCAAGTATGATTGTCTTAGAGGCTGAGCTGGGTTCTCCTTCCTTCAAAGAACTTGTAGACCCATGTCTTAGCTTTCCAAAGACCAATCTTGCTTGAAACGAAGTTCTATAACTCTAGATATAGTTAAAAATCTGAAGAGAGGTCGGACAGTAACAGTCAATATCTAGACAGTGATGGTTGGACAGTAATAGTTCAATGCTTAGACAGTAACGGTTCAAGATAGTAACAGTTCAATATCTAGATAGTAATAGTTCAAGACAGTAACAGTTCAATATCTAGACAGTAACAATTCAATGTCTAGATAGTAACAGTTGGACAGTAACAGTTCAAATGTTTGTTGATGAGCAATTTTGACTGTCTTAGAGGCAGAACTGGGTTCTCCTTCCTTCAGAGAACTTGTTGCCTCATGTCTTAGCTTTCTAATGAGACTAATCTCGCTTGAATCAGAGTTCTATAACTCCTAATATAGTTAAAAATCTGAGGAGAGGTCAGACAATACCAGTTCAAAAACGAGACAATAACAGTTGGACAGTAACAGTCCAAATGTTTGTTGATGAGCAATTTTGACTGTCTTAAAGGCAGAACTGGGTTCTCCTTCCTTCAAAGAACTTGTAGCCTCATGTCTTAGCTTTCTAACAAGACTAATCTCGCTTGAATCGGAGTTCTATAACTCCAGATATAGTTAAAAAATTAAGAAGAGGTCAGACAACAACAGTTCAAAAACGAGACAGTAATAGTTGGATAGTAACAGTCCAAACGTTTATTGATGAGCAATTTTGACTATCTTAGACATAGAACATGGTTCTCCTTCCTCAGAGAACTTGTAGCCTCATGTCTTAACTTTCCAACGAGACTAATCTCGCTTGAATCGGAGTTCTATAACTCCAAGTATTTGTTGTTAAAATTAAGTTAATTCATGTATGGTATGTAATTAGGGATGCAAAACCATGATAATTTACCCAGAAAATGTAGTTTGTGAAAGTTATGTGTGAAGGGAAGGGGGTGACGAATCTGGACAAACTCGTCTCCTGACTTTCGGTAAGATTTCGGATAGGAGGATGAGGGAATTAGAACCAGGTTCCTTCATAGCAATTGTAGTTTTGGATGTTAGCTAACTAAGGAAATTGGTCTTGCTCATTTTGGAGCTGTAGAACTCCAGTTATGGGTTATCAACCAAGACTGGGTCATGACAGACCCTGTAGGGGCAGTAAGTCTGATTTGTTGATGAGAAAGTATGACTGTCTTAGAGGCTGAATTGGGTTCTCCTTTCTTCAAAGAACTTGTAGCCCCATGTCTTAGCTTTCCAAAGACTAATCTCGCTTGAATTGGAGTTCTATAACTCCAAATATAGTTAAAAATCTGAGGAGAGGTCAGACAGTAACAGTTCAAAAACGAGACAGTAACAGTCCAAATGTTTGTTGATGAGCAATTTTGACTGTCTTAGAGGCAGAACTGGGTTCTCTTTTCTTTAGAGAACTTGTAGCCGCATGTCTTAGCTTTCCAACGAGACCGATCTTGCTTGAAACAAAGATCTATAACTCTAGATATAGTTAAAAATCTGAGGAGAGGTCGGGCAGTAATAGTTCAATGTCTAGACAGTGACAGTTCGGGATTTAAACAGAAACAGTTCAAATATAAAGAAAGGAACGATAATTGTTGTTGGACAAAGAACAACAATATTAAAATGAAAAAAATATTAAGAAATGACTGAAAGAAAGACTTATTGGTTGTTGATATGGTTATACATATCCTTGAGTGAGGAAAATTTATGAGATAAACCTGTGATTTGCAGGAGGGACCACAGGCGTGGTGCAACAGTAGCAGCAGGGAGCACCTATACTTTCTAGTTAAATTCTATGATTTAATATGTTATTGATGTGAGATGTGAATTACCGAACGTTGGATATTAGGAGAAAAGAGGAAAGTTTGCATAATGATGCTGATATTTTGGATAGTATTCTGAATGTATATGTACTCAAGGTGAACAATTGTTGTGTGAATTGCCAAGTGATGAAATTATCATTGACAAAGGAATTATGAGAAGTGTGATTGGGGCGTGAACTAGCATACATTTAGTATATGTTAGGATCCCGGGTAAGGGGATCAAGATGTATTGATTGGCATACATTTAGTGTATGTTAGGATCCCGGGTAAGGGGATCAAGATGTATTGATTGGCATACATTTAGTGTATGTTAGGATCCCGGGTAAAAGGATCGCCGTGTATTGACTGGCATACATTTAGTGTATGTTAGGATCCTGGGTAAGGGGATCACCTTGCATCGACTCCTACATGGTGATGATGATAACAGTGAAATTGGTATCGGTAATGTGTTAAGCAAAAATAATCATGGGTGGTCTTATGAGATCTTAAATGGAGGTTGATAATGGAAAAGGAAAAAACTTTTAGTAGTTGAAGGAGAAAGAGTTTCCAATGACAACCAAAAGGGAGAAGTGAATAAAATATGAATGCATGTTTGCCTTTTTATAATTGTTGGATATTTGTATTGCTTTATTATTGTGATATTCATATTTGAATAATATGTATTTTGTTTTCAGGACCATCGCATGCACGACAGGAGTAGATTCTAGCTTAGGTTCACTTTTTTATAAATTAGATCCTAGGAAGTATACCCTTGTATTTTGGTAATATTACTACTTTTATAAATTAGCCACATCTTGACTTGGTGACAATCCTTATCTTCTTGTCTGAACAAAATGTCATTCCTAACGTCAGAATTTGAACAGATTGTCTTCATGAAAGTTCTAGAAAATTATCTTAGATTTCCAATCAAAAAAGAATCGGTGCATTTGGACTTCTAGAACTTGAGATATGGGTTGAACACTGAACAGTGTTTGGGCTGCAGAACAGATTCCGACTTCTCCATTGTTGCTACAATTTGAACTTGAAAACGGCCTTTTTGAATCTTGGACTCCTCATGAAAGTTTTAGGCCTAGGTCTTAGGTTTCTATTCATATAAACCAAACTAAAATCCAAGATCTACAGCTCTAGATATGACCCAATGACTGAACAGTGTTCCAGTTTGGACTAAACCAGCATCTCTTTTCTAAGCTTAGCCCTCTCTTTGTCTTCTCAATTTCAGTAGTTAAACTCATCAATCAATCCTTTCATTTATGTGATAGGCCTACATTTAAGATAAACATTTGCCATAAATTAAAGGTATCTTATAGTATCAGACTTGTTATTATAAAACATGCTTTAGTTAAGGAGTTATTGATACTTCAAGTGCAAAATGATGATATAAGACCTTGATAAAAATGCACTTTTAAGTACTAATCAGGTATCCCTTATTACCCTCTCCATACCCTGAGCAGCCCGTACCAATTCCCGCACAGACTGAAACTGTATGGCTATCAATATCATCCTCAATTCCTGCCTCAGTCCATCACGAAACCTCTCCACCCTGTAGCACTCTGTGGGATGGTAAGTGGAGGCAAAAGCTGTTAAATCCTGAAATCTCCTCTCATACTCCAGAACTGTCAAATCTCCCTGCCTCAAATCCAAAAACTATTGTTCTTTCTCCCTCCTATGCTCCCAAGAATAGTACCTCTCCTCAAACTCTTCAAGAAAGTCCCTTCATCTCAATACCTCCCTTGATCTCCTCTCTCTAATGGTCTCCCACCAAGAGTGGGCACTTTCAACCAATAGCTGAGTCACGCAATCCACCCATAGCTCCTCTAGCACCTGCATCTGATTTATAACTCTTTCCGCTTTCCTCAGCCAATTCCCAGCAACCTCAGCATCCTCTTCGCCATGGTAAGTCATACAACCCATCTCTTTCATACCCTTCACCCATTGCACTATGGTGACTACTCCCCCTGATCTAAGAGTTGTACTGGAGGCTCCCGCTACCATTCCTATTGCTACAGCTCTCACTATATATTCCATAAAAGCAGGATCCAAAAATGGGTTTGATCCAGCTACCGATGCCACTGGTGGGGGCATATTATCTCCCCCCTGTCTATCTGATACCTCGGGCATTGATACATCTATCTGACGGGACAACGAATCATCTCGAAGTCTCACTGACTCGCCCCTTTCCGAGTACACTGATGTTGCAGGTATATGAGAGGAGGTGTCTGCCAGGGGATCCCAGTATGGATCACTTTCATTACGAAAACTCTGATCACTTCCCCGAACTGGGGATGGATCAGTCCTGGCTCCTTGCCTTGTTCTCACCATCTTGAAACACATTTCAAAATCATATAATGATTCCTATCCCCGGAATAGCAACTGAGCTCTGATACCAAAAATGTAACATCCCCCGTTCCGGGATAAAAACAACAATCTCATGTCAACCGAAAAAAAGAGCAATTAATTTTTTTTTCTATATATATGCATGGTCTTCGTATTAAAAACTACCGAAATTTCGACGGAGTCTCCCCTACACCGAAAGGCCCCAAGTTATCGATATGTAACCTGTTTACACTTCTAATAACTCGCATCTCCTAACTCAAACCCGACCCAATCATCCTGGGTTTCAAGCCCACAAATATTATCACACCTATCAACCACAATATTTATAATATACATTATATAACAAAATATCATTATGGATGGATAAAGATATAAATACACATACATGAAATATGGTTATATGAACTACATAGTTAAGTTCATTTAATCAAGTTTAAACATTAATTATACAAATTAAGTTATACAAACATTTTCAAGTTTACAAAATACAAGGGTATACTCCCTAGAACCTATATTACAAGAAGGGAACATAAGCTAGGATTTACTCTTGTCGTGCATGCGATGGTCCTGAAACAAAATACATATTATTGAAACATGAATATCACAATCAATATAACAACACGAATATCTAACAATTTAAAAAGGGTAACATGCATTCATATTTTGTTCACTCCTCCCTTCTAGTTTTCATTAGAATCTCTTCCTTGTTCAACTATTAATAATCGTTCCCTCTCCCATTATCAACCTCCGATGCAGATTTTATAAGATCAATCATGATTATTTCTGCTTAACGCATTACCGATACCAATTTCACTAGTATCATCATCATCACCCCGTAGGAGTCGATGCAAGATGATCCCTTTACACTAAATGTATGATAGCCAATACATGGTGATCTCCTTACCCGGGATCCTATCATACACTAAATGTATGCTAGCCAATACATGTTTGATCCCTTTATCCGGGATCCTAACATACACTAAATGAATGCTAGTCCAAACATGGCGATCCCCTTACCCGGGATCCTAACATACACTAAATGTATGCTAATTCACGCCTCAAATCACATTTCTCATATTTCCTTTGTCAACGACCTTTCACCTTGAATACACATATATTCAGTAATTCACATTTCACATCGGTAATATATTCAATCATGGAATTTTAACTAGAAAGTAAAGGTGCAATTCACCTACCTGCAATTGAATCTCTACTTGTGCTCCCCTGCTGCTACTGTTGCACCACGCCTGTGGTCCCTCCTGCAAATCACAGGTTTATCTCATAAATTTTCCTCAATCCCTTCTTTTCTTTCTAATGACAATTGACACTCCCTTCTTCTCTTCTTGTTCAAATTTTCTTGTTAATTCCTTGCCCACCAGTGTTTATTCTACCTATAACCCTTAATCTTGGATGGGTTCTTGAAATTTTGGTGTTTCTCTCTTGATTTGTAAAAATGGATACAAAAACTCCTTCTTTTCTTTCTTTGCGATAGTTGCAGATTTTTGGTGAGAAGAGGAGTATTTATGCTCTATAATTATTCTTATTTGCATTTAGGCCTCATTTTCTTTAAGCGTATTCTTTTTTCCCCCACATCTTTTTAGTTTAGTTTATTTTCTTTAATTTAATCCAGCCTTGATTTTCCCCGGGATTTACAGTACAGGTGGAGGGTTAACTTGTGGACAGTCAAATGTTAAGGGTAATTATGTTGGAGGAGTTTCAGAGTATAACACCATTACTTATCCTCTCTATGTCAAATGTGAGCAATGACATCCTGGAGATTGCTCTGCATCATTAAAGCGATGCTACATTTATAGGCAGGATGGGTATAAATGGCGGGACTACCCCTATTTAGGTCGGGTATGGTACTATTACAGTGAGTAGGGACACTTTAAGAAGGACTGTCTTAGGAGAACTGAGTATGTTTAGGGAAAGAGATAGCAAACACAAAATTATCAGCAGTCAATCATTGTGGATAGACCTACCAAACTAATGCAATCTGGGACTAGTGGAAATCGAGGTTGACCTCGAGGACAAGGGGAGAGGACCTAGAGCATACTGTTTCACATGACCTAGGAGGATGTATGGACTTCCATAGATGTAGTAGCATATACTTTATTATTAGAAAATCAGTATGTGCATGTTTTGATAGATCCATGTGCTACATATTCTTTTTATGGCAAGAAAAATTGAAAATAAACTAAAAAAGCAACTAAGTTAGAAAAGGGATTTTTGATTAGCACACCATTAAGGGATGCAGTGTATGTAGAACATTTCTGTAAAGAAGTTAAAATTTCTATTGAGAGATATTATATGGAAGTAAATGTGATGTCAATTGAATTATATGATTTTGACTTAATACTAGGAATGGATTGGTTAAGTAACCATAAAGCACAAATAGATTGCTTTTCAAAAACAATGACTCTACAGGGATCAGATGGGAAAATGATAACTTTTAGGGGTGAGAGAAATGTCATGCTAAATTGTGTGATTTCAGTCATGACAGTTAGTAAGCTTATGAGAAAACGGTGTGTGGCTTATTTAGCTTACATAATAGATTCTGGAAAAACAAATGAGGTAGAGTTTAATAATATTCCCATCATGAGAGAGTTTTCAGATGTGTTTCCAGAAGAATTGTCAAGGCTACCCCTGGAAAGGGAAGTGGAAGTCTCAATTGATATATTGTTAAGTATCTCTCCTACAGCTTGGGCACCAGCAGAATTGGTTGAGTTGAAAGTTCAATTGCAAAAATTAATACAAAGAGGGTTCATACACCCGAGTAGTTTACCTTGGAGAGCTCTAGTCCTATTTTTTTATTTTAAAAAAAAAAAGATGGGACATTTAGGCTCTGCATGGACTATAGATAGTTGAATAGGGTAACAATGAAGAAAAAGTATCCACTTCCATAGATAGATGACTTGTTTAACCAGTTAAAAGGGCCAGGGTGTTCTCAAAAATAGATCTAAGATCGGGGTACTACCAGTTAAGGATCATGGAGTAGGATGTACCAAAAACTGCCTTTAAGACTCGTTATGGTCATTATGAGTTCCTGGTAATGTCCTTTAGATTGACAAATGCACCAACAGTGTTTATGGACTTGATAAATTGGGTCTTCTAACCTTACTTGAATAAGTTTATGGAGGTGTTTATAGATGGAATTTTAGTCTATTCTAGCTCCTATCTAAAGCATGAACAACACTTGAGACAGGTGTTGCAGACCTTTAGAGATCACTAGTTGTATGTCAAATTTAGTAAATGTGAATTTTGGATGAAAGAGGTGGTTTTTCTAGGGCATGTTATATTTGCAAAAGGAATATTTGTAAACCCAGTGAAGGTTAAAGCGTACCTGAAATGGAAAAAGCCTACAAATGTAATAAAAATATGTAGTTTCCTAGGATTTGTAGGGTATTAAATTTTATTAAGGGTTTTTTTTACTATAGTCAATTCCATTGACTTGGTTGATTAGAAAAGAGACAAAATACGAGTGGTCAAGGGAGTGTAAAGAAAGTTTTCAGGAATTGGGCCTAACGGTTCATTGTTGGCTCAATTAAGAGTATGGTCTGTGTTACGGGACAAAGTTTTGGAGGTGCAACAAAGACACACTAAAGTGACAAAAAGTGAGAGATAGGGGTGATGATTTTCGGTTCGGTTCGGTTCGGTTTTTACCTATAAAAAACAACCAAACTGGTTTTTTTAAAAAAAAACCAAAACCGAACTGAAACCAGGTCAAACCAACCGGTTTCGGTCCGGTTCTATTCTTAATTTAAAAAAACTGAGAGACCCTATATGCTTTTTTTTTCCTTCCTAATATTTTTTTTTCTGTTTTATTTGAGTGCACATGACTCCTGCTAAGTGACCATCTCCCTTAAACCCATCGAGAGCCGCCTCTTTTGCATAATAATGAACTGGAAAAGCAAGTTGCTGATTCAAAATGGCTTGACTCCATGCAACTACATAAACCCAAAAATCACAAAATCATTATTAATGAATACAAAATCCCAGTAATCGAACGAAGAACCCCCACACCTCTCTTTA
>Ga0307515_10023303_pt1 | contig 10856 bp, 5 predicted proteins | sample 17_EM_MG_FD_194513 | JGI IMG/M metagenome (GOLD analysis project Ga0307515, IMG submission 194513) | Populus trichocarpa ectomycorrhiza microbial communities from riparian zone in the Pacific Northwest, United States - 17_EM | ecosystem: Host-associated > Plants > Roots > Unclassified | place...
CCCTATAGCCATCCAACGTCCTTTCTTAGAAGTTTTATTATAGGTATAGTAACAGCAGAATAACTTTAGATAAACCTACGGTAAAAGTTTACAAATCTAAGAAACTGCTATAATTCTTTAACTAAGGTTAGGTTCTCCTATACTTATAAGGCTTAGACCTTTTTAAAGTCTATACTTATTCCTTCTATTAAGATAATTAAGCTAAGGTACTTTATCTTTATTATATAGAACTCTAACTTGCCAATATTAATTTAGAGGCCGGCAGCTCTAAGGTAGTGAATTACCTCTTTAACGTGCCTAGTATACTCAGCTTAAGTTTTAAAAAATACAAGGATGTTATTAAGGTATGCTATGCAATAGTTATCTAATACGTCGTAAAGAATGTAGTTAATATAGTTTTGGAATATAGCTAGGGCATTATAAAGGCCAAATAGGGTTACTAGCATCTCGTAGAGCCCAAAGTGGGTAATAAATGCTATAAGCTATTTATGGCCCTTAGTAATACGGATCCTATTAAACGCGGCGATAATATTAAGCTTAGTATAGAATTTGGCGCTGTATAGGGCATTAAGTATCTCCCAGATAAGCGGGAGCGGGTATTAGTTCTTAATAGTAACGTTATTAAGTCCTCTATAGTTGTAGCAGATCCTCACCCCTTCTTTTAGCTTAACAGCGAGTAGAAGCGGGGCTACGGCAAAGGACGTTAATTCTTAGATAAAGCCTTTATTAAGCATCTTATTAATCCATTTCTTAACGCATTAAAGCTTAGTAGGGGAAAGTAGGCGGTTCTTATAGTACGGGGGCTGCTTTCCTGGCATAATTTTAATTTTATGGTCCCATAGGCGATATAGTAGAAGCTTATTAGCATTCTTTAGGAGAAACCCCTTAATATAGTGCCTATATTCCCTTAGGAGGCGTTATATAATATTATCCCTAGTTAAAGCGGGCTTGCCTTTTATAAACTTTTTAACGTCTATATCCATAACTTTACGGCGGAGGAACTTAGTATTTATAGTCTAGAGGTTTTCCTTAAGGAAGCGGTAAAAATAACTAGGGAAGACCTTATAGGCTTCTTCCATTATATAGTTACCATCAACTAAGCGGCAAAAAAATTCCTCTATTAGGTTTGGTATTTTAACCAGTCCAATAGGGAGTTTATCTATTAATTATTTCCGTTCTTCTTATTCTACTAATTCTACTAGCTCTGCCATATAGATCCTTATTACTTTTACACCTTTTTATTTATAAAACTAGGCGAAATTCACAGCGCGTACGTTCATAATATCGTCCAGATTAGGGCGTATTTAGTCTTCTCCCAACATCGCGGCGGGGCTAGCTCGTCTTAGTCGGCTCTTAAAAGTGGTTTCTAGGCGGCGGCCTTATATAAGGCGTGCAGGGAGTAGGTACAAGGTTGGGCATTATAATAGCGCAGTTTCTATTATCTAGGTCTTAATAGTTCTATAGCTAGTCCTTACTATAACACAGGCTATAGTATACGTATATAGCATATAGCTTAGTTCTAGGTATTAGGCTAGGCGGCTAGGGTTCAAAGGGTATCTAGGTTGGCGTTAAATTCTTAGTAGCAGCGGCGCAAAGCGGACCTTCTTCCTTAATCTCAGCAAGGCTAGCTAGCCCATTATTTCGGTCTTAAGTGCTAGAGTAGTCCAGTTTTCTGCTGTCTCGTTGCTTTACAGCTATATAGGTTCCCCTTTATCAGGAATATCTTTTACTATTAGGGCTTTATATATAGTCCTAGGCACTAGGCTTAGTAGTGCCGAGTATCCATATAGGGCGTCCCTACTACTGTCGGCTGTCCCCTATAAGAGACAGTTCCTAAAGTAGTAGTCTAAGTTAAAGCGGATTTTAAGCTCCCTAAAACTAGGGCGGGGCTTATACTTCTAGAGCTAAGGCATACCTAAGATAATTAGGGTAGTAGGTAAGAGTTTAGTAATAAAAAAGAGTATAGCTTTAGTATAGAGGCCAATTAACATTTAGGCAATAAAATAGTCCATAATAAGTAAAGTCAGAATACCGTCTATAAGGCGTAGTGGCCTAGGTGCTAACAGCTTCTTAGTTATAACATTATATTTTCTTACAATAGACTCCGCGTTAGCAAATGCTATTACAGTACTACTAGAGTCCACTAGGCTTACTATATTAATAAAAACTTAGGGGCATAGGTTGCGTAATAAGGAGAGTTAGGTTTAAACAAGGATTAATTTCTTATTACTATTTGCTAATCTAAAATCAAGTAGCAGCTTACTAATAAAAAGGATTAATTGGTCTAGTAACAGGGACCTAATCTTCTTATCTTCCTCCTTATATAATTTAGACCCTTAGATATAACTTAGTCTAAGGGTTTACCTTTTAACGACTAGGGTACAGAGCTGTCTTAGCGGGGCAATCCAGTATCTGTCTAGCTGGCAGTATTAGTCTCAGTTAGGGTATAAGAAGATAGCACCTCGCTGACAATATAGCCGTATTTATATTCGCTAGCACGAAGTTACTAATTCTAGACGTTATTAACGGGTTAGGCTTTTATATAGGGTATTATTTAGAGTAACTAAGCCGCAGGGTTAAAGGAGGGGAGTTATCTACCACGGCCATAATGGACTCCGCGGTTGCTACGTCCGCGGTTATTAGTTTATATTATTTAATGGGCTAGCATTAGGACTAAGTTTGCTATTATAGTGGGGTTATAAGCGTCCTTTTAGTGGCCAGGCAGGCCACAGGCAAGGCATAGTCTATTATTAAAGCGGCGCTTACGCTCTATGTCTAAAATTCTATTAAGGTCCATAGGTTCTTCAGTCGCTGCTAAGGTCAGAGTTAGCGTAGGGGCAGGGGCTTAAGCAGGTGGGCGGTAGTTAGTGTTCTTAAGGTTGGCTCAATATATATAGTTTATGAGGTTCTTAGCGAACACATCCATCTACTTACTCTAACCTATATAGTCACTATTATTAATTTCATAGTTAAGTCTAAGTACTAGCTCTTCCATCTTTAGAGAGATAAACTTCCGGAGTAGGTCCACCTTCTATTCGTCTGTCTTCCTAGCGCAGACCATTAACTTATCAAGCTCTCCCTTCTAAGACCAGTAATTACGCTCGCCCTAGGGGAAATAGTTAAGCTTATTTTTTGCGACCTAGGTTATATTAATAACCTTATAGTAGGCAGCAAGCTCTTTAAGCATATTTTCCTTAGCAGGCCATTTCCACATAGATATATTATTCGGGTTCTTATGCATAAGCTCCAGGCCCTACTTAATAAACTCATAGGCCTTGCCTTCTAGTATATCCAAGATATAAAGGATCTGAGATTAGACTATATTAAAGTAGTCCTAGTCACGGTCAAAAACTCCTTTAATCTTAATATACCAGGTCTTAAAGTTAGCTTATTATTCTAACGGGGTACCTTTTCTACTAAATATTAGCGGGTCTTTAGACTTCCATTTTTTCTGCTAGGTTACTGCCGTTATTATAGGGGTTAATTATTTTAAAACGGCGATAGTCTCTACCTAAAAGTTAATAGTTCCTATCTAGAAAGCAATAAGGGCATTAAGGCTTTCGTTAGCTTTCTTATTAGCGGTATTTATATTATACATAAACTATAGTCCCGCTTTAATATTGCTAAGGAACTCATTAGTATGGTTAATAAGGGTATAGTAAGCTTTATCGGCCTTAAAGGTCTTAGGGTATAGTAGGGAGCGGCAAATTATCTATATAATGTTAGGGTGTGTCTGTATAAAGAAGTCTATAAAAACTTCGCGGGGGTTCTAGGTTTCGGCCATTTCGGCGTTATTAATGTCGCCCATTTAGGTAGTCTTTGGCGCTAAGAAAAAACTAAGGATCGTTCTAGGACTGTGCTGGATTATGGCGTATAGACGCGTCGGCTGCGCGCGCAGGTCGCAATTGTTCTAGGGCGGAGATAACTGGGATACGGGGAATCAGTGATCGCGACGGGGCGCAATTAATAATAGCACAAACTGCCACAGTACTGCAATAAAGTAGACTAAATAACTACGTTATACTATAAAGAAGAGAAGAAGGTAAAAGGGGGTATCGTATACAAATAGTAGGGCCAGCCGCCAAGGCGCTAGTGGTGGGCTAGCCAACAGTAGGAACAGTATACGTCAGGTCAGTGCCGTAACAGCAGGCTAGGATTTAGTAAAACTTGGCGGAATATAGCTAAATACGGTAGATTACTATTAAATTACTATAAATTACGGCAAATTACGGTCTTATAGTTAGTCTTTAATTACTAAGTTAGTAGAAATAGATAGATATATATATTAGTCACACAGGGTGACTTACTAATAACGACTACTTAAGTAGGTTATAGTGATGTTTATTAATATATACTTTTTATTAGAATAAGGAAAGGCGAGGAGCTTAAGACTCCTCACTACGCTAGTGCTATAGCGATACGTAACGACCGCTTACCTTATTCCCAACACTAGTAACTCTTCTTTTATAGTTGCTATCTATATATAAATACAAAAGTATAGTAAAGATAGGACCTTTACCGCACATGCAACCTTACTAAAAGGTGGCGTCGCACTTCCAAACTTACGCATACCCATCTTACCATCAAAAACTGTTCGTACTAACTTAATAGCACGAGTGAGTCAGATCTAGGGGCACGAAATACATATAGTATCGTATGCTCTTTTAGATAATGGTGACTGTCGATTCTATTAAGGTAGACTACGTGGTCTATATACTGACGCGCCTCCCCCCTAATTAGTTAGCACGTAGGTAGTCGGTGCATAAACGCGTAAATACGCATTCGTATACTAGGTGCTATAATTATATACTAGCAGTACTTAGAAAATAAAACCACTTATATACAGCCTCCGTAATTGCCTTAATAGAACCATAAAACACGTAAGGAAATATATAAGAAATCCCTCCTAAGGTGCCTTCTGGGCTGCCTTCTAAACGGTACTCTAGGCTAGCCGTAAGTCCTACTTACGGTCCGTAAAATGAACCGTACGGCCTTTCGACGGGCCGTAAACGAGCCGTAAGTTAGATCTTAAGGGCCGCTAAGGCGCTAGTGCTAAGCGAGCCAATAGCAATTTTCTATCCTGGGGATAGAAAATCGTAATTAGTTAATTTAACTACCGGTCCGTAGAATAGGCCGTATAATAAGCCGTACGGCCTTCTAACGGGCCGTAGGCGTACCATAGGTACTCCGTTAGTCCCGTTCTACCCATTCTATAACTTTTAGGTTAAGCCTATTTGTGTTAATTAGGGTTTTAAGGGCTTAACACGGCTTTGCCTTAGTTATAGCATCTACTAAGTTATTTCCGCCGCTAATCTATTTAACCTTTATAATTTTACGTTATTTATAGGCCTAATATAAGCACATTAGGTCGACTATAAGCCTCTTCTCTTATATCGTACCTAGTTTAACTAGGCAGTTATAGAGGGACTTTAAATTAGTGTATAAAACTAGGGGTAACTGCTCTAGTTATAGGATCTTCTAGACCGTTAATTTAATTGCGGCTGCTATATTAAAGCCATAAGCTAGTATATATAGTTTAGAAGCTAGTACACTGCGGGTTACTTATTTGCACTTAATTAAAGACTAGTATAGTATATTTACGTCCTAATTGCGGTCCGTAAGTATAATTATAAAGCCAATTTATAATAATAGGTCTTTGTTATTAGCAAAGGAGGCGTCCATAAATGCTATTACACTAAGGGAATTTAGGTCCAGTGGTATAAAAGTAAGTCCTCTTATCGCGTTGTTAATTTGCCATTAAATACGCTTATTAAGCTACTTAATATTTCCTTCTTACGGATCTACTGCCTAGGCCGTAAAGGATAAGTTATAGGCAGATTTGGGTTAGCAGACTATAGCTATATAGGCGCCTCTTATACGCTATGCAGCTTATTAGTCCTTTATATTTACGGTCTTATAGGTCTCTCCGCGGGAACTGGTAAGGTCTATAGGCTTTACTATAACAGGCTTTAGATTTTAAGCTTGGCGTTTTTAAGTTAGCTAGATTAAATTACCTTTTTATATAATTAAGCCTCTATTAAACTTAATTGGAGTCTACTTAGTTAACTGCTCTTACGGCTTTGCTAAGAACTTTACCTTTTATAGTTTAGTTTCTTTAGCGTCCGCAAAGGTTTAGTCTACTAGGAAGAGGGTATTGTCTATTTAGAGTCTAATAATATTAAGGCTGTTTAATGGGGTATATAGGAGGTAGGGGTTGTAGGTTAACTGTTCCATTTTAAGTTTACTAACGTGGTGCTGGTAGTATATCTTAAACTAATAGTTTCCAGCTTTTAGTACTCCGTAAAGAGGTTTTATAACCCGTAAAATTATTCCTAGTTATAGGTTAAGCTCGCGGGGTAGTCGTATAAAGATGTCCCTACTTAGGTAGGTATTAGACTACACGTAGGCTTATAAGATGTCCTGTAAGTATAGGGCTATGGGCTTAGTTTACTATAGTCTAGACGTAAGTATAAGTATAATCCGTTAACTAACTCATTAAATTGTAGGCGATTGCGTAAGAACTAAGTCCTTTCCCTAGTCGTTATAAGCTTATATAACAAGCCTTAACTTTTTAAAGGCTTTGTTAGTACTAGGGTGCTTAATTTCGTTAATAAAGCGTAAGTTAAATATGCGGACGCCTTACGGGACATCTTTCTCCGTTATAACCGCAAAGATGCCCTTCTTAAGTAGTCCGTTAATCTCTTTGCGTTATAAGTCCGTAAAAGGGGTTTCCTATACTAAAACTAATATATTTATAGGCGGAGATTACCTTGCGGATATTCCTGTAGAGGTTAGGTAATTCTTTATTACGGGGTTCTTAGTTATAGGGTGCTTTTAGGGGCGTCCTCGGCCACGCTTTATAGTAGGTTTAGTAGGTTTAATGGGTTTCTAGGGGACTTCTAGGGTAGGGAAGGGTGCTTCTAGTTTATCTAATTTAGTAGTCGCTTCTGGTTTGTCTAGTTTAACGGTTACTTCTAGTTCGTCTAGCTTGACGTTATAGGTATTTTCGGGCCAAAAGTAGGGTTTTACGGACGTGCTCCTAAAGCTAGTCAGTTCGCTAGGGAGTTATACACAGCACGTTTCATTTTCTACAGCCAGTAAACGGTAAGGTCCCGTCTAGTTGCCGCTTTCACGCCATATAAGGACTTTAGAATTAAGCGGGAGGTTATAAACTAAGGTTGTGTCTAGTCCGTTGCGGTAATATAGGGCGCTATTAACTGCTTATTTGGCCCGTAGTTTAACTATTTCGGCTATTGCCTTTTATATTATAGCTACTTGTTCCGTAATAGACGGGGCAGGAGGGCCTAGGTTGCTTATCTTTAGGTAGGCTCTATAGACTAAAAGGGTGGGTACTAGTCCGTCCGGGCCAGCGGTGTTATTAACGGCTTTTACGGCCATCTATAGAGCCAGTTCCTTTTAAATATCCTTATATTCGTCCGTAATAATCTAATAAGCTCTCTATAAGGCTAGGTAAGCTCGCTTAATAAGCCTAATAAACTAATACGCCTTAACTAGAACAGCTTTTATTGATATAGCCATAGCCATAGCATACTGCTGGAATTCCTTGCTAATAAAGTTCCTACCGGCGTTATAGGTAATGTACTTAGGGGGTCCAACGTATATATCAATCCAGCAGGTCCGTAAAATATCCCAAGTATATTTTATAGATATATTTTGCAACTAACGGGCGGCTTAATAGCGGGTTACCTCGTCAATTATATATAATACTGGGCTGCCGTTAATATATATAATATCTACATACACTAAGTGGTTAAAATTAAGGTCTTTATAAAGAGTAAACTTAAATCGGCCTAGGGAACGTCCGTATTTCTGGCAAAAGAAGCAGTATTTAGTTAGGTGGTTAATTACCTTCCTATTAACGTCGTCATATCTAGAGCGTTTAAGGACTCTATATAGCTTTTCGGCTAATAGGTAGCTAAAACGGCAGTATAGGCGGTGGATTTCAGTACTAGTAAGGTAGCACGGGTTATAGTCAAAAGATTCCTAAATATAGGTCCGTAATATCTCTCCCTATATAAGGAACGGGTGTCTAAATCGTCGTACAATTAGTAGGGTGATATGCTTACTTCCTAGGGCAGTTATGGGGCTAATTACAGTATCTATAACATTATTGTAGTAAACCTATAACCTATCTATGTCCGTAAGACAGAGTAGAAAAGGGGTGTTCGCTTTTACTACGTGGAAGTTAACTAGGCCAATTAGGGTTTTAACTACCACTAATCTAATTAATGTAGTTAAGCCAATGCCAAATTGGATGTTTACGGCCCCAGTTTACGTAATATCAATGTCCGTATTATTATTTATGGTAGTCCTATATACGAGGTATTATCTATAGCCTACGGTAGACTTCTTAGAGGCACCTATATCAATTATAACACCGTAGAATTCCTTAGGGGTATAGCGTTCTGTAGTAATATATATAAATAGGTCCTGCTTATAATCTATAGTGTTTATAACAGGGGTGCTTATAGAATGGTTTTTAGGCGTAACTAAGTATATAAAGGAACAGTCGGCTAATACGGTTGTAATATTAAAGGCTTAGCTGTCCGTAAAAGGTCTAAAAGTAGTTAGGAATATTTCTAAGGCCTCTTATTCCTAAGTATCTAAATTAAAGTTAATTATAAGGGCTTCTATTAACTCATTAGGGGGCTCTTCTGCTTCCTCTCCTTTGTATTCCAAAATAAACTAGCTAATACGGCTATTAAGTCTCTTCCTAGGTATGCCTTATAGACCAATATTCTTCCTTACCGCATATAAAGCACTTCTAGCTGGTCCGTCTATGGGGGTATATTTTCGTACAGGAGTTACTATAGGGGTTACGGGTGGGACTTGGTCGGTATGGGTACTACTAGCGGTAGCGGCAGTCTGTAAAGTAGACGTCTAAGTCTATTTACGGATATTAAATATCCGTAGTAAAGGCTTAAGTGCTGCCTAGTGGGTTTAAGACTTCGTACGTTATAATAGAGGAGCGTAGATCATTAATAAGGCTAGCTAAGGTGTCTGCAGGCTTATAATAGGCGTACTTATAGGGCTCTACTTCCTAGTAGGCCGTAATAAGTTTGTTATACAGGAAGTCGTCTATTTAAAGCTTAGCGTTAAGGCCATGCTATAGGTGCCGGAGGTCTTTAATGAGAATTTGCAGGCACTCTATAGTCGATTTTTCAGTATTCTTATTAATTACGGTCCGTAGCTTGGTCGCATTCTATTAGGTAAGGATATTACGCTTATATTCTAGTCCTTTAAAGTAGTTACGGGTAGCTTTATATAGCTTATTAAAGGGAACACTAAGGGGGTTACTCTTAAGGTTAGTGTAGTAGTAGTTGAGTACTAGGCCGCGTAGTATAGTAGAGTAGGCTTGGCTAAACTCTTATTTAGGAATATCAGCCTTTTAGCAAAGGTCCGTAAAGATGGTTAGTTTAAAGTCAAAATTATCATTTTCACCGCTGTATTTAGATTTATCGGTATAGAGCTTAGCCAGGTTAGCTAGTTTCTTACTATAGGTCTTCGCTTAGGTATATTACGGATCTATAACTTATAGATCTATAGCTTGCGGATATATGGCTTACGGATATATAGTTTATAGATATATAGCTTGCGGATCTATAACTTAGGTAGGTTGCAGATCTATAGCTTTGTTAACGGAAGGGTTTTAGTCCGTATTTTAGTTTACAGAGGTATTACAGTCCATAACTTGGGTACTAGGTATACTTTAGCCCGTAAGATTAATTCTAAAATCGCTTAGGTTTATAAGACAAATTTAGTTAAGTAGGTTAGGTATAAGGCTAGCAATATTATTAAGTTTGGGAGAAGTAGAGAGATTATTTGTGGCTTTAACCTAGTCTAGGATTTTCTCTTTAGTCCATTCCGTTTGGTCCTCCTCCTATATTATATTGTATAAGGACCGTACAATAGTAACTTATTTATCTTTTTTAACCTATATACCTTAGTGACGTAAAAGGGTTCGTAGGTTACGGATAGCAGTAGGGTTACAAGTCTTAAAAATAGCTTCCGTAAAGTCCGCAAAGTCTTCCTTATATTGCTCCTATAGGTCGTTGTTTAAAAGCTTATAGTGTCCGTATTTAAGGATTTTAAAATTAATATAGTCGTTAACGTCGTCTGTAGACGTAAGGTCGACTCCTTAGCTCCACTTCTTTTAACCTTCGCTGATTTGCTTGCTTATATCTGCTATATTATATAGCGTTATATATCTATATAAGCTGTGGCGGGTTATAGTAGCTTATAGCGGGTGGAGGAGGTCTTATAACGGTCCGTAAAATTAATTAGCGGGTCCGTAACAGTTTAAGGGGTCTTATAGTAGTCCGTAAAGGCGATTAACGGGTCTATAACGGTTTATAGAAGGGTAGGGGGTTTTTATAAGGTCCGAAGAGGTTTAGGGTTTAAGGGGGTTAAGGATAGGGGGTTCCGTAAAGGTCTATATTCGCGTCTATAACTTCTAGTAAACCGTACTAAGACTTAAATAAGTATATAGAGTTGGTAATAGTCCGTAATCCCCAACTTCCAACCTTCTAGCAGGTCGTACTAGGAGTCTAAATGGGTGGTCGCTATTGAGTATCGCTTGGGGGAGGTATTGAGTGATTGCTGATCTATGCGCGCTTACTAATTAGTGTTCGTACTAACTTAATAGCACAAGTGAGTTAGATCCAGGGGCATGAAATACGTATAGTATCGTATGCTCTTTTAGATGATAGTGACTGTCGATTCTATTGAGGTAGACTACGTGGTCTATATACTGACGCGCCTCCCCCCTAATTAGTCAGCACGTAGGTGGTTGGTGCACGAACGCGTAAATACGCGTTCGTACACCAGGTGCTGTA
>Ga0307515_10023304_pt1 | contig 10856 bp, 1 predicted proteins | sample 17_EM_MG_FD_194513 | JGI IMG/M metagenome (GOLD analysis project Ga0307515, IMG submission 194513) | Populus trichocarpa ectomycorrhiza microbial communities from riparian zone in the Pacific Northwest, United States - 17_EM | ecosystem: Host-associated > Plants > Roots > Unclassified | place...
GTCCCTTAGATCTCTTAGCATTATAGTATTTCTTTATTCTTTACTATACTACCTTAGCTATTTCCGTAAGGTTTTTATAAAGATTTATTAATATCTCTATCCTTTACTTAGTTGTGCTACTTATCTTTTTTACTTAACGTAGTAATAGTGATGTTTTTAGCTTATATCTATAATTCGCCTTAAATAGTAACGTACCCATTTCTTTTTATAGTATTATATTATATGCAAACTATATAACTAGTAATAGTAATACCCAATTATTCTGTACGTAATTAATATAATATTTTAAATACTGTTTTAGTGTCTAATTTAATCTTTCTATTTAACCGTCTATCTGCGGATAATATGCGGTAGAAGTTACTACTTAAACTCCTTACTCCACTAAAAATACCTCCTAAAATGCTACTATAAATCTTAAATCCCTATCTAATATAATTTTATTTAGTGCTCTATGCCTTACAAATACTTCTTTAATATAGATTCTAGCAATATCTTCTGTTAATATTTCTTCCGTATATGCTATAAAGTATCCCTACTTTATAAGCTTATTTACTATTACTAAGATTATATTATAATTTTGTCCAGTAATAGGATCTCTTAATTTTAGTAACTTTATAATAAAGTTTTATAATATAACCTTCTATAGTCTCTCTAGTATTTTAATAGGTTATAGCCCTCTATATGGCTTATGCCTCGTTAATTTATTTCTTTAGCAATTTAGATACTCCTTAGTGACCTTTTTAGCTATTCTTTAAATTCTATTAATAATGTACTCCTCCTGGAGTCTTAATACTAGGCCCGTAGCTCTATTATATCCTTAAGTTAGTCCTTTATAGAAATCTTTTATAAATTACTCTGCTATACTTCTTAGGATATACTTCGCTTCTCGGTTTTTATATATATCTATCTATAGATCTTTTAGCTATACTTCTAGAATTCTTTATACCTAAAAGCTTTTTAGTAACTTATAAACCTTCTCTAGTTCCTTCTAAGTTACTATAATTTTTTAGATAATTATACCTAATTAATCTATCTATATCCTTTTGTAATAAAGCCCCTAATAGCTTTTTATTATTTTACAGTTTAGCCTTTTAACTTAGAGTATCTGCTCTTATATTGTCCGTACCCTTAGTATACTAAATCTTGAAATAGTATTCTGTAAGTATCTCTACCCATCTAACCTATCTTTAGTTAAGTTCCTTTGTTATTAGGAATCCTATTAGGTTTTTATAATCCGTCTTAATTATAAAATGCTCTCTATTTCTTTAGTGCTATAACTATACCTAATAACTCCTTATTATAGATGTTATAGTTTAACTCTAGTAGTATTATCTTCTAACTATAGTATACCACTAGGTACTATCTATCTTAATATTTCTATATAAAGTATGCCCCTAATATAAAGTCTAATGCATCTATTTCTATAACCGTTTCTAAACTTAGTTAATAGATTTTAAAAACTAGTTCCTGGGTAAACAATTCTTTAATTCTCTTAAATAGCTGTTATTATTCCTTTCCCTATACCTATAGTTCTTCTTTCTTTATTAATCGCGTAAATAGTTTAATATCCTTTAACTATTACGCTATAAACCTTCTACAGTAATTACAAAACCCTAGAAACGATCTTAACTATATAACATTCTCTAGTTCTTACTAATTTACTATAGCCTTAATCTTCTTTAGATCTATACTAAGTTAGCCTAGCTTAATAATAAATCTAATAAAATTAGTCTTCCTGGTAAAGAACTCGCATTTCTTAATTGCCACTAGCATTTGTTCCTTTTATAGTCTCTTTAAAACCCATTTAACGTATTCCCCATATTCTTCCTCCGTTATTAAGTAGATAATAATATCGTTAAGGTATACTATAACAAATTTATCTAAGTATTCTCCTAATACGTTATTAATACGCTTTTAGAATATTACTAGTGCGTTTATAAGCCCGAATTATATAACTAATGGTTTATATAGTCCTTCCTTTAACCTAAAGGCTGCCTTCTATTTATTGCCTTCCTTAATTCTAATCTAATGGTACGCCTATCTTAGATCTATCTTTATAAAGATTTACGCGTTACTTATCCTATCTTAAATTTCGCTAATTAAGGGTAAAGAATACTTATCCTTTTTAGTAATGCTGTTTAACTATCTATAGTTAATATATAGCCTTAGTTTGCTATTCTTCTTTAGTATAAACAGTACTGGATAACCCACTAATAATTGCGATAGTCTAATATATCCCTTTCGTAAGTTTTCCTAGACAAACTCTTTTAATACTCTACCCTCTTCTTTAGTAAGCTTATAAATTAGAAAGAACCTTAGACTTATTCTTAATTCTAATTCTATCTTATAGTCCTATACTATATACTTTAATAGCTTTTTACTTTCCGGTAACTATAGTTTCTTACTATACTTATAGTATCTCTTTAATACATAACCTAAGCCCTTTTCCGTTTCTTCGTAGGCTGCTCCTACTTAGTACTATACTAACTTAGCTTATTATCGCATCTTATAGCGTTAAGTATCTCTAATATTAACCTAACCTATAATCTAATTAATCTTTAGATTATATTCCTATAACTAAGGTATCCCTAATACTGCCTTATCCCATCCTAATAGTAGAATATTAAAAGACATTTTAATTCGTCTTCCTTTAATGGTTATCTAAATAGGTCCTATTTTAAGGTTAATAATCCCTCCTCTATAGGCTATTAGATCTCCTAAAATTATAACTAATAGGTAAAGTTACTCCTTCTATCTATAAGGTAGTCCTATTCTCTTAACTGCTACTAATAAGATATAGTTTCGCGTTACTTCACTATCTATTAGCGCTTTAAACTGCTAATTTTACCATTTTATTTATAAATTCAGGTATTGTCCTTAAATTCCTTTAAGGGTCTAAGGCTCTACCACTGGCTCCCCCTGGTCCTATAGGCCTCTGCTTTTCCTAACTATTAGCTACTTAATCCTTATATACTTGGCTCGCTTTTTGGCCAATACCTAGTTCGTTTTTTGTCTTTAATATACTATAGACACGTGTTTTCTAGGCATTCCCACTACTGTTATCTATCTAAGCATTCTTCTATAAGGAATCTTCCTAGTTAAAGTATTAAATCTCCTTCCTCTTAGATTTCTGCTAGATGCCATCTATGCATATATTTGGCATTCCTATACTACTGCTTATCTATTATCCAGTATATCCTTATAGGGTATTTCCGATTCTTTTCCTTTAGATTCTTATACATTTTGCATATATTGTCTACGCATGCAATCCATAATAGCGTATAGTGTACTAGGTGCTTTAGGTTAACTCTTAGCTCGTCTTTATCCTTAAGTTTAAACCTTTATTATGCTAATCTAAACGTTACAACTTTATTCGTAGGTACTAAGATATATCTCTCGCTTTTCTAGTCCTCTAATTATTCCTCTAGATCCTTTAACGTTATAATTAAGGCTCCTTTAATATAAGTTATAGCCTTTTCTATAATTAGGTGGTCTTAGATAACTTTTTCATCTAACTATATATAGAAATCTTCCTACTTATCGTTGTGTCGTTGCCTATACCACTTTTAGTACAGCTGCTATAGTGTATACGGCTTGTCCATAAGAAAGTATCTTCTTATTACTACGTTATAACAGCCCTTTATATATTGTTCTTTAAACCTAGTAGGGATCCCTAAATCCTCTTCGTCTTCTAGTTTAGTAAGCCACTTAGCTCTTAGTATACTTACCCTCAGCCTATTAGTAATTCTTCGTACTAGCGCCCTATCCCTTATACGTCCTAATATACTAGATCTCTTATCTAGTTTCTGTTCTTGCTATACAATAATTCTTTACCTAAATTCTTCTATAGTTTCTTTTGGTTTGCGTCTTGTAGATTAATCCTTAAAGTTCTCCTACTTTTTAATCTTGGTATTAACATTCCGATCTTTAGGCCAAACACTACGTTCCCCTAGTAAGTATTCTGGGTCTATATATCTATCTCCTAGTTTAATCACTATTTATACTGCAGATTCTCTAATCTATAAAGAAGCTCCTTATCTCTAATTTATGGGTGTCCTTATTCGCACTCCAAATTCCTAACCCCTTAGATTCTTTAATCCTGAGCTTGGTGTTCTTATCTTGTCTTAAGAGTCTTATGCCTTTAGGAAACTTCATCCTAAGCTTATTTATATATTACTAAACTAAGCCATTACTCTGCTCTATTGGTTATCGTCTATTATAGGTCCTTAAGCTTACCTTATCTCGTCTTAAGAATCTTAATTATTTTATATCTCTTCTTAAGAATTTTAAGCTTTTAGCCTTTTACCTTTATTAAGTGCTAAAGTAGCTCGCTATCCTACTTCCCTTGCGTCTCGCGAAGCGATAGATATCGTGTTTAGTAGGGTCTTAATCCCTACTAATATTCCCTATTCTATAGTGGAATTATCTTCTACCTCTATTATAATATCTCTAATAGCTATATATTCCTAGTAAACCGCCTTTATTACCTTATCGTTACGGAATACTTCGCCTTTATTAAATTTATTGTCCTTAATATCTAATCTACGAGCTAGTTCGTTAGTTCCTCTATATCCTATAGGTACTAGCTCTTATAGCCAATAGCTTACGCCATACTTAGCGTCTTTATAAATTTAGTATGTATTATTATAATAAAACGTAAAACTTTTAATTAAATATTCTTTTGTTCCTTATAGTATATTATTATCCCTCTATATATATATATTGTCTACTAGTCTTATCCCTTTTACTATATAGTAACTCTACCTACTTCTATAGTCTCTAATATAATAACCTTATTTTCCGCAATTTATATAAGCTCCCTCTTTAAACCATTTTTCTTGCTATAGAGTTCGCCTAGATGTCCTCTATTGTTAAAATCCCTAATTCGGCCTCTGCTCTTTAGACCTTTAATTACTTAATCCTTATCCTTTAGGTTTCTATAGTTGTTTACTTTATCTCTTATAGGCTTCTTTAGTACTATTTAGGTCCATTAGCTCTACGCCATACTATAGTTTTTAGCTTAGCTTTAGTTATTACGTACTCTGCGCCTTATATAACTATAGAACTCTATCCTAGCTTCTCTTAGCCTATTCCCTTTAGTAGATCTAATTGTTAATCTTAATTACTTAATCTATTAGCTCCCTTAGGGTGTCCGTATCTTCTATTAGGATAATTATATCCTAAACTTTAGCCTTAAGTCCTTACTTATACTGTGCTATAAGCGCCCTATTATTCCATTCTACTTATATTACTAATGTCTAGAACTATATTATATACTTAATTACTAAGGTCCTTTACGTAATATCTTAGAGTTTTTTTTCCGCCGTGATAACTGCCTCTAGGTCTCTAAACATTTATATAAGTCGCTCCGTAAACCCTTCCTAGCTTAAGAACATAAATCGCACCTCCTAGTTAGTGGTTGTTATTCTATTTACCTATATTTCTATAAGGTAAGGCTTAAACTACTTAAGTACTCTTCCTAATAGGAATAGTCCTATATAGGCTATTCGATCTATAGGTATTGCTAGCTTTACTCCCTCTTACGTAATCTTAAAGTGCATTTGCGTAAGGAATCCTTTAAGCTTTAATGTTACGGACGCTTTAAGTACGATGTTACGACTACTTGGAGAAGAGTCGGAAGAAGCTAGTTAGTTAATAAGAGCACGGTCTAGGATGGATCCGGTAGAGCTATATGATGAGGAATAGTAACCGAGGTTACATAATGTGATCTGTATAATCTATAGGATCTATATAATCCGTAACAGAGTAGATAGAGCGCACGTATATTACGTATAAGAAGGATTTTATAGAAGTACGGTTATATATTTAAGGACCCTTAGTCCCTACCTAGATAGTTCCTTCCTTATAGTGATTCTTAGAATATAATTAGAGTTAATCTATTAGGCAACCACTCCACTAATTATTATTTACGTTGTTAACTACTATCTTTACATTTCCTATATACCTAGCCCATTAATAGAACCCACTGTAGTACTTGCTATAAGGTTCCGTTATATAATTACTACCTAGTTATAGTATTAAATATAGAAAGTTAAATAACATACCACCAAAAGCAGCCACTATAACGCCATTAACGGCGGCAACTATGTTAGGGTCAGGGGGTAATACTAGTATAGTAGACACTAACTCGCAATAACCTATAACGGTAGGATAATTATAAAAAATAGTTAACTAGTTAATAGAGAATAATACAGCACTTAAATAAAGGATTAACGGGATAGGCGCAGTAAAGGTTAAGTTACTATCGATTAAAAGATTCTTAGGGGAGAGATTAAAGCTTAAAGGATTTCTTACGTAAATGCACTTTAAGGTCGCGTAAGAGGGAGTAAAGCTGGTAATACCTATGGATTAAATAGCGTACGTAGGGTTATTCTTAATAGGAAGAGTACTTAAATAGTTTAAGCCTTACTTTATAGAAATATAAGTAAATGGAATAACAACTACGAACTAAGAGGTACGGTTTATGTTTTTAAGCTAGAATGGATTTATAGAGCGACTTATATAAATATTTAGAGACCTAGAGGCAGTAACTACGGCGGAAAGAAAACTTTAAAATATTATATAGCGGACCTTAGTAATTAAGTATACAATATAGTTTTAAATATTGGCAATATAAGTTAAGTGGAATAATAGGGCGCTTATAGTATAGTATAAGTAGGGACTTAAGGCTAAAGTCTAGGACATAATTATTCTAATAAAAGATGCGGATACCCTAAGGGAACTAATAGATTAAGTGATAAAGATTAATAATAGGATCTACTAAAGGGAACAGACTAAGAGAGGTTAGGATAGAGTTCTATAGTTATATAAGACGCAGAGTACGCAATAACTAAAGCTAAGTTAGAAACTATGGTATAGCGCAGAGCTAATAGACCTAAATAGTACTAAAGAAGCCTATAAGAGATAGAGTAAGAAGCTATAGAAACCTAGAGGTTAAGGATCTAGTAATTATAGGACTAAGGAGTATAGGCTAAACTAGGGATCTTAGTAGTAGAAGACGTTTAGGCGGACTCTATAGTAAAATTAATAGTTTAGAGACGGAGCTTATATAAATTACGGAAAATAGGGTTACTTCGTAAGGGATTATAAAGATAGTTAGAGTTACTATGCAATAAAGGGAACTAGACTAATAGTAGAAGATATACACATATAGAGGGATAATAGTGTACTATAAGGAACAAAAGAGTATTTAATTAGAAGTTTTGCGTTTTGTTATAACAACGTATACTAAATTTATAAAAACGTTAAGTATAGCGTAAGCTATTAGCCATAAGAGCTAGAGTTAAGAGGACTTAAAGGAACTATAGAGTTAGATAAAGAATAAGATCAACTCTATAAACTAAATTAAGGTGTTATAGTAATATACGGATAACAATTAGTAATAATAATAATAGAGTCGGAGTACTTATTAATTAATAGCGACAAAAATAGTAAAGGAACTAACTAGGGGTATCCAAACCTTAATAACGTAGTAGAAGTAGAGACTGAGACTACTATAGAGTAAGGTTTAGTAACGGGTATTATAATACCGTTGGATACGACATCTATTGCTTTATAAGACGGAAGGAGTAATATCTAGAGACAATTAAGTAAGTAGACGACTGCTAGTGCTAACTCACCACTTAATAAAGGTAAAAGGCCAAAGACTTAAGATTCTTAAGATGAGATAAGAGATATCTAAGATTCCGAAGATAGGATAAGGATAGCTTAAGGACCTATAATGGACGAAAACCGATAGAGTAGAGTAATAGCTTAGTTTAAAGATATATAAATAAGCTTGGGATAAAAATTCCCAACGGCATAAGATTCTTAAGATAAGATAAGTAAGATTTAAGACTTTTAAGACAAGATAAGAACACTATAAACGCCTAGTTAGACTAAGGCGGGAGCTAAGCTTAAGTTAGAAGCAAGCTTAGGATTAAAGAATCTAAGGGACTAAGAATTTAGAGTGCGAATTAGGACACCTATAAGTAAAAGGCAAGGAGCTTCTTTATAGATTAAAGAATCTGTAATATAAATAGTAGTTAGACTAGGAGATAAATATATAGACTTAGAGGACCTACTAGGCAAACACAGTGTTTAGCCTAAAGATTAAAAAGTTAATACTAAGATTAAGAAGTAAGAAGACTTTAAGGATCTACTTATAAGACGCGAAAGAAAGGAAACTATAGAGGAATTTAGAGTAAGAATTACCTTATAGCAAGAACAGAAACTAAATAAGAGATTTAGTATATTGGGACGTATAAGGGATAGAGCGCTAGTATAAAGGATTACTAATAGACCTAGAATAGGTATACTAAGAGCTAAGTGGCTTACTAAACTGGAGTAAGAAGAGGATCTAGGGATTCCTACTAGGTTTAAGAAACGATATACTAAAGGCTATTATAATATAGTAATAAAGAGATATTTTCTTACGGATAAGCCGTATATACTTAAGTAGCTATACTAAAAGTGGTATAGGCAACGATATAATAATAAGTGGGAAGATTTCTATATATAGTTGGACGAAAAAGTTATCTAAGACCACCCGATTATAAAGAAGGCTATAACTTATATTAAGGGAGCCTTAATTATAACATTAAAGGATTTAGAGGAGTAATTAGAGGACTAGAGAAGTGAAAGGTAAATCTTAGTACCTGTAAACAAAGTCGTAGCGTTTAGATTAATATAAGAAAGGTTTAAACTTAAGAATAAAGACGAGCCGATAGTTAACCTAAGACATTAAGTATATTATACACTATTATAGATAGTATATGTGGATGATGTATATAATATATATAGAGTACTAAAGGATAAAAATTAGAAGTATTTAATAAGGATATATTAGATAACGGACAAGGCGAAGTATTAAAACGCTAAGTATATATATAGTTAGTACCCTATAGAAGTTTAAAAATAAGGGGATTTAATACTTTAACCAGGAAGATTCCTTATGGAAGAATGCCTAGATGGACGATAATAGTAGAAATGTTTAGAGAATACCTGTCTATGGTATATTAAAGATAAAAAGCGAACTAAGTATTAGCCTAAGTTGGACTAAGTATAAACAGGATCTAGCAGCTAATAGTTAGGAAAAGTAGAGGCCTATAGGATTAGAGGAAGCCAGTAGTAGAGCCTTAGACCCTTAAAGGAATTTAAGGATAACACCTAAATTTATAAGTTAAATGGTAAGATTAATAGTTTAAGGTATTAATAGATAGTGGAGTAATAAGGAACTATATCTCGCTAGTAGTAGTTAAAAGAATGGGATTACTATACAGATAAAAGGAACGTCCTTACCTATTAGTGATAATTTTAGGAGATCTAATAGCCTATAGAGGAGGTATTATTAATCTTAAAATAGGACCTATTTAGTTAACCATTAAGGGAAGATAAATTAAGATGTCTTTTAATATATTACTATTAGGGAATAATAAGGCAGTACTAGGAATACCTTAGTTATAGGAATATAATCTAAAGATTAATTAGATTATAGGTTAGGTTAATATTAGGGATACTTAACGCTATAAGATGTAATAATAAGCTAAGTTAGTATAGTACTAAGTAGGAGCGACCTATAAAGAAACGGAAAAAGGGCTAAGCTATATACCAAAGAGATACTATAAGTATAGCAAGAAATTATAGTTACCTAAGAGTAAAAAGCTATTAGAGTATATAGTATAGGATTATAAGATAGAAGTGGAACTAGAAATAAGTTTAAGGTTCTTTTTAATCTATAAGCTTACTAAAGAGGAAGGTAGAGTACTAAAAGAGTTTATTTAGAAAAACTTACGAAAGGGATATATTAGACTATTGCAGTTATTAGTAGGTTATCTAGTACTATTTGTACTAAAGAAAAATGGTAAACTAAGACTATATATTAACTATAAATAGTTAAACAGCATTATAAGAAAGGATAGGTATCCTTTACCCTTAATTAGCGAAATTTAAGATAGGATAGGTAATGCGTAAATCTTTACGAAGATAGATCTAAGATGGGCGTACTATTAGATTAGAAATAAGGAAGGCGACGAATAAAAGGTAGCCTTTAGGTTAAAGGAAGGACTATATAAACTATTAGTTATATAATTTAGGCTTATAAATGTATTAGTAATATTTTAGAAGCGTATTAATAATATATTAGGAGAATACTTAGATAAATTTGTTATAGTATACCTTAACGATATTATTATCTACTTAATAACTAAGGAAGAATATAGAGAACACGTTAAATGGGTCTTAAAGAGACTATAAGAAGAACAGATGCTAGTAGTAATTAAAAAATATAAGTTCTTTACTAGGAAGACCGATTTTATAGGATTTATTATTAAACTAGGCTAACTTAGTATAGATCTAAAAAAGATTAAGGCTATAGTAAATTGGTAAGAACTAGAGAATATTACGCAATTAAGATCGTTCTTAGGGTTTTACAATTACTGTAGAAGGTTTATAGCGTAGTAGTTAAAGAATATTAAGCTATTTACGCAGTTAATAAAGAAAGAAGAACTATAGGTATAGGGAAAGAAGTAATAAGAGCTATTTAAGGAAATTAAGAGGTTGTTTACCTAGGAGCTAGTTCTTAAAATCTATTAACTAGGACTAGAGACGGTTATAAAGATAAATATATTAGACTTTATACTAGGGGTATACTTTATATAAAAGTATCTAGATAGATAGCACCTAGTAGCATACTATAGTTGGAAGATAACACTACTAGAGTTAAACTATAACATCTATAATAAGGAGTTATTAGGTATAGTTATAGCACTAAAGAAATAAAGAGTATTCTTATAAGGTATAAAGAAACTATTTATAGTTAAAACGGATTATAAGAACCTAATAGGATTCCTAATAAT
>Ga0307515_10023305_pt1 | contig 10855 bp, 7 predicted proteins | sample 17_EM_MG_FD_194513 | JGI IMG/M metagenome (GOLD analysis project Ga0307515, IMG submission 194513) | Populus trichocarpa ectomycorrhiza microbial communities from riparian zone in the Pacific Northwest, United States - 17_EM | ecosystem: Host-associated > Plants > Roots > Unclassified | place...
TATTCTCACTTGTTTCTTTTATTCTCTCGCTTTGTGTCTATTATATATATATATATATATATATATATATATATATATATATATATATATATATATATAAGTTTATTGTTGTTTTGGGCTTGAAAAGCTGGGTTGTTACAAGTGCCATGTCATGTGCTCAGTAGTCCTTGGTGACATGAATAACCTCTGCAGTTTAGGTGTGATTGAGAATTATCTAAGTTTTTCATATGCCATGAGAGTCTTTTCCCTGCCAGTTCTTAGTTTGTAACGGGAATGCCCACATGTCATGCACTTGGTCAACTCAGTATTTTTAAGGTAGTATAACATACAGAAGTTAAGGCACATGTCAATTTCTAGTATCCTAAACCGAGGGGTTTCATCATAGATTTAGCAACATAGAAGATCTCTTTTAGCCTGTTCCCTTCAGGTAAAATGGTTCTCGCCCATTCGATAATTTTGTCATAACCGGCTCACTCAACCCGTGATCTAACTTGATGGTGAACACCTATGCTACAGCCGATAATTTATTATGGTTCGTGCAGCCATCCCATAATGGTTCGTCAGAATCTTTCAACAGATCAAAAAACCTTGCTGCATCTACATTAGGTTCTTCTTCTACGATTGGACATTGATTGACATTACCTTAATTCATTCTCATTGCATCCATAGCCTCCAAATTATTCTCAACTTAGTATTAGAGCCTTCTGCCGTTATAACTCTTCTCTCCCTCTCCCCCTACAGTCGACCTCCTCTCTCCCTCTCCTAAATGGACTCTGCTGTTGTTGCCGCCTTCTCCCCCCACCAAATCAGCGGTGGAGCCCAGCTAGCCAGCCCCTCAGAAGCTACTGCCGCTGGTTCTTTCTCTCACCAGCAGTAGCCCCAACCTGTAGAGCAGAACTATGGTTCTTTCTCCCATGTTTCTATCATACCTCTTCACATCATAGGGACAACAACTCCTTCTATCGTTGCATTGTCCAACACAAAAGTTAAAGAAATATGACTTGTGTTGAGAAGAGGGGGATATTTTTAAGGGGGTGGTTGTTTGTAGTTTGGGAGGGGAGACTTGGGATGGGGGAGAAGAAGGAGAAATAGGGGAGGAGAGGGTCAGCAGAGTGGTGATATATTAACTTTTACTGATGGAATCACCGACGGACTCCTTCTGTCAGTGATTCCATCGGTCATTCTGATAGTAAATTGGTCACATCACTATACGGAGATCCCGGTTTGAATCCCTCAATCATTCCGTCGGTAAAATCGCCTATAAAAATTTCCACGTCATCGAATCGCTTATTTTTTAAAATTCTATATAGTCCGTCTATATCTCAGTCAGTATATACCCACAACATTATTTCGTCAGTATATACCAACTGAATTATAGATGAAATAGTGTCCGTTGGTAATGATCACCGCAATTTACCGACAAAATTATTCTGTCGGTAATTCCATTGGTTTTAGGTGAATTTCTGGTAGTGTCACAAATTATTTACGTATCTCTTTTCATGTTAGGCCAATAAAAGTGTTCATGTAAAAGATCCAAAATGCCCCATTAAACCACCCTCATGAGCTTCCATACAAGCAATTCATGTAAAGAACAATTAGGCACACACAATTTATTTTTCTTAAACAAAAATTCATCATGCCTAAAAAACCTATCCATGGCCGAAACTTTGCACTCATCATATATAAAACCAAAATCATTATCATCAAGATACAATTCTTTAATATACTCAAATCCTAATACTTTAGTATTATGGAAAAGTTATGGTAAGCATAAGCGCAACGCTAGCGAGCCAAATGCAAGTGCAGAAAGTAAGCAATGCTGCCTAGCCTCAGGTTGGAACCATCATTCCCTCAAACCTACACACAATTGAAGATAGGAACAACATATAGGCGCTGTAAAATTACACAATGGAAGAATACACAGAGAAGTATAATGAAGATAATGAGGTGGGAATTGGCTTAGGTAATGGTCTCTCCTCTATCAGTGACTGCAAAATTGTTGAGTGAAAAAAGATAAGATTTCTCCTGCAACCTGAGCTGGTTCGTTCTTCCTGTCGCACCCTCACAGCGGAGAGCGGCGTCGCGGCGATCCTCGATTGATTTCAGGGTCTTTATTTATTGTAAAGAGAGTCGCCATCTAGTATTATGGTCACTACGAACCCTAACTGGTGTTTCAGAGATTCTAAGGCAAGGAACTGGTTGCGTAAAGGGAATGTATCAGCACCCCTAGTACGCCCTACCTATGGTAAGCTGTTTGGTATTTGGTTTGCTTTATAATTGCCATGGTATTAGTGTTTTCTAATCCCATCACTTTCCCTAGGTTTGATTCAAACTAAATTTATTAAGATAGAAATCCAAGGAGATTTCATTTGCTTTAAAAGCTCATTTTTCCCTTAGTATTTCAAGAGTTTGCGACTCGTAAATCGCAAGGAGGAGGGACAGAAATCTAAGAAAATTCATGGCGCTTTAAAAGCCTCATTTTGCCTTAGTGTTTCATACTTTCACGGCTCGTAAACCATGGAGTCAAAATTTGAAATGTTCTCAATTATAATTAAGGCTTCTTTCAAAGATGTGTGATGACTTATTATTCCTAAAAAATTATTTTAGATATTTACCACTTAGGATTTCTTTATCCAAATATTAACAGTGAATAATAACAAATTATTCCCAATAATATTTTTGATATTCGTCCCTTAGGGATTTCTTTATCCAAACATTAGCGGTGAATAATAGATGAATTCTCCCAAAATAAGATTTTTATATTTTTGGAATATTGGCCAACACCCTTTGGAGTTTTACAAACATGTTGTAAAATCTAGAAATGCAAGAAAACAATTTTTTATTGTGTTTAAGAAATCCATGCGAAAACACATTTTTGAAACTTCAAATATTTGTTTTTTTTTTAAGAGGAAATTCAAAAGGATGTTAGGGTATTGGCCGTATCCATGAAAACATTTTTTTTTGATATATATGTATATTTGTCACATTGCGTCGAAAACCGGGTATTTTAAATACAAGATTTGTATTTTTACAATATAAGAATACAAAAACCACAAAATAAATACAAAAAAAACAACGATATTACTTGTTTTTTTTAGGGGCTGGGTCTAGCTCGGCCCATGTGGCTGGACTGAACCCAACCGGCCTAGCCGGGTCACTTGCCCAAACCAGTGACTCGGCTGGGCAAACAAGTGCATCCTTAGTTACTGTTCAAGTGAATTATAATTCACTTGAACAGTAACAAAAGCATGCACAGTAACCGTGTAATTAAATTTGCAGAAGTGGAAAGAATGCAGGAGTTTACCTGATAGCTGACGGGCGAAGATGATGATGCTGCAGTTCTTGCGCATGACCGGTTATCACTGATTCTGGAGACAATGACGAACGCTGGTAACACTGGTGTTGGTCTCTGTCTTTCTCTTCTTGCCGATGCTCTCTCTGGAGACGGCGAATACGATGATGAAGGTGTGATGTGCTGGTGTAATGGACGTTCTTCCCTCTGTGTTTTCTTGCTCTTTCTCTATTTTCCTGTGGGCTGCTGCTTCGACTAATACCTGCTCCTGATGGTTGAGGGGCTGCGAGTTAGTGATGGCTGTCGGGGCTGAAAATGACTCCATGGTTGTAGCCGGTGCAAGATGACTGGGCTGTTGAGAAGCGCCAGTGAAGAGATTGCTGTGCTGGCGAAGAAGAAGTTGCACCGTTGGTCTAACTGGTGTGAACGCCGCTGGTGCAGAAGGAGGAGGTGCTGTTATTGCTTTCCAGAGCTCACTGTGCCTATGGAAGAAAAGGTTGCACCGCTGGAGGAGAAGAAACTGGAGACAGAAACAAAGGGACGAAGGCGATGGGGAAGGCATGCTGGTTGGTCTCTCTGTGTTTTCTTCTGTTTATGTTGTTTCCTTCTGCTCGTCCCTATCTTGCTTCGTTCTCTCTGGTTTTTCACTTTTTTTTTTGTTTCTTCGTATATATATATATATATATATATATATATATATATATATATATATATATATGTAGTTTACAGATATAGGATGAAATCCCACTTTCTTTCTTTGTTCCACAGATGTAGTTCCTCCGACTCCACTGCCCACCTTTAAAGAACAAATGGGACTATGGTCTTTTCCTCCTCCTATCAACTCTGCACTTTGTGAATGCTTAACTGGGAATTTCACTCATCTTTCTATCGAAATGCTTGAAGCCCTAAGGTAAGAAGGGTGGTGGCCGGACGTGTGTGGGGATGAAGAAGAGATGGAAAGGCAGAGGGGCTGGTGTGCTCTTTGGTCAGCTGAGGGGAAGAAGAAGCCAAAGGGAAAAGGCTGGAATCGGGGAGAAGGGAGTGTTGGTGCTGTGGTCGGGTGTCTGTACGGGGTGCAGTGGCTAGAAAGATGGGGGCCACGGCTTGGTTTCGGCCGGGAGAAAAATTAAGTTTATGGTTTTTTTTTTTTTTTATGGTTACCCTAAATTTCTCTCTTTAAAAAAAATTACCCTCAGAAAATTTTTCTCCTCTCCTTGTGCATATGTCTGAATGTTCACTTATATAGAAAATCTGTATACATTCTATTTAAGAAAATATTGCAATAATTATTGTAGAGATTGTCTTCTATAACCAGCATCAATAAATCCTATATATATGGTATTTTTTATTGCAGTGATTATTTTCCATAACCAGCACGAATCAAATCATATATCTATGGTATTGCAGTAATTATATATAATTCAGTAATTATCTCCTTGACATATTGCTTCCTTAACCCTAATGCTCTATGTTATCGCCACATGTAAATCCTTATTTTTTTATTTTTTTATTTTTTTTTTAAATTTTTTTTTATCAAAACATGGGTCAAAATTTGGGTAGCAACACTTTCCTTCCCCTTCCCCTATAAATGTTTTCTGCAAAATTTGCAATGCGCCCCTCCACACACACACTAATTAAGGGAAAACCTCAAAAAGACAAACCCCTCCAACAACTATAGAATCGGTCTCAATTTTGCCACCAAAAAAAGATTTTATATCAATTTTATCCCCCAAGTTTCATAAATTTTCAATTAAATCTTTTCATCTATATTTGATAATCGAATCCATCCAAATTGTACTTATTCTTGCAAGAAACAAATGTTTCTTTATAGATAACTTAACTTTTTTTGTTAAGGAATTCTAACATAAGACCTTAATTAAGAAATAAAAAAAGTTTCCTTGGGTAGTACGTTTTCTAACCCTGCCTCCTTTTGAGTGCGCCTTCGAACCCTCCACCATCTTGGATAGTGCACTTTACAGCCCTACCTCCTTCCTTTTGAGTACACCTTAGAGCCCTTACCCCTTGGATAGTGTGTTTTCTAACCTTACCTCCTTTTGAGTGTGCCTTGGAGCCCTCACCCCTCGGGTATTGTGTTTTCTAACCTTACCTCCTTTCGAGTGGGCCTTCAAGCCCTCATCCCTCGGGTAGTGTGTTTTCTAACCTTACCTCTTTTCAAGTGCGCCTTTGAGGCCTCACCCTTTAGGTAGTGTGTTTTCTAACCCTGGCCCTTTTTTAGTGCACCTTTGAGCCCTCACCCCTTGGGTAGTGCGTTTTCTAACACTGCCTCCTTTTGAGTGCACCTCTAAACCCTCACCCCTTGGGTAGTGCGTTTTTTAACCTTGCCTCCTTTCGAGTGCGCTTTTAGGTCATATTGTCCTTCCCTTTGAGTGTGCCTTCGTGCCCTTGTCCATCTTAGATTTTGTGCTTTACAACCATACCTTCTTGTGCGCCTTTGAGCCCTCACCTCTTAGGTAGTGTGTTTTCTAACCTTACCTCCTTTGGAGTGCGCCTTAGAGCCCTTGACCACCTTGGGTAGTACGTTTTCTAACCCTGCATCCTTTCAAGTGCGCTTTATAGCCGTCGTTCTCCTTCGGGTCCTATCTCTTTTCGAACGCTCCTTTGAACTCCCATCTCTTGAATAGTGCACCTTCGAGCCCTATCATGTCGTCCCTTCAAGACATTTCATTTTTTTCGCTTGGGTAGGTCACCCATCACAATCATACCTTTTTAAAAAGTCTTTTCATCTTCCATTTGGGCCGATTGCCTATTACAATAAAACCATTTCTCACCACCTTCAAAATCTTCAATCTAAGCCGGTTACCCGTTACAATGAAACCATTTCAAGAAATCCTCGCATTTCTCACCACCTTCAAAATCTTCCATCTGGGCTGGTTGCCCGTTACAATGAAACCATTTTGAGAAATCATCACATTTCTCTTCGCCTTCAAAATCTTCCATTTAGGCCGGTATCCCATTACAATGAAACCATTTTGAGAATTCCTCGCATTTCTCACCACCTCAAAAAAAGTTGCATTTGGGCCAGTGGCCCATTACAATGAAATCATTTTGAGAAATCTTCACCACCTTGATAATTTTCCACCTAGGTAGGTCACCCATTACAACAAGACCATTTTGAAAAATCTTTGCATTTTTCACCACCTTGAAAACTCTTTTTTATTTTTCCTGGGTAGGTCATCCATTGACAATTCGCCCATTTCAAAATCTTTGAAAAACCTTTCTGTTTTTTCTCTTAGTGCGCTTCCTAGCCCTCACTTCAAATACTTTTGGAAGGATTCATCATTTCTTGATATGGCGAGTATGTTATTCTTTTTTACAAATCTTACTATCTGAACTCTCTTACGAGACTTTCTATCGTAAGCATTGCAAAGAGGGGGGCAACTGTCATAACCCAATTTTGGGTTATTCCTCAAAATTCACTTTTCTTTTCAAAATAAAAATAAAATAAAGGCTGGCAATGTGGAGAAAGTAGGCCAGGGAATTAAGTAGCAATTTTAGAGGAAATGTTAAGGCATAATTGTACCCCATTATGCCCAAAAATGAAGAAAATACAAATTCAAGGTCAAATTGAATGATTATTGGACGAATTTGCATAAAAATCAAGTTCAAGGACATAATTAAATTTTTAATAGGCCAATTTGATTTAATCATGAGCCAAATTAAATTTTAATTATGTTTAAGAATTAATTTGGGTCCAATTGAAGGAGTTAATTAAGTGCAAGGACTTAATTATACTTAAAATGGGTCAAATTAATTTTATTTGGGGCTTAGTTGATGAAAAATTAAGTTTGAGAGCCTAATTTAGCCTTAATTGAGAAGATTGGAATTTTAAGAGACCAAATTTAATTTTTACCAAGTTAATTGATTGAAATCAGGGGCTAAATTGCAAGATAATTGAAGTTTTGGGGTCAATTAGGGGTCAAATTGATAAAATTTGCAACTAAAGACCAATTTGCAAAAGGCGCCAAACTATAGAGGCTCAATTGAGAAATACCGAGGGTGAAATTGAGACAAACCGACGAATTATTGCACCCCTTTTTGGCGGTCTTCATTCCACACGTGCGTCTCCATAAAAAGCTGCATTGGGATTGCCTCACGTCTAAGAGACGTAGCTTGTAAGAAAAAATAATATTGCAAGTTAAATATATTTGCAATTAACGGAACGGAGCCACTGGTGTGCGTTGTAACCGAATCATGAATTTGCCGGTTCCGGTTCTTGGCATTGGACTATGAGCGTCGTGTGAACCGTTCAGACGTCACGTGCTAAATATACTACGCCCATATATCCTTCGGGATGTATTGCGGCCTGAAATCCCTCCAAACTGCCACATTATTCCAGCCTGGTAAAGCGTTATTTTTGGCGTATTTTTTTAGCTTTTTTCTGCGCTTCATACCAAAAGTCACGCAACTTTCATGATAGAAATGTATTTTATATGAGTTAATGATAAATTAGATTTTAATATTTAATTTTTTTTAAAAAAAATATCTTATTATTTTCGATGTTACCTAGTTGCAGAGTGATTCTTCTACACCCTCCTCGCAACATTGCCATTTGCGCTATCCCACTTGAATTTGTTCCATGTATAAATAATTTATTAAAAATAAATCAATAATTTCAATATAACATAAAAAATAGTTAAAATTTTAAGTCAACACTAACCTCAAATCTTCTAAATCAAAAGGATTATCCAGAATTTATTAAAAATAAATCAATAATTTCAATATATTCGTATTATATTTATTGGCTAGTACTGGAAAGAAGATCTTCCACTATTGTTGTTGATGATGACGTGACCAAAGCTTTTTTTATTTTTTATATTTTAATTTTTTTAAAAAATACAATATCAATGCCGACTCAATAAAAAAACTAATGATTTGAAGGGTCAACTCAAGTTTATCCAAATTAACATAAAATAAAAATGATTATTATCATAGTTTTAAACATGGATTTGGGGTCAATTTGGAGTAAGGCCCAAGTCACGAATTAGGAAGGTCAACCTGGGTCAATGTAAGGATAAAAATTGTTATTATCATAGTTTTAAAACCTGATTTAGGATTGAATGGGGCAAAGCCTAGGTCATGGGTCAGTAGGGTCAACACGGGTTGACTCGAGTCAATATATAGATAAAAATGGTTATTATCATAATTTAAAAACCCTTCTTAGAAGTCAACCCGAGGCAAGGTTTAGGTCACAGGTTAAAAGGGCACTGACCCAATTATTATTTTTTAAATTAACAAAACAACCTTGTTTTGATCAAAAACCATTTTCAAAACAATCAACAGGGTTTTGACCCGTGTTTTATCCCAGATTGACCTAGGTTTTTGACCGAGTCAGGTCTAAGTAAATTCTTCTTTTATATTTTTTTAAATTCGGACCAGTTCAGACATAAAATCAATCCATCAAATCAATCTTAATTTTATAATTAATATTATTATAATATTATTAACTTCAATACTTATTCTCGAGGTACCACTGATCATATATTTACATGAGGTTTGAAAATGTAAGCGGCAGGAATCAAATCATAAAAAAAAAAAGATCTTCGCCTGGTAACATAGGTTTTCTTTTATAGCCACACCAGGGATCTTCGCCTGATCACACAAAAAAAAGATCTTCATGTCTTGTGAAAGCAAGGTCGGCTACTTGCGTGAGAAAGTACAACTTGCTGTAATACACAGAGAGGTCAGACCAAGCAATGTGCTCCTGTTTGAAGACTTCAAAGCCGAGATCGCAGATCTTAACCTTTCGAATCAGGTTCCTGATATGGCTGCTTACCTTCATTCAACTCGAGTTTTAGGAACCTTTGGTTATCATGCTCTTGAATATGCAATAACTGGACAATGATGGTTACAGTTTTGGAGTAGTTCTCTTAGAGCTTCTTACTGGGAGGAAACCCGTTGATCATACCATGCCACGTGGACAGCAGGGTCTTGTTACATGGGTTACACCAAGACTGAGTGAAGACAAAGTTAAACGATGTGTAGATCCAAAGCTGAAAGGAGAATATCCCCCTAAAGGGGTTGCCTATTTGGCAGCTGTGGCAGCATGATGAGTGCAGTATGAAGCTGAGTTCCGGCCAAATATGAGCATTGTTGTCGAGGCTCTTCAACCACTTCTGAAGGCTGCGCCGCTCCTGCTCCAAAGACCAAAACCAAAGAAATCAGATTTCTGCTGACAAAGTGTGCTTGGTTTCATTTGCATGTGGCTTTCTGCTGATAACTCTGTAAACTTTTGAGAAAGGAATTGTGTTGTAAAAGCCGTCATGTTCACTAATTGAAACTCCTGAAGTCTTCAGATGAGATCCACGTCCAGACAACACAAAGAAGCTATCAGTTGAGACTGCCTGCCTGCAGTTGAAGTCATTTAATTCCAAAAGCTCTATACAAATGATTGAAATACCATAATTATGTTTACCTACATGCTCAAAAAAAATATTGAAAAAGAGCCATGCACGCCTGCTAATAAACGTTAAAAAACAACAATTCATAAAAAAAAAAAAAAGAGTAAATGCACACTAATAAAAAGGAGTTGTGCATACCTGCTGGTGGAGGCTGTGTTGAAGGTAAAGAAAGAAGAGAAGGAGTCGTGCTATTTACAGCATAAAGAAAGACAATGTAATGGCCTTTTATAGCCACACTATGGACCGTTGCCTGATTACAAAAGAAGAAAAAAAAAAAAAACTCTTATTCTGTGATAGAAAGGTCGACTGTGCAAGTTGCTTTTCCTCTTCTGAAACAAGAGGAATAATTCCTATTCAGTTCTGCAAATCTTTCCTATTGAAGTCATAGAAAAAAAAAAAAAAAAACAATAATTCCTGTTCGGCTCTGCACTTATTTATTTACCCTCTCTCGGCAGTTCATTCAGGAAACAAAGGATGCGACAAGCTAACCAAGACAAAGTTTTCCTATACTGTTGAAAAGGCAAACAATCTTTCCTAACTTGTACGCACAATTTGTTGCTTCTGGCAGATTCTTATTTTAATTAGTCTTTGCTCTCAATTGGTTAACAATGCAAGGAATTATATAGGAAAGAATATTTGAACGGGAATGAAGAAAATAAATCGTCAAACAATATGAGTGCACGCATATCAAGAGAAAGAAGAGAAAAGGAATATTCAAAATCTTTAATATTCCATAACTCATCAACCGTTAGACACCGTTTGGTAATGCGGCAGCGGCAGCGGTTGAAAGCAAATATTGAAAATCAGTGTTTGGTTATTGTAAACCATACTTTTTTTCACATGGATCCCACCTAAAAATTAAGGTCGAAACTCAGTTTATAAGAAGCAAGTTTTATCTGCTTCTCCCGCATTCTTCTCCTGTGGAGACTCTCCACTGTTCACTTAAGTGAACAGTGGAGAATGAATTTTAATTCACTCTCCATTGTTCACTTAAGTGAACAGTGGAGAGTTCCTTCACTGTTCACTTAAGTGAACAGTGGAGATCGGACCCGGTTCAAAGCTATAAAAATACATTGAACCAGGTCCGATCCAGTAAAAAAAAATATTTATTTTTAATTGTGTTTTATTCGAAAAACTAGTGTTT
>Ga0307515_10023306_pt1 | contig 10855 bp, 6 predicted proteins | sample 17_EM_MG_FD_194513 | JGI IMG/M metagenome (GOLD analysis project Ga0307515, IMG submission 194513) | Populus trichocarpa ectomycorrhiza microbial communities from riparian zone in the Pacific Northwest, United States - 17_EM | ecosystem: Host-associated > Plants > Roots > Unclassified | place...
CGAATCATCCTCCATGCTTCGATGTACCAACCGAATAATCATCCATGATCTTACACACCTGAAAACTCTTCTTATCAGTACAACCACGCCACATCATCCGACGTCGCAACACTTCTTCCTACGTCCTTCTTCCTATCTTATCATTCCACATTGATCTCACACCCTTTCACTAATTCCCTATAGTCCTCTGGAGCCTTCGTCCCCGCTCTTCCGTAATGAGTGACCTTCCTTTCCCCTGGTTCCTGCAACTCTCCTCGTATCCTTTAACGAATGTAACCTATCACCTAATCTATTCCATCGGGCCGTAACAGATACAACCACTCTCAGGAATACTCTTCGAATGGTAATAACCCTGTAGAAGTGTTCCAATGAACTGGGTAACTGATACCGACAGAGATGATGAAAAGTCACACCACTTGGGAGATGTGGGTAAAAGACTGCTCTTCCAGTTGAACAATATGATTGCCGAAGTGTTCGAGGTTCTTCTGGTGTGCGTATTGAGATGAGGTCAACCTGTGTCCAGGCATATAAAGCGTAATCACGGATGTGAAGTGATTGAGTAATTTTGAAAAAGTTTTTATAGAATGGAATTCTTCATAATATTTTAAGATCATCTTCGGTATTCTGAATGTTGACTGTGGATTGCTGCTTGAGCTTGTTCTTCTCATTGTTGGAACGATGCCATCTCTTTATAGTTGTCTTCAAGGGTTTGTACGCCCATACTTCGACGCTATGACTGCAATGCTCATGATAGCGTTATCTCGGTCGCCTCATGCCATTTCCACATGCACCCGGTAATAACTTGCCACGCTTTCTGATAGGTTATTGTGTTCATGCCATGTGGTTTCAAATCATTACGCTCCTAATAAGAATCAGGCCATCCATCGCATGATATCATGTCAGACAATGTGTCAGACAGAACTTGAACTTTGACATCTTACTACCTGCTTGCATCAGTCGTAGGAATGTCTGCCAACAACCAAGTTGGCAGCGCTTATCACAAATTAATGCCTCACCTTGAAGGCTATTTGGCTTGCATCATAGATTTAATCGGTGACCACCCAATACTATACCAACGTAGAAATTGACGTGTCAGCTTTTATTATCATCGAGATTGCCGTTGCAATGCATACTAACTCAACTCAATGAGTACAGTTGCTTCAGGCCTCTTATCTTTAGCCAACGTCATAATTCCCTCAGTCACGTCATGCTAAGGCTGAGACCATTCTCTTTGGCCGGGGAGTACCCTAGTAATTCCTTATCACCTGAGGCAATAAGCTAGGAGTCCTGCATACTCACATATTGACTATCGACTGCTGTGTCTGTGAGTCAGAGTAACCTCTAGTTCAATTGGACAAATCCCGCTAGTAACTGGAAAATGAATGTGGTTGAAATCATTATGCTCAGCGGAAGTTTCCTTCGTTCGATCTGGCTATAATGATGCATCATCAAAAATGAATAGGCTAAGTAACAAAGTTACTCATTCGATCGACACGCGACTCCTATGTATCCCCGCTAAATGACATAGGACTGGCCTACTTGCCACATCATGAATAGGTGTTATGCATATCACGTGACTAGACCAAGAGTAACTCTGTGACATGTATTCGATTGACTATCGCAAGTACCAATATCGCTGTTAGAGGAGAACCCCTACCAGGGCCAACCTCTGCAAGATATCCAACACATAAAATCACAGATAACATCTTCAACTTGGATATCTTGCTTTCATTTGTTCAGTAGTTGGAACATCTGCTGGCACTTAGCCAAACAGTGTTTATTGCAATTACATTAATCATTAATGCCTTATCTTTAATTAGATTTATCGCCAATAGCATTAGAGATTGAATCAGCATCCCGCTAATACTCTGCCAATATTGATTAGGATACACATGTAGCGTTGCGATGTATAGTAGCTCAACTCAATGACTAAATTCACTCCAGGCCTCTTCTCTTCAGGCAATGCCTTGAATCACTTATTCAATTGCATGGACCGATTTTGACTGCTTGATGTCTGGGGAATGCGGTGATGTGTTCCCACCCCTGAGGACATAGGCTCATAGATTTCACTTACTAGCATATTGCGTAATGTCTGATGAATACATATATCTACATAAGTGCAACATTGCTGTATATTGTCCCGATAGAAAATATACAGTAGGTGTGGCTGATAATTATGCACACCACTGGTGATTCTTAATTTCGACATCCCAGCAAAGGCAACATTGTTGCATCATTATATTTTAATCTGCTAACAGCCATATGGGCTGAGGCTAATCAATTGACCTGGGGTGCAAGTGTAATTCCACTAAAGATCACTTGACTGGCTAACTGTTACGGGGGTTCTTAGTCCCAATAATCAATACAACACTTTATTGAACTAAGTACAACTGCCTATCCAAATATCTCTTTCTCTCCTCGTCTTATCCTAAGACTCAACTTCTCGTTCCTGAACAACGAGAACTCCCGTTCTAAATCTGTACCGCAGACCTTCCCCTCTGTAGACGTAAATCAAGTTTCCTCATACCCGGACTCGTCCCCTGAAATTTCCTCGAATGGTAACAACCCGGTGTTCAGATACCGTAGTACCAGGTAGTCAATATTCTCGAGTTGCGCGAAACGAACAACCACTCGGTAGGTGTGGATTAAATCGTGCTCGTGTAAAGTGAACAGAAGATCGCCAAATATCTCGACAACTCGAATCAGTGCGTATTCGGCTTGTGAGTACCTGTGTCCAGGCATATAGAGGATAATCACATTGGTTGATTAAGGAAGAAATAGTGATGGCTATTTCTTAAGGATAGATAGATAGATAGAATTCTTAATAATATTTTATGATCGTCTTCGGTGTTCTGATAGCTAACTTTGCTCGCTGATGATTCCCAATTCCTTCGACCATTGCTTGCTCTTTATAGCCCACTGTTCTTCTTAGCTCTGATAGCGTTATCTCGGCCACGCCCCTTAGCGCCCGGCGATAACTCGCCTCAACACCCTCAGGTAATTGTGCTCATGCAAAGTGGTTTGAAAGCATTACGCTCCGGATAACAATCAGGCCATCCTTTGTGCGATATCAGCCCACATATCCTTGACAACATGGGTCGGTAGTCGGATCACTTATCGCTCTTGCGATAACGCTTGCGCCTCTTAAATCCCTCATGCGCATGAGTTATTTAATTGCGTCATAAACTTAGTCGGCGACCAACCGATGCTATGCCTACGTAGATTGAAGACGCGTAAGCTCGTATCCGATACGAGGTTACATTGCGATCCAGACTACCAGAGTCAACTTAGTAGTGCTCGCTCTAGGCTCAATGCCTACGTCATTAATCCCTCAGTTACGTCATGCTAAGGTCGAGACTTGTCTCCAGACCGGAATGTGCCTCTCCATATCCATCCCGCTTATCGGGTGGGGAGAAGAGCTCTCTTAATCGCATCTGACAGTCAACTGCCGTGTGTGATTACCATACATGTCACGCATAGTATCCAGGTGTGAACGAAGTACTCACACTTCGCACGACCAACATGTACTCTCTTCTTTAGAGCATGTTGCTGACCACTTGAACGTTTACATGCATAGGTGTTTTGCATATATCCAATATGTATGCATCTTGTATCATAATTCAAGTATCATTATCGCTATTAGGGACAACCCCTAACATCACCCCCTTCTCTAAGACCGATGACCCCAGCGGTTCAAACAAAATAAAATAAAATAAATTCGTAAAACAAAACAAATAATAAAACCATCCACCTACGATCTTCTCGAACTTATTTCCTTTTTTCTTGACAGTGTCTTTTTGAATCTCCCGTCTCTTTCCATTCCTGGATTCCGTTTATAAAAATCTTTCAATAATTCCATATTATGTTCCGCAACATTCTCATATGATTCCCACGTATTTTCTTCTTGCATAAAATCCTTCCATTTAACCAAAAACACATGTTGCTTAGAATCCCCGTCCGATGGTCCGCTTGCTATTATCGATTCCATCACCCAATCTTCTCTGTCGGCTTCGATTTCAACCACCTGTTTCTTTGGGTCGGTCCCCTTATACCTTTCCAATAAGTCGATGATGAAAACCAGATGGATCTTCCATGAATCGGGCAAACCGAGTTTGCAATACCTTAGATTTTTCCCTACCGATAGAATTTTGAACAGCCCGAACATCTTATCTTCCAATTTCTTGCACCTGTGCTTCGCCCGTATATTTCGCCCGTTAAGCATGACCAGTTCTCCCTTCGCAAATGGTTCGATGGCTTTTCTTTTCTTGTTGTAATTCTTCTTCATCGATTCCATTGCTTCGGATAACCTTTCTTTAAGTTTCGTGTGGATGTTGGTCATGTAATGTCCGTACAGTTCCGATGCTGGGTTTTTAAACTGTATTTCCGTTGGCCACGTCGTTCGAGGTTCAAAGCCATAATTGGTGTAAAAGGGAGATATCTTTGTAGACGAATGCTTGGAATTATTATACGCGTATTCTGCCATCGCTAACATCGAAGCCCAGTCGTTTTGTTCGTAGTTGCAGTAGGATCGCAAGTATGACTCGATTACTTGATTAATGCGCTCCGTTTGACCGTCCGTTTGAGGGTGGTATGCTGTAGACATACTGCGCTTGATACCTAAGAAATTATACAGGTCCGTAAAGAAACTACCCGTAAACGTTGAGTCCCTATCGGATACCACATCTTCGGGGAAACCCTGGTACTTCCACAAATTTTCCAAGTAAGCTCTGGCTACCGTTGGCGAATCCTTTTTCCTGAGTGGAATAAAATGTGCCATTTTAGTTAAGCGATCCACTACTACTAAAATCATTGTCGCGCCCTCGGATTCGGATAGGTCTGTAATAAAGTCCGTTGAAATATGCGTCCATGGTTTACAGGCCAATTCCAATGGATGTAGAAGTCCGTGCTTAGCGTGTCTAGGTGCTTTTGTTCTCTGGCACTTATCGCACTCGCTGCAATACTTCCTTATATCTCTTTCCATGTTAGTCCAGTAAAAATTTCTGGATAACAATTCCATTGTTCGTTCTCTTCCGAAGTGTCCCGCTACCTTCGAATCGTGTTCTGATTGGGTTACCCGCTGCCGCAATCCTTCCGGTACGTAAATCCTATTTTTCCAACATAGTAGTCCGTCGGACATTGTGAAGTTTTTGTCTATAACTTCTCCAGATGATACCTGCTTGCAAAGGGCTCTGTATCTTTCGTCCAGCACCGCTTTTTCTTTAATCCTTTCCTTAGCCTCTGGTAGGAGCTGCTCCACGTCCATAGCTGATATCTGGATTGTTTCGTATTCGTCCTTGATGTCCAATTCCATGGTGCTTATTTCTAACCATTGGCTTTTATCCAACATTTCCTCAGTCGTTGCCGATGTTGTACCCCCTTCTCTAGAGGTGAACGCCGGACACCTAGAAAGTGTATCCGCTTTAACGTTGGAAGAGCCCTTCCGATATAATATCAGAAAATTGTATTGCTTAAGTTCCTCGGCCCAGCGTGCTTGTCTCCTATTTAGCAATATTGCTGTTGTAAAGTAAGTGAGGTTTTGATGATCGGAATAAATCATAGTCTTATGCTCTGCTCCCTGTAGGTAATGTCGATTTTTCCGTAAGGAAAACACTATTGCCAACATTTCCTTGTCGTAAACATCGTAATTAAGCTCGGCTGGGGTAAGTTTTCTGGAAACAAATCTAACCGGATGAACTCTGCCGTCCTCGAACTTTTATGACAAAATGCCGGCTATCGCAAAGTCTGAAGCGTCTGTTTCCAATAGCGCTGGTCTATCCGGATCGTAATGCTTAAGGATAGGTGTTTTACCCAAGGTAAATAATATTACGATCTTGAGAAACGCTGCCTCCTGAGCTTGTCCCCAATGGAAATTAACGTCCTGCCTAAGTAGATCGGTAATGGGCGACACTAATCCTGAAAAATTATCAATAAACCTTCGATAGAAATTCCATAATCCTAACAATTGTTGAACTTCCTTCCTAGACGTAGGTCGAGGCCAATCCACAATTGCTCTTGCTTTTTCTGGATCCATTTGTAGTCCGGAGCTGCTCACAACGAATCCCAAAAAGGTGGTTTCAGAAGCATCGAAGACGCACTTGTCTATTTCGACGCACATGTTATTATCCATAAGGAGTTGGAAAACCTTTGAAACCTGCTTATGATGTTTATCGAGGGATCCCTTTGTGGCTATTAATATATCATCTATATATGCCACCACAACCATTCCATTGTCATCGTCGATATGAATATCTGTTTTTATAACTAGTTCGAGTCCTAGCAGTGGTCTTAAGATCCTGTTGATTTCCCTCTGGAAAGTTGCTGGTGCGTTACAGAGTCCGAAGGGCATAACCAAGTATTCGAAAAGACCAAACTTCGTACGAAAGGCGGTAAACTTTTCGTGCCCTAAAGCCATTCTAATTAAATGGAATCCCGATTTGAGGTCGATCTTTGTAATATGCGTAGCTTCTCGAACTCGAGAGGACAACTCTTCCATTATTGGCAACGGGGTTTTATCTTTTTTTGTATAATCGTTAAGATGTCTGTAGTCTATACATAGTCGTAATCCCTTTCCATTAGGCTTAGGCACGAACAATATTGGACTTCCGACCGTACTACTTGAAGGCCGAATTTTTCCTTCTTTGATCATCGTATCGAGATATTTAACCAGTAGTTTTTCCTCCTCTAAAGAGAGCTGATATATCGGGCCCATTCGTAACTTATCCTCTGCTCCCAATAATTCGATTCGATGGTCGCATCCTTTATTATCGGGTAGTTTCTCGGCTTCTTTCGGATCGAACAAGAGTAGATATTTGTGATAATGCACTGGTAGCTTTTGCGCAATAGACGGGTTTGCCATAACTATTGCTCCTATGTGTATGGCTGCATCATTTAACGCGATTCTCCTATCGTACATAATTGAATACTCCGGATGAATCTTGCCGTGATTATAGCAGCTCTGCTGGCAATGAGGAAAGTGTAAATGACTGGTAGTTATTCCACTGGCTTTATGTTTTTCCAGGTACCATGCTGGTACTAGAGCATCATAATCTCCAGATGTTTTGATCACCTCGAAGGCATGATCTTCCTCATTAAAAGACCTATGATTGCCGAATGATACTCCTAACGGTACTGTAAACAGGTTCTCTGCTTTAATTTGTGATCCGGATACATCTCCTGTTTTAACCGGTTTAGGTCTTGGTACAACAGGTATTGCGAAAGCCTTAGCTGCTTCTGGTGAAATGACAAAGGACGTGCTTCCTAAGTCGAGCATGCATCGTAATGGAAAGTATTTTCCGTCGTAATCGATGAAGAAGCGATAGATAGGTCTTTTTCCAACCTTAGTAGCTGAAACCTTTTCAACCTTTGGATGGCTAGCTGGTTGATAATAGACGAAATCCGTTGATGTATTTTGTTTCTTGGGTAACCCCAATAGAGGTTCTGAGGCTTTTCGTTTCGACATTACTATCCTTTCGACAATAGTATAACCACAACGGGTTAATGTAGAGTTTTTGAAACGGTTCGTGGTATAATTGAATCTTTATGTAAGTAGTATTCGTATTTCCTTACGGGCCAGCCGTTTCGATCTTCTGATCATCCTCAGAGGAAAAGAAGAGAAAAAAGAAGAAGAGAAAAAAAAATAAACAATCACTAGTCTGATTCATCCGGCGAATCGCACCAATTTCCTTCCTCCTGTTCTTCCTGTTCCAAACTCCTGCTCGAATCATCCAGATAATCTTCCTCCGAATCATCCGAACTCTCGGCCTCTTCCTCAGACTCTGAATTGTCTGAACTCTCACTGGTCTCCTAACTATCCATATCCGTACCATCGGATAACTGCACAGCTGCTACCTTCATCTTCTGGTATTCCTTGGCTTTTGGAAACGCTGCGGTTCCCTTGTCCAATTCAATTGGCCTTATGCAATCTTTAACTCTATGCGTTCCTTTTCGATCTGAAGGCCAAGCACACCTAAGGCACTCTCCTGCAGCCCTTCTTCGACCTAACTCCGATGAGTCTATTCCTTCAGTCTTCTTGCCTAAGTCAGGCTTAGACTGGTATTTAAATTTCCCGCTCAATTTATCCTTTCTGTCCTCTCGTTTGGACCTTCGGTTTCGATCTCGCTTATCTTTTCCTCGCTTTGGTTTCTCAGTTTCTTCCGTTCCGTATTCGTACTTAGATGATTTAGATTTGAATTTCCTGAAGGATGCTTTCAGACCTAAATTCTTTCTTGCGGCCTCCCATTTTTCTGCAGTTCTTCCCGCATTGGTGATAATGGTAATGATCTCGTTAACGGTTTTTCCCGTTAGGTCAACCACATGCATTTGCTCCAACATTTTCTGGGGTAACCGTTCCAGGATTAACTTCTTCAAAGCCGCTCTGGAAACCATAGCCTTATCATTGAGGGTTTGGATCCTTGTGAACATATCGCGGATACACCCTTCATAGCGTACTTCTTCTAGTTCTGCATATGCCTCATCCTTGGCGTCCTTATCTTCGAACCTTAGCTTAAGTGCGTTCACATATCCGGTCATGGATTTAGGATGGGTGCCATTAAGCGTTCCCTTAAGCCACTGAATATGCCAAGATGCTGCATAGCTTTCCATTAACGATCCAATCCAATCAATGGTTCGCTGATCCTTTGGGAACTTTTCTGGTTGGTCCTCTATATAGACTTGAACTAAGACCCACCAGGTATCGAAATCCTCACCCGGCTTTCCAAAAAACTTTTTTGGTTCCTTAATCTTGATCGGTTTAGCGAACTCCAATTCTTTAATGCGCCTTTGTCTTCTTGACGGGTGCCTTCCTTCATCCCCGGACTCTGGGGGTGGTGGTGGTGGTGGATCTCCACCGCCCGCTCCTCCGTTAGCTCCTCCGGCCGCTTCTCCGGCTGGGTCCTCATCTGCTCCTCCGGTTGCTCCTCCTCCAGCTGCTTCATCTCCTTCTCCCGCATTACTTCCGGCTCCTCCTCTGAGTTGAGCGTGCCAGGAATATTCGCTTCCGGTATCTCTAAGACTTGAATCCGTTGGAGATTTATCGAAATCCGGTTGTCTTTGTATTCCTGAAGGTCCTGCCACAACACCGGGTCCTCTGAAATTATACGGAGTTGACTGCGAAAACTTGCATTCTTCCATTGCAGTAGTCAATCCAGTATTAACCTCAGTCATCTGAACCTTATGTTCTTCCATGGCCTGCGCATGTTGTCGTAATTCTAACTTCGTATGAATTTGTTTTAACAAAGTTGTAATGGCCGCCGTAGTTCTGACCACTTCGTCCACCCTTTTAGACAACTGAGCCATTCCCTTCTGAACTGCTTGAATAGAGGCTTTAACCGCTATTAACTGTAAGGCATTACCGGTTATTCTTTTGCTTTGAGCCTCCAGTTCACTTCTCATTCCTCCAAACAATTCTGTTGCCTCTTGTACAATCTGATTGTCTTGTGTCTGTAGTACTTGTACTCCTGAACGAAGTTCCTGTAGCATGGCCTCCTGAAACCTTGCCATGTTGCCAACTCCGGAAACCTCGGCATCCAATCGACTTTTCTCCGTCCGGAGGCGACTTTCCATAATAACTATTCTGTTTCGTACCGAATCAAACTCCTCTTCCAAAACGTCTTTTTCTAGATTACATGCCTCGATGACATGGACGATTTGTTGTGCGAGTTCCGATAACTGTTCTTGCACTAAGTTGGTATTCGGTTCCAGCATATCGATTTCCCCCTGCCCTTCTAAGGCTTCTTCGGGTTCCGCTTGCTCCTTTATTAGCAAGTTCTCTCTTCGAGCATCCTCTATCCTTCTTTGATATTCCAGGCACCATTCTGGAATTGGCCTGGCTGCCGGGGATCGAGGCTTCTCCACTCTCGAGCTGCTGGGAGCCAGCGCGTTGCTCGTGTACGTTAACCGTCTCCGCGGTGCTGCCATTTCGAATAAGATGACTATAGTCTGGTGGCGAAACGATTCTGTTTAACTTGACCGAGACTTCATCCTTATGCGGGCACCTTTCAAGCTGGCAATGATCTATGCAGTGATTCTGCAAAATATAAGAGTTTTTTCCGTTGATCCTGCCCAAAAGCTTATAACTGTAGCACTCCGACAGAAAGTTACACTTCTGACAATATACCGAGGGACTTTTTTCCTCGATGTTGTATAGCTGGCAGTTGATGCAAAAACAATTTCCTCTCCGGCAATGTTCTCTGCAGGATCTCTGTCCTAGATAGATGCAACAAAAACTGTTCTCGCACCTCATATACTCCGAACTCATTCGAAGCTGATATCACAAAATTCCTCTTTCCAGATACAGCATAGAGTACTTAAAATATTATACTGTTACGGGGGTTCTTAGTCCCAATAATCAATACAACACTTTATTGAACTAAGTACATCCGCCTATCCAAATATCGCTTTCTCTCCTCGTCTTATCCTAAGACTCAACATCACGTTCCTGAACAACGAGAACTCCCGTTCTAAATCTGTACCACAGACCTTCCCCTCTGTAAACGTAAATCAAGTTTCCTCATACTCGGACTCGTCCCCTGAAATTTCCTCGAATGGTAACAACCTGGTGTTCAGATACCGTAGTACCAGGTAGTCAATATTCTCGAGTTGCGCGAAACGAAAAACCACTCGGTAGGTGTGGATTAAATTGTGCTCGTGTAAAGTGAACAGAAGATCGCCAAATATCTTGACAACTCGAATCAGTGCGTATTCGGCTTGTGTGTACCTGTGTCCAGACATATAGAGGATAATCACGTTGGTTGATTAAGGAAGAAATAGTGATGGCTATTTCTTAAGGATAGATAGATAGATAGAATTCTTAATAATATTTTATGATCGTCTTCGGTGTTCTGATAGCTAACTTTGC
>Ga0307515_10023308_pt1 | contig 10855 bp, 9 predicted proteins | sample 17_EM_MG_FD_194513 | JGI IMG/M metagenome (GOLD analysis project Ga0307515, IMG submission 194513) | Populus trichocarpa ectomycorrhiza microbial communities from riparian zone in the Pacific Northwest, United States - 17_EM | ecosystem: Host-associated > Plants > Roots > Unclassified | place...
CGGTGACATATGCAGAAATTAGGGAAGTACCGAGTAGAATTGGGGAATTGGCTGATCTTTGGAAGTTGGGAGTAACTGGGCTTGCTTGAATGCATGAGCGGCTTTGGGGAATATTGGAGTGTATCTTACTAAAGAACGGCGCGCGTTGCGTTAGAATGTACTTTCTCTGTATAATTTTATGTTGTTTGACATGAGAATCACGCCGCTTGAGCCACCTAGGAATAAAATCTATTACATCCGACGCCATATCATAAGACACATCCTTCGTCTATTCATACTCATAACACTCGTGACCAGATCTATCTTTTTCACAAAGCCAACCCTTAGGATCAGAAATCTACGTGCACGCCCTTCGCAGGCTTCCATTCATAATAATGCTTCCCTTCCGTCGGCCCCTCAATCTCTTCCTCGCCCTTCTTATCGAACATATGATGACCGGAGTAATCCAGCTCCGCCTCATAAAAGCTCGTCGGAAGATCCGTGCACGTTGAAATACTCCAGACTGGCGTTCAGGGCGGGGACGGCCTGATCCGTCTCGACGCACTTAGCGACGGCTTTGCGCAGCGGGAGCAAGCACTTCTTCACGTCCTGCATGACCCTCTGACTGAAGAACAGGTTAATATTGTCGGCGGACCCGTTCCTGTCGGTCAGCACCGGCGCGAGAATCTCGGACAAGATGTAGTCCGCTTCGGTGATGCAGCCGGCCTTCCAGATCTGCACCACAGCCGCATAGTCGATCTCCCACTTGTGCTCCTTGTTGGCTGCGTCGATGGCATTCGGGCCCTGGATGAAGCTGGCCAGGCAGGCGGCGTAGACGCTCTTGCGCAGCGACTCGAGGAACTGCACCTTCTCGAACTTGCCCAGCTCGATCCTTTGCGGCGGGAAGCCACCGCCCATGGTCTTTTCGGCGCACTCGCGGTCGCCGAGATAGGCGGAGGCGAGGCGGAAGGTGTGGGCGGCGTTGAGGGTCGGCGCGGGGATGTGCCGCTCGATGGCTTCGGTGTTGGACCAGATGCCTGTGCCTTCTTCACCCGTGACGTCTTGGACCACTTTGTCGGCGACGGTGGGAAGGACCAGGTTGTTGGAGGAGTCGCGTCTGTGGAAGAGGTCGACGCCGATGGAGATGAGGTATGTGCCGCGCTGGTTGAGTGGTGAGCATGCTGGTTGACGTATCTACTGCTATCTCTTGAAGTTGTGCGTAAAGGGCAAAGGGAAAGGGAAAGGGGAAAGGGGAATATCTCAGATTTGGTACACTTACAAGCTCACCACTCTCATTCCACTTCCCAAATACATCACTAATTTCCTCGTATTCCATTCCCGTTGCACGCGTGATACCCCAAGCCTCACTAATCGCACTCATCATCCCATGCTCAATGCCATTGTGGACCATCTTAACATAATGGCCAGCACCTCCTCTTCCCACCATACCCACACACGGCTTGCCCTCCTTATCCTTCGCTGCTACCCGCTCCAATAGAGGCATAATGGTATTTAACGCCTCTTTGTCACCACCAGGACACATAGAGGGCCCAGTTCTAGCAGCTTGGTACCCGCCGGAGAGACCGACGCCCAGGTAGTGGATGCCTGTGTCCTTACATTTAGCTTGACGACGCTCAGTATTGGCATAGTGCTCATTGCCGCAGTCGAGGATAATGTCATTAGAGGCCAGGTGGGGCATCAATCCTTCGAGGACCTTATCGCCGACATTGCCGTGTGGAAGAGAGAAGACGAGAAGTTTGGGGGAGGAGAGGCTGGTACAGAGAGATTTGTAGTCTACCAAATATTAATTATGCTGCCAGTTATGTCTCGGCATACAGCACCGACTATTCCGGCGGTTCCGAATAATAGGTGTAGATACAGATACGTAGAAATGCCAGTAGAAACAATGCGTAAGCTGAACATTCTCTCACCTTTAAACTTCTTGATCCTCTCTCCAAATCCATCCTTCTTCGCCTCGTTAATCACCTTATCCATAGCCTGTTCCGAAGAATCCGACAGCGAGACTCCAAGGCCATTCTCGGCGAACAGCAGCGCCATACCGCCGCTCATGCTGCCACAGCCGATTATGGCAATCTGTACAGAACCGCATCAACACGTCCGCTTCTCCAATCGCGGATCCAGCGCGTCCTCAGCCCTCCATCTTACCTTCTTGAACTTAACCGAGTATCTGGTCGTCTTCCGCGTGCTTCTACTGAACCTGGTAAGATCGAAAGTGATTAAGAAAGACGAGAGAAGAATAGTGAAATAGAGATACGCGAGAGAAGAGAAGGGAGGAAGAGAAGGGTCAGTACTGGGAAACAGCTCCATGGTGGCTGGTAATTATAGGTGAATATCACCATACGCTACGCTGCGTTTCGTCGTTCGCGAGCGACGATTGCCTTGGGAAACTTTCATAGTGGCGTAGCACCTTCAGACCGAGGCTAAGCTTTCTGGCAAGCTTGGCAGAGCTTCTTGGGGCCGATGGCTTGCTTTAGGTAGATCGAGCAGTGGATAGCTATATATATAACTTACATAACATTTTTTGCCGAAGTTTCTTAGGTCGTCTTGTGGCTGTTATCAGATCCAAAATGCACAGGAAAGTACCACCTTTAGGTATACGACCGTATTTAGAGCTAACATCGCCCTTTAGACTGTGTGTTCAAAGCGAGCCTCTTTTTTACGCCAAGGTTGGGTTCATCACACACCACCGCCTTAGGATACACAAATACTGAAGTCACAAAATCACATTCCAGAACCCATATATAAACTACATGTACTTATAACATGAAAATGCATTCCCACAAACCATTTACTCCTGCCGATACATATTCACAAACTCCCACATGGCCCTCACAACCGCAACCCCACACCCCTGCGTCTCGACCGTGCGGCCTCTCCCCCGATCATTCGGATCCGCCTGCGCCTGAACGCCTCTCTGCACGTACCGGCCCTCCGACATCCCACCATGCAGCGTGCCAGCACGCTCCGCACCGTCCTCAGTCCGCTCGAGCAGCGCGCCGGGATCATTGCGGTAGTCAACCGCGCCAGCCGGGAGCGGCGGGACGGGATACTCTGCAGGAGCCCGATCCGGCCTCTCCTCCGGCCTCTCTTTCTGCCCCTGCTTCTGGGCCCCCGCCATCCCCGCACCCCACCACATGCCGAACCTGCCCATACGGTCCCTCGTGCTCAACGCCGCTTGCGCGTTCCGCACGACCCACGGCGCGTACTCCTTGCAGCTCTGGGAATGCAGCATAGCATGCGTCGGCGTCGCCGCGTGCGTCTTCCCCGGCACAAGCGGGTCCAAGGGGAGCGGAGCGCAGAACAGGGTCAGGTGATGAAAGAAGATGCCCTTGAAAGTCTGCGCGTCCTGCGAGCACTTGCCGGCCGGGTCGCACAGCTCGGTCAAGATGCCCGACACGCCGAGGCCAGCCCATTCGCTGCCTGACGCCGGTTTGGGGAGGGGCGGGGGAGGGAAGTGGTGTGAGGTGAAGGAGGCAACGTGCAAGTCGTAGCCCGGCTGCCACCCGGTCGCGCGGATGACGTTGCGGACGAGCGTGTGGCCATCCTCGAGGTAGGCGACGTCGCCGGTGCCCTCCCACAGCCCGCGCAGGCCCGATAGCAGCACGCCCTGGTTGTACGTGTACACCATCTCGTTGCGGACGTCGCACTGCCCCGTGCCAGAGCTGCCGTTCTTGCCCCAGTTACGGATGTGAAAGCCGTCGACGTATAGGCCCTGCGCGTTCGTCATGTTGGAGCTCTTCAGCCACTTATACCCGTTCACAGCGGCGGCCAGGTATATCGGGTCGTGGGGGACCGCGGGGCCGTAGGGCGGCGAGCAGCAGCCCTCCGTAGTGTAGTCGCGCGTGCAGGCGGCGTTGATATGGCCGGCGAGGTAGGGCGAGCAGTTGGAGTCGCCGGGGAAGTGGAGGTACATGCCGACGCTGGCGGTGATGAAGAGCTCGTTTGTGACGGCGTTCTTGTACGGTGTCGTGTGCGGGCTCCATTTCATGCCGCCGCCGCATAGCTTCCAGTCCCAGCCTTTCTGCGCCAGATCGTAGAAGACGCGAGCGCGGTGCGCAAACGCGGATTCGAATTGCTTGCCATACCATTTTGACCCGCCAGCTGAGTGGCTTGTTGGCGGGTAGTGCAGATCATCGTGCTCTCGAATGAACCTGATGTTCTCGAGCCACCCGAGCACGACCCACAGCATATCGTCGTAGGCCTGCGTGCGGATTGCGAAGTGGTCCTCCCCGAAGAAGTAGGTGATTGCTTGCGAGAAGTACTTGTTGATCTCGTTCTCGATGCGTTGTCCCTCCAGCTCTAGCTCACTGTCCTTTTTCCGCATATCTGGCGTATCCTTCACAAGCGTACCGGGCATTATGTAAGAGAGCGAGCGTGTGAGAGAGTAGAGGGCGGCAGAAACGTGCGTGCCCATGACTGCAGCCGTCCAGTCAATCGCGGCGGGCCATTTTCCCAACCATATTTCGAAGTAATCGCTTTGCATCGTCTCGAGCGCATGGTGTAATTCTTCAAGGGAATTGAGTGGAAGGTCGAATGTGGGAGATTGTTCGCCGGGCTGAGGTATCTTTGGATGGAAAGGGGTTTGCGTATCCGTTTTAAAATCCCCAAGAGAATGCAGCGGGATTCTAGCATGTCGTTGCGGCTGATGGTAGTTAGCGCGTGATCGTCCTAGATGCTCACGCAGAGAGATCCTAACGTTACTGTCTACATGACTAGCTTCAGTTACCAGAAGGAAGAAAGCACCAAGTACCAAGGCCCAGCTCCAGGCTGAGACCCCTGATGGTGCTATACGCAAGATCATGTTTTTCGGTGAAGCCCAGTATGAAATACGTAGAAGGCGGAGAAGGAACAGACGCAAAAAAAGCCGCTCCACAAGAGGGCGGACTAAAAGTGTTATATGGGAAGCATTTGGGAAATTCGAGCGGTCAGAAAGCTGTTGGTGTAGCTTCAGACCAATTGGGATTGAGTTCTGGGGGTTGAAAGGTGTATCGAGGCTTGCGATGGAGGCTGACCGCTCACGTGGTTTAGTCATACAACCACTTTTAGTCACCCCGCCTTCCACAAATATCTAGCCCAGCTGATCCAGGGACGCAAGGGGGCCAAAAGGAGACCTTGAAAACAAAAAGAGAGTGTCCCATGTTGTCATATTGACAAGAGTGGGATTCACCCACGCATCTTTCGATACTAGCAGTTTCCTCAGGAAAATCCCGAAGCTAGCGCCATAGACCGCGCGGCCATCTTGCCATGGAATAGAGGTATTAAAATTTTATAGTGTTTATATTAACTTCATTAATGAGGAGCCAGACAGCTTTTTCAACTTTCGCCAAAGTTGGTTCACGCAGCTGCAATGGTAGAAGTTGACGAGCGAGCCATGGCTATGTGCGAGTTGAATGGTTCGAAAAACATGTAACATATTGAAGAATAAGATATATAAGGCGTATATCATGACGTAGCACCAATCTTCTAGGGGCCTATTATAGAAAGCCATGCGTCAAAACGCTATGGAATCACGTAATCTGACCGCTATGATTGGTTTAAAAAGCTATTTATTGTATGTGCGTATCTTAAGCGTCGTAAGCTAGGCTCCTTAAAATCGAGGTCATGGTAGTTGTAGCTGCCTGTAGAATGTATGGAGCAAATTCCTACATATTACGATCTCTAGAATATTTCCAACTAAGGAAATAGCAAAACAGCCCTCCCTTTTCAAGTGAGAAGAGCATTCTGCGAGATTTAGCGACTCTTTTAAATTAGTTCAATTAGATGCCTTTGAGACGATCTTGAGAAATACCGCCTTACCCAGTGCTAATCAACACAATTAGTACAATCAAGAGTCGAGTAAAGTTCGACTTAGAAGAACTCGAAGGAATAGAGCGGCCTCTTCATACACCGTATGGAGATAAAATAATCATGAAGTTTTCAGTATCAGAACATGCGCCTATAGACTTATTAGAGGCGTTCTGTTAGTGGATTCGAGCAAGTACTTACAATGCAATGGTAGAGAGCCCAACCTGTCTTGATCGCAAAACAGATTGGTAAGCTTGATTTTCCTATGACTCCATACGCCTTGTTAGGTCGGGAAAAGGCCGAATTATTTTAGCCCTCATTTTAAGATCATGTCCACTATGTCTCCCAACCGACCTCACTCGTGGTAGGTAGTCCTCTAAACCAATAGTAGAACTCAATCATCTCTATCATCTCTTGCTTCTCCAGGGCTCCTACTTCGCGCGCGCCCGGCGCCTCTGGCGGCGCCACCACCTCGTCCACCTCTTGCCTGTTGTCCCTTCCCAGGTGGCGGCCGCACAAACGCAAAGTCAACAGCAATAGTCTGATCTAAAAGCTTTTGACCATTCGCGCCTTCGATTGCAGCTTTCGCTTCTGCGAGGGTCGGATACTCGATCAAAACATATCCCTATATCCCAAATTCGTATCAGCTTTGCCCCACTAACCCACAAGACAACGTCCAGGTGCAGTGCAGCGGAGCGATACAAACATGCGCATGCATCAGCAGGGGTAAAAGAAATAGTTGTACCTTCACGTAACCAGTCCTCCGGTCCAAGTTCAGATGTAGATTCTTGATTTCGCCGTAATCTCCAAACATATCCGTAAGATCCTCTTCACTAGCTTCCTCATGCACGTTCATGACCATAATAATCCAGCCCTCGATAGAGCGTACAGCAACAGCGCCTGCTTGTGTGCGCGCTTCGCTGGCTTTGGGCTCGGAGAAGGCTGCCTGTGGTTGGTCGATGTCCATTTCGGTATCGGCCATGGTGGGCAAGGTTGTTGGGAAGGATTTATCTAGATGGCGAGGCGAGTTTTAAAGACAGAGGTCCTCGAGGGCCGAGTGAATTGAAAGGTTGCTTGACAGGGAGGGTTTCAATATTGTGAGCTGTGTGAAGGTCTGAATAATATCGAGGATCGCGAATGGGACTTCAAGGTCTCCGCCTTCCAGCACGGGCCAACACTGGAAGACCCTTCTACCATCGAAGTAACTCTAATGAAGAAAATCTCTATTACTACTCGTTTGAAAATTCAATAATTGTAAGTAATGCTCATAAAAGCTTATGGAAATACCGCTCTCGCTATTACAATGATCTAAGCCTGAACTTTCATGCAGTGACCGGGCCCACTCAAAATGGCATTTCGTATCAAAGACCTTCCGGCAGAACTCTTCATTCATGTTCTTGAAAAGTTGCTTGAGTGCTCCTCGTCAGGTATTTTCCTTCGGTGTATACGATGTTGCCGTCACTGGTACGAAACGGGGATTCCCATCCTATACGAAAATATCATCTTCGAGCTTGATAATCGCTCGCCCTCGCGAATAGAACAATTCTTATCCCAATGCGTGAACCTCGAACGCATACGGTCAATCACGTTCGGTTTTGACTCCAAGAACATGTTCGCTGGCCGGGCTACCTTCAAGCATTTGATACCATTTTCGAAGCGGATCATGCCAAGAATGTCTTTTTTAACAACTTTTTCTTTAGTTGTAACGGGCGAACACAGGCGGAGATGGGGAGTATATCCCAAGTTTCTCACCCGAATTCTCCGAGCACTTCCAACAACAGTTGTCAACCTTGAACTAGACACGCTAGGTCTTGATTTTAATGAAAGCAACACCATCCAAGAGTACTACTTGACGCGCGACACTTCCGGTACCTTTGTCAAAGTTTTCCGTACCCAGGCACAAATTGAGGAGATCAGGGTCAACAATCATATCTGTGCCGCAGTTGGTGCCATCATACCTCGTTTACACCATTTGCGTTTAAGGATTTCCACGTTGTGTCCTAAGCTTCTCTGCCACCTTTCCCAAGATACATACGAGGGCAACCTCAATCACAACAGTAGCAGACCTCGAGCCTATTCATCACTACGGTCAGCCATAATTAGATTAGATCCGTGTAGCAATCGGCCGCCAACTCACCGCTGTGGAACGGATACCGTGTGTCCCGAGTGGCATGACGGGAATTATATGACTACCGGAGCAGAGCTAAAGTCGAATCTTCGAAAGCTGTACGAAGCCGGAGCGTTCCCTAACCTTCGACTATTGAAGATTGTACAACTCGAAGCCAGTGACCCCAATGAGGACCTTACCATTGCCGAATTCACCAACATCTGCAATATTGTCGCTGGGTCCGAAAGCCAATACCCAAAGTTCTTCTCCGCAGCTTACCTGGAGATTCACGACATCATCCTGGACTCTGTAACAAACCTTCCATTCCTGCGTACCGAGCGCCTGTACGCCCGCTTGCGAGAGGACAGTGGCGCTGCCATAAGGGAGCCACTCTGGGGTTCTGAGACTTTGTCAACACAGCCGCCCTCTCATACCGAACGGCTTCTCACGTCTGATATTGCATTAATAGCGCGGCAGCTTGGCTATAGGCGGCTTTCATCAAGGGCGTACTCCCGATTGTTGCACCCGAGAGACTCTGACTCTCTTTAGCTCTATAACCTATCTTCGCTCAAAAGCGTCCCGTACTAGAGTAGGCATATTTGGACATCAGTATGAGTTACCAAAGGCTTCTCCAACGAGGCAGGACGTTGAGATTTGTTAGGCATGAACCTATGATGACGATATACATTTTTATTTACGCATTTGTTTTTATCGCGGCTGGTTGGGTTATTCTATCATTTCAAGGTCTGAGCCGTAGCAAAGCATTTCAAGGCGTCTTTGGGATATCGCCTAGCGCCATCATACTTTTGAGTCTTGGCGTTGCGGAGTCCCAATACGGGAATGCGGTGCTTCATTGCACCCGAGCGTATTTATCTCATTCAAATCACCATTTATACATTTGGCTTTATTTCACCATCATTGCCTCCTCCCCGCAAATATTATTCAATTCTATGCCATCGAAATATTCAATTTCTTACCGCCAATGCTAGCCTTGCAAGGCTGAGATCCGCTCTCTTCTATTTATCCTCATCTTTAACGGTGTAGCAAGCTGTTCAGAATATATTCAACCAAATTCATTTATCCTACTCAATTGACATATCCTCCATCACCATGTCCATAAGTTCTACGCCCAAAAGCAAGGGCTTTAAGCTTTCCCGAAAATCAGCCCAAGCAAACGACCCGTACGATCTATATTCCGGCATCGAGTTCAGCCCAGACAAGGATTCCGACGAGCTTTTCGAATGTCTCAAGCGGTCTTTTCCTGCTGGTAAGACCCATAAGGAAAGGATGAAGCTGGCATTGATGGGTTTCATTATCAATGAGCAGAAGGAAAAGAACCCACGGCCATTAAACCTTCCAACCGCGAAGGGCGCCTCAGAGTCATTAGCTAGGGGCACGTTCGGTTGCAAATCGCCTCCATATCATAATCTGTTCAATCCGTGCGCCTTTTAGTGTCGCCCGTTTTGTAATTAGTGGCGGCTACTACCGTGGCTCATTTGAATCTGTAATTGAGTCGATTGTTTGGTTGCAGCTCCAGAATGAAGCTCCATATTGAAGCTCCATATTTGACTTTGTGATTGACGTCGGTGAGCCATTTGAATGAGCCCCCCTCTGCCACCAGGCCTCTATCACGACTCCCCACCTTGGTGTAGCAATGGAGCCTCCTCCTCGGCCAACGCCCTCTCTGCGATTGACGTTTCCTATATCTTTACCCACCTCCCGTACAAGCCGTAGTAGAGTTACCGCGACGCCCGCGATGCCCGCGGGGCTTAGGAATGCGCGTTTAAAATGGATAGACGAGATGGAGGAGGCAATGTTAGAAGGCCTCTTTGAGGCCGTTCGGAAAGGATATCGCGCAGATAGCTCCTACAAAGCTGACGGCTGGAAGATTACCCTTAATCGTACGCTTGCTGTCACCTAGTAGCGTATTACTATTAAGTAAATTAAGAGTAAGCACGATAACCATAAGAAGGATTGGAAGCTGTGGAAGGACCTCTGCGGCCTCTCTGGCTGGGGGTGGGACGAAGATAAAGGCGTACCTGTTGCCAGTGAGGAAGTTATGGAGGCCTACTTTGAAGCTAATCCTGCCGCCGAGAAGTTTTGTAATACGCCGCCTGCCTTCCTAAATCTACTGTAGGAGCTATTTGACGGAATTCTGGCAACAGGCAATTATGCAAGGTTAATTAATAAGGCAATTGAGAGCTGTATAGACCCCGAACTTCTCTTAGCAGTGGCCTCGCAGGCGTTAGGTTTGGTAGATGAGGAAGATAGGGACGAGGATGAGGACGAGGAGGAAGTAGATGAGGCCTTTGAGTTAGAGTCAGCTCTTAGCTCTATTGAATGTAGTTAATTAAGCTTACCTTTAGTTAAGCGCCCTAGTCCTTCTAGATCTTCCTTAACGCTAAGTCGACCTTCTTTACTAGCTATGTAAAAGCGGGCTGTTAAGTAAGCTGCTAAAGCTACCGAATCTAATGCGAAGCGCTAGTGAGGAAGACGGCGAGTTGCAGAGGCCCTAGAGGAGATGGTAGAGAAGGTGATAAGAGAGATGAGGGCTATAAGAGAGCTGATGGCCCAGAAGTCTCCTTAAGAGAAGGCCTCAGCAGAGTTTATCCACGAATTCAGTTACCTAGATCCTGTAGAGCAACTAGCTGTTTTACGAGCTTTTGAGACGGAGTCTACTGCTAGGTTATTTCTTGTAATAGCTGGAGTTGTAGAGCTTTGGCAAATGTTGAACTGGTAATTTAGAATGAGAACTCTGTTTATTAAAGAGGGCTCTAGAAGCTCTCTTATATATATTAGGTAGGTCCAAATACAATGACGACGACGTCGTTATGTAGTAGGTTATAGTTAAGAGAAATAGGTAATAAGACGTTTGATGAGATATATGAGCTTAAGATACAAGACAACTGAGATATAGTTTGTATAGACGATCTAGGTCGTTAGACAGTATTATAATGGTAGTAA
>Ga0307515_10023309_pt1 | contig 10855 bp, 3 predicted proteins | sample 17_EM_MG_FD_194513 | JGI IMG/M metagenome (GOLD analysis project Ga0307515, IMG submission 194513) | Populus trichocarpa ectomycorrhiza microbial communities from riparian zone in the Pacific Northwest, United States - 17_EM | ecosystem: Host-associated > Plants > Roots > Unclassified | place...
AGGGCCTACTTTCTAGGTATAATCTTAATTTTATAGTCCTATAGTCGGTAAGGGGGCAGCTTATCTACGTTCTTAGAGAGAAAGTGTTTAATATATTCGCGAAACTCTTTTAGTAAGCATTATAAAATGTCTTTACGGGTTAATTCTAGTTTGCCTTTTAGAAATTTCTTAATATTAGTATTAACTATCTTTCAGCGTAGAGACTTAGACTTTATTTTTAGGTTTATCTTAAAAAAGTTATAAAAATAAGGGGGTAGCGCTTTATGGGCTTTGTCTATTATATAGTCGCCTTCTACTAGCCGGCGGAAAGACCTTTCTAATAGGTTTAGTACTTCTATTAGGCCTATAGGTAGCTCCTTAAGCAGCTATTAATACTCTTTTTATTTAACTAGTTCTACTAGCTCCGCTATATAAATCCTTACTACCTTTATATCTTTTTATTTATAGAACTAGGTAAAATTAATAGTATAAGCATATCTAATGTTGTCTAGGTTAGGGCGTATTTAGTTCTCCGGTGCTACGGCTAGGCTAGTATAGCTTAGTCGGCCTAAGGGGGCGGAAATAAGGCGGTAGCCCTATACGGTACGCGTGGGAGATAGGTATAAGATTAGGCGTTATAGGGGGGAGGTCTTAATCGCTTTGGTTTCGGTCTTAGCTATAACGCCCTTAGCTATTATACGTGCGGTCGTATATATATATAGTAAATAACTTAGGGTTAGGTATCTTATTAGCTAACTTAGGTTAAGCGGGTATATATAGGGGACTTATAGTTCTGGTAGTATTTATTTTTTAGGGAATAGGGCGGTAGTCTAGTCTTCCAGAATCTCTGCTTAGTTTACTATATATATTAGCTCACTAGTATTAGGCACCTCTTTTACTATCAGCTAACGGTGTCTAAGTATTAGCCGTACGATGCGTCTGTATGGTGCTACTTAGTTATAGTTGGGAATATACTATAGGAGATAGTTATAGGCATAGTAATTGGAGTTAAACTTAAGCTCTAGGGCGGGGAAGTCTGCCATTAGGTTGTGCTTTTTAAGCTAGGGTATTCTAAGAATTACTAGTATAGAGGGTAATAACTTTATAACGTAGAAGAGTATAGATTCTATATAGTAGCTAATTATTATTATTGCTATAAAGTAGTGGGTAATAAACCTGGATAGGAGTCTATTAATAAGGCGAAGTAGTTTTAGAACTAGAAGTCTTTTTATTATATTATTGTGCTTTTTTATAAGCGAATCTTTATCTATAAACGCTGGTGCTATACTACTAGTATTAATAAGGCTTACTATTTTAATAAGAACTTATAGGAGTAGGTTATATAGTAAGGAGGGGTGGATCTAAATAAGGATGGCATTCCTATTACTATTTACTATTTTAAGGTTAAGTAGTAGCTAGCTTAAAATAAGGTCTAACTAATCTAGTAGCATAAATCTAATCCTTTTATCCTTCTCCCCGTATAGTTTTAACCCTTAAAGGCGACTTAGTCTAAGGGTTAGCCTTTTAATAGCTAAATTATAGGGCTTAGCTAGTAGCTGTGGTCTTAGCTAGTATATTCTAATATATTGGTCTCTAACGGTATATATATACTAAAGGGTACTTTACTAATAATACGGCCGGTCTTATAATTAGTAGTAGTATAGAGTATTTATCTATAGTTCGCGTATAGGACTATTAGCTAAGGCTATATTAGAGAAGGGAATTATAGGGGTGGGTCTTTATATCTAAACCTACGTCCTTATCCATGGTTACTGCCTTAATTGCTATCCCCTCTATTAAAGAATATGCTGTGGCTAGAAGGGGGTTAGCGCGGTAGCATTAGGAGGGGATTTAGGTTCTTCTAGGGGTTGTAAGCATCTTTTTAGTAGCTAGGTTAACTACACACTATATAGAGTCTATTATCCGTATAATATCTTTAGACATTATTAGGGAGACTATTACTACTACTGTTAAACCTAACGGCGTTAAGGTTTATTAGGTTATTCTACAGTAATATAGGTTAATAACCGCTAGCGGTACTTAGCTTAGCAGTATTTAGCTTAGTATAGTAGGTATAATTCTATAGGTTATAAGCGAATATATCTATCTACTTGCTCTAGCCTTTATAGTCAGCATCGCCAATTTTATAGCTAAGGGTAAAGGCCAGGTCCTTTATCTTAGAGGAAATATTCTTCTTAAGTAGATCTACTTTTTGTTCCTTAGTTTTGTTTACTTTAATTATTAACTTATTAAGCTCTGCTTTCTAGGACTAGTAGTTATACTTACCTTAATTTAAGGTATCTAGCTTATTTTTAGCTGCTTAGGTTATATCTATAGTCTTATAGTACTTTCTTATATATATATATAAACATAGACTCTTGGTTAGAGAAGGTCTATTTGCTTAAGTTGTTTGGGTATATACATAGTATATTAAGGCTATGCTTAACATAGTTATAAGCTTTATCTATTAGCATATCTAATATATAAAGGACTTCGTCTATTAGGGTTTTAAAGCACTTTATATCCCTCTAGAAAACGCCTTAGATCTTTATTTCCTATATTTAAAAAATTTCTTACTTTTTAGTTAGTAATCCCTTGCCATTAAATAGGGTTAGATCTTTTCCTTCACGCTTTTTTTTATAGGGCTTAGTTAGAAAAGGAGAGCTAGTAGCAGTATTCTTATCGGTAATAGTTTAGGTAAGTGTAGTAATTTAAAGGCTTAGACTTTATATAGTCTAAGTATTTATAAAGGCTTGCTATTCGTATTATTGTATACGTAGTTTAAGCGTCTTAAGGGGGTTAATTCTGTGCTAAGCTTTTTTAAGTTAGGACTTTATAGTTTGGCCTTTATTATAGACGGCTTAAAGACTATTATAGGACGGGGGTAGTGGCTACAAAGCGTATGTATTTAAGGAGTCTATAAGACGTTACGCGATCAATTATAAGGGTTAAGGGCGTAAGGAGGTAATATACCTACGCGTAGCTAATATAAGCCGTACGTAAGGTGTATATAAGAGCACGGGGCTCTCCTATAGAGGCCCCTGCGATAGGGTTCCGTAATACTACCTCCCCTCTTATAGAGGCGGAGCTCTAGCGACGCTGTGGTTACTATATATATATAAAGGGGATACTTAAGGTATAGAAAAGAAGAAAAAGGGGGTTATTGCTAAAGGCTTAAAACAACGTTATATAATAGGGCTTGGCATCTAAGAATCTGACTAATTAAATATCTTAACGATATTTCGGTTACATAATTGTACTTTACCGCAATCTAACGGCAATCTAATGGTAATTTGCCCTTACGTAGTAATATATAACGGTTTAACTCTATAAGGGCTCCTATAGAGGATTAGGTATAAAGTCTCTACTTAGGCCTAGTTTCTATAGGTTCGCGTAGTAAAAGTCGCTGATTAGATCCTTTGCATTTTTAAAATCTTCCTATAGTTACTATTCTGGCTAATTTATATTAAATCCTATATATATAGCTCTATAGTAGAGCCGTCGTCCTTTACCTTTGCCAAAGTATTTAAAATTAATAATTTGTTTAACGGTCTACTCCTCATAGTTCTTGTCTTTGTTCTTATCTCAGATTAGTACTAGTAAGGGTTTAGGCTATATCTACCCTAGTAAGGGGTTAGGCTAATAGAGGTATAGTAGCTATAGGTAAAATACGGGCTATATCCTACAGGTGGCTAGGGTAAGTAGGAGTTCTAGCTTATATACGGCTCCCCTATTAATAACTTGTTTAATTAAATAGGGGCTAAGGTTCTTATAATTAAGTGACTTTGTAGGCCTCTATATAGAGATATTATATATATTTAGCTATACCTAGTCGCTAATACGTATCTCTAGTGGTGGCGTTTTATAATAGTCGGCGAAGTAGGCCTACTTTGCTTAAGCCTAGGCCATTTCTCCCTTATAGTAGTTAAGTAGATTTTTTATACGGTCTGTATGCTAGTCGGTAAGTAGCATCTTAAGGCGTTTTCTATATAGTAGTTTCTTATTAATAGGTTCTAGTGGCTCTATGCTAGATTAGGGGTAATAACCCTTATTTGCGAAGAACGGGGTAAGTCTTATAGTAGTTAAGACGTAATTATTTGCTGTAAATTTACCTAATAGGAGGTAATCTACCTAGTTATCTTAACTATAGGCGACTACTTATTATAGGTACGCTTTTATACTAGCATTAGCGTTTTCTAGTTGCCTAGTAGTTTTATAGTAGAAGGATATAGATATCTTAATAGAGATGCCAAGGCATTAGCAGATTCGTCTCTATATATTAGAGTTAAATTATATACCTTAGTCGGACGTAATTGAGTTAGGTAGCCTATATAGTCAGTAAACTTTACGGAGAAAGGCGTTAGTAATGTCGCTAACGGCTACGCCTTTAGTTAGGACGTAGTGGCGCTCTTTTATAAGTTAGTATATTATTATAAGGATATTCTTATAGGTACGGCCGTGTCGTTTACAGGGTGGTAGGTTAATAATGAAATCTATGGCGATATCTGCCTATTATTATATAGGTACTAGTAGAGGGTATAGTAGTCCTTAGTACTTTATATTAAAGGCCTTAGCGCGCTTATAACTATAATAGGCGCCTATAAAGCATTTAACTAAGTCTATTATTTTTGGCCAGAAGTAGTATTAGCTAAAAAGCTCATAGGTTTCTTTTCTGCCTAGGTAGCCGCTTAATTAGAGGTCGTAGGCTATTTAGATTAGTTGCCGTTATAGATTTTTTAAGTTAGGGATAAATAGGCAGCCTTTATAATAGAGCTTATTCTCTTTTACTTCTAAGGCTGCTAGATTAATCTGGCCTAAGCTTTAGAGGTTAGTAGGTAGCGTACGGGCGCTAGCGGTCTTTATGGTAATAAGTTAATATAATAATGGGTTAATAGAGGCGTTATATACTATAGTAATAAGCTTATTAATTTTAGGAGGTAACTTTAGTTCTGTAGTATAAAGCTAGGGTATAGTTGGCTCTATTATAGGTAGTATGCCTAAGGCTAAATTTTATACTTTTAGGATTGTCTGTTATTAAAACTAATTATAGGGGTTATTTTTAGACTAAGGAAGGTCTTGCAAGCGGCGTATTAGGCTATTAGGTTTAGTACCTTATACTCCTAGTCTATATATAATTTTAAAGTTAAAACTAGAGAGGAACTCATTCTAACGTACTTAGCGTTAGTTTAGCTACTTTATGGTTATAAAGTACTTAAGGTTGTAATGGTCTGTAAGGACTTTAGTTAGCTAGTTAGGCTCTATTAAGGAAAGTTCTAGTTAGAATTCTTTAAACGCTTATATAATTGCAAGGAGTTCTTTATTATAGATCTTGTAGTTATGCTCTTATAGTATAAGCTTAGATAAGTAGAATGCGACTAAGTAAAGGAGACCGTTGTCGCCTATCTAAGAGAGGATGCCTACGTTAACGTAGTCTAAGGAGTCGGTTTTAAGGTAGAGTTATCGTCCTAGTATAAAGTAAGCTAGGACAGGTGCTTTAGTAAAGGCATTTTTAAGGTCTTAGAACGCCTTCTCGCATTTAGGCGTCTAGGTAAAGCGTAGGTGCGTTTTTCTTTCTTTTACAGAAAGGCCCTTTATTCGCATTATTACTATAAGTAGTGCTACTACGCTTAAGAAGTTATATATAAATTTCTAATAGAAGTTGGCGAAACTAAGGAAGGCTTATACGTCCTTAATATAGTTAGGGGCTTACTATTTAGTAATTATGCGTACCTTTTTGGGGTCTATATAGATACCCTTAATAGTAACAATTAGTTTAAGGTATTTTACTTCTATAACTAAGAATTTATATTTCTTTAAATTAATATAAAGTCCTGCGTCCCTAAGGCGCTATAGGACCTTTTAAATATGTTTAGTATGCTTAAAGGGGTTATTATTATAAATAAGTATGTCGTCCAGGTACGCAGAGTAGAAGTTATTAAGGTAGTCCTATAAGGCGTTATTAATATAGCTTTAGAAGGTGCCTGGGCCATTATATACGCTAAAGGGTATAATAGTATATTTAAATTGGCCGAAGCGCGATGCGAATACGATTTTCTATTTGTTACCTTTCCGTATTTAAAGATAGTTAAAGGCGGCGATAATGTTAAGCTTAGTATAGATTTTGGCTTAACTAAGCCGCTTAAGGGTCTTATATATAAGCGGTATTAGGTATTAGTTTTTAATTATAATAGCGTTAAGTGTTAGGTGACGAAGTCACCTCGCCTATATGTATTGTTCCGCACAGCCGTGCCTGGCATCAAGCCAGTCACTCGTTTACCTTTTGTGGGTTTGTGTGGCTGAGTGGTGCGGAGCTTATCACCTCACATTAAGTCCTTTATAGTTAATATAGAATTAGATACCTCCTTCTAGCTTCTTAGCGAGAAGGATAGGGGCGGCTGCTAGTAATATACTGGGACGAATAAATCCTTTATTAAGGTGCTCGTTAATATACTTTTTTATAACTAGAAGCTTATCTTTTAATATTAGGTAGAGTCTCTTATAAGGTAGCATTTTTCCTTATTTAATGTTAATGGTATAGTTATTAGGTTAATATAGGGGGAGTATATCTACGCTCTTTTATAAGCATATATTAGTAAAGTTATAGTACCTCTTAGGGAGGAGCTTATAGAGTTCTTTGTTAGTAAGTCCTTTTTTAAGCTTTATAAACTTTTTAAAGTCTAAAGGTAAAAGTCCGTAGAGTTCTATAGGGGCGTTATCTTTTAAAAGGTTGACTATATCTATCCTATTACTATAGAGAACATAGTCCTATTCTTTATTAAGCTTATATAATTATAATTAGGAAGCTATAGTAATGGTTTAGCCTTTTTTATATACTATATAGTAGAAGGCCAGGGCACTTATATAGTAGTAGTTAGTTATAGGTGGAGTAATAAGGGGTTCCTTAGGTTAATATCCTAGGGAGTAAATAGAGGCGGCTAGGCTATGCCCTAGGCAAGTCTCTCTATAGTATTTAAAGTTAAAGGTTATTTCTTTCTTCTTCTAGTTAATGGTAGGGTTGTATTATTTAAGCTAGTTTATTCTAAGGATAATAGGGTAGTTAGTAAGTGGTATAATATAGGCCTAAAGTTCTTCCTAGTACCCATTTATATTTAGGTGGAGTTGTGCTATATAGGTAATCTTCTATGCGGTATAATTACCGTTAGCGAGTTATAGGGCGCGGGCTTTAGTAAGGGGTAAGGTAGGTAGGTTATAAGTGCGTATAAATTAGGTATCTATAAATTTATTAGTAGCTCCGTAATTAATTATAGAACGGCTTTTATATTGTTTTTTGGCAGTAGTTCCTATTATAAGTAAAACCATCTATTTCTATCTATTTATCTTTATAGAGTTATTTATTAAGTAAGCCGATATATAGATCCCTCTATTATTAGGGCGTCCTAACCTATAACTTAGGGCTAGGACTTAGCGTTTTCCGTTTCCGTATCTAACTCTACCGCTATTACTATATCTTTGTCTTATACAGTAGTAGCGTATAGTAACGTATTTAGTGTTTAGGGTATTAGGTTAGGTATTAGGCGGCAGCTATTAAACCTAGCTATTAGGTAGTTTAGGTTATCGTAATAATAGCCTTTTTAATAGTATTTATAGCAGCGTCCTAGTTTCTAGAGTAGCTCGCGCTCTCTATTTAGGAGTTTTTATGGGAAGGTTAGTATAGAGAAATTAATATTGGTTCTAGTAGTACTTAAGGTAGTAGGTGTTGGTGGCTTAGTATATATAGGTTTAGTAGGCCTAGGGGGCTTCTATAGAGAGGTCTTTGGGTAAAAGTTAGTAGTAGCAATCTAATTTAGTTGTTGTTTAATCTTTTATAGAGCTACTACCATATTATAAACATTGTTATAGTTATAGCTAGCGGCTGCGTGACTAAGGCGATAAGTAACTTTTTTAAGGAGGTCCTCTTAGTCTTTAGTATTATCTTAGGTAAGGGCTTTAGTATATTTCTAGAATTTAATATAAAATTCGTTAAATAATTTGGTAGGGCTTATCTTTAGGGCACGTAGTTTAGCTCGGTTGGTGGCTAGTAGGTTATAGTTATAGTATATTAGGTTAAGATTGTTAAGGACTTTTTAGTAGGACTACTATTTCTAGGGGCTACTAGTCTCCTATTAGGCGAAGAGTCTATTAAACAGTATACCCTTTATTTGCCCGATAATGTAGCCGATCTTAATGTCTTCCGTAGAAAAAAGGCAGGCGCTCTAAGTTAGTTTCTTATAGATTTATATCTTCTAGTAGCTATATTCCTTATAGTCTCCCTAAAAGACTAGGGGATTAGGGTAGCGTATATTAGACCCTATAGTGGCAGTTTAGGTCTAATTATTATAGCTTTTATTATCGCTGCTTTAGTAGGGGTTCCTATTAGGTAAAGCTGCTTAGTGCTAGCCTTTTATTAAGCGTTAAGTAGGTGAAGTTACTAGGGGTATAGAGACTTAGGTGGCGTTATATATAGTAAAGAGGTGTCTAGCGTTATTATAAATATACTTATTAAGCTGAGATTATAGGTATTTAATTATACCTTCTCTTTTAATAACTGTAGTAATTAGTATAATCTTAGCCTTCTTTAACTGTTAGACGTCGCGTTTAGATACGTAGAGGTTGTCTTTAGTTTCTTAACGTGTGTTGTTGGCGAGTGCCTTATAAGCTTGTAGGTCTTAGATAATATCGCAATCTTAGGTAGTATGCATCTCGGCTTATATAAGCTTTAAGTAGTAGTTCTATAGAAGGCGGTAGTATTTATTAGGGTCTTGTGCTACCATTTTTACAAACATCTCGGCGTCTTGTATTTTAATTTTAATAGGTAGTAGCCCTTTTATTTGCTTATCCGTAGTTATATAGTTAATAAAAGATAAGATATTATTAGTGTCCGTCTCCTTAGGGGTTAAGGCTAAAGCTAATAAATCAAATTCTCCTAGGATTGATTGGCGTTGTAGGTTAAGTATAGGTATTAGATTGTTCTTTAGGTTTAATATAGTAGCTAGTAAGGGATATTGTCTTATTACCGTGGGTTCCTTAGAAGTATAAAGTGAGGTAATTTATAGACACGCTGCTTTTGGCAGCGCCTACAGTATTGCAAAAATATAGAATTGGTCGTAGGCTAAGCGTTAGTAGTAAAAAAGGCGCAACGTAATGTTATAGGACGGGGGCAGTGGCTATAAAGCGTATGTATTTGAGGAGTCTACAAGACGTTACGCGATCGATTATAAGGGTCGAGGGCGTAAGGAGGTAATATACCTACGTGTAGCTAATATAAGCTATATATAAGGTGTATATAAGAGTACGGGGCTCTCCTATAGAGGCCTCTGCGGTAGGGTTCCGTAATAAAGACCGCTCTTAATACTAGTTAGGAAAGTTATATATATAAAGAGGTACTAGAAGGTTCCTGCTATATTAAGGTCCTTAGAGTACTTTAGGCTACTCCTAATTACCTAGGAAATATAGGTATAGGAGGTATTAATATTACGGACGCTTTAAGTACTATATTACGACTACTTGGAGAAGAGTTAAAAGAAGCTAGTTAGTTAATTTAAGCACGGTCTAGGATGGAGCCGGTAAAGCTATATAACGAGGAATAGTAACTAAGGTTATATAATATAATTTGTATAATCTATAGGATCTAAGTAATCCGTAATAAAGTAGATAGAGTATACGTATATTATATACAAGAAAGATTTTTATAGGAGTACGGTTGTGTATTTAAGGACCCTTAGTCCCTACCTAGATAGTTCCTTCCTTATAGTAATTCTTAGAATACAATTAGAGTTAATCTGTTAGGCAACCACTCTACTAGTTATTATTACGTTGTTAACTTTAATTTACATTACCTATATACCTAGCCTAATAATAAGCCCATCGTAGTACTTACTATAAGGTTCCGTTATATAATTACTACCTAGTTACGGTATTAAATACAGAAAGTTAAATAATATGCCACTAAAAGCAGCTACCATGACGCTATTAACGGCGGCAACTACTTTAAGGTTAGGAGGTGATACTAGTATAATAGATACTAACTTATAATAACCTGTAACGGTTAGATAATTATAAAAAATAGTTAACTAGTTAATAACAAATAATGCGGCACTAGAAGAAAGGATTAATGGGGTTAGTATAGTAAGGATTAAGTTACTATTGATTAAGAGATTTTTAGGGGAACAATTAAAACTTAAGGGATTTCTTACGTAAATACACTTTAAGGTTATATAAGAAGGGGCGAAACTACTAACACCTATAGATCGAATAGCCTATGCGGGACTATTCCTATTAGGAAGGGCACTTAAGTAGTTTAAGCCTTACCTTACGGAAATATAGGCAAATAGAATAACGACCACTAATTAGGAGGTACGATTTATATTCTTAAACTAGAAGGGGTTTACGGAGCGACTTATATAGATATTTAGAGACCCAGAGGCGGTAACTATAGCGAAAAGAAAACCCTAAGACATTATGTAATGGACCTTAGTAATTAAATACATAACGCAGTTCTAGACGCTAGCGATATAAGTTAAGTAGAATAATAAGGCGCTTATGGTATAGTATAAACAGGGACTTAAGGCTAAAGTTTAGGACGCGATTATTCTAATAAAAGATGCGGACACCCTATAGGAGTTAATAGATTAAGCGATTAAGATTAATAATTAAATCTACTAAAGGGAATAGGCTAAGAGAGGTTAAAATAGAGTTCTATAGTTATATAAGGTATAAAGTACACAACGACTAAAGCTAAATTAGAAACTATGGTATAGCGCAAAGCCAATAGACCTAAGTAGTACTAAAGAAGCCTATAAGAGATAGAGTAAGAAACTATAAAAACCTAGAGGTTAAGGATCTAGTAATTATAGGACTAAGGAGCAAAGGCTAAACT
>Ga0307515_10023310_pt1 | contig 10855 bp, 3 predicted proteins | sample 17_EM_MG_FD_194513 | JGI IMG/M metagenome (GOLD analysis project Ga0307515, IMG submission 194513) | Populus trichocarpa ectomycorrhiza microbial communities from riparian zone in the Pacific Northwest, United States - 17_EM | ecosystem: Host-associated > Plants > Roots > Unclassified | place...
AATCCTACTAGAAGATTTCTAGGGAGATTAGGCTAAAAGGTAGTAGAAAAACTAGCTCCTATTTTGCAGTTTTGGTATTAGTGGTAGTAGTAGCAGCTTTAGTGTTCCTGTCTGTGCCTCGCTTATAAGCTAGGGCCACCCTTAGAGAAAATTTTCTGTTAGGAAAAGGGGGTAAAACGACAAATAAATCCACCTCTAGCTCGCTAGGTAGTAGGAATTAGGTCTTAAAAGTTGGAAAATTAATTGTTTTTGATGGTAAGATGGGTATGCGTAAGTTTTGGAGTGTGGCGCTACCTTTTAGTAAGGTTGCATGTGCGGTGTAGTTTTTATAATATAGTTTTAAATATTAGCTATATAGGTTAAATGGAATAATAAGGTACTTATAGTATAGTATAAACGGGGACTTAAAGTAAAAGTCTAGAATGCGGTTATTTTAATAGAAGATGCGGAAACCCTATAAGATCTAATTAATTAAGTAATTAAAATTAATAATAGAATCTACTAGAGGGAATAGGTGAGGATAGAGTTCTATCCCTTATCACGTTAAAATTGGTCCTCATGTTATCGATAAGAGCCCACCAATCAAATCAGCCGAATTCGATTGCCGTGCTCAGAAATATGAAGCTTTTAATTTTATAGTAAATTGATATATAGGCTTAATCTTTGGAATTGAGTCGCTCAATATGAGGTAGCCAACAGTTATCCTTCCTGCAGAACGGTATTTTGCAAATACTGCAGCCAAAATGAGTCCTTAGAGCACGCTTCCGCCTCTCCCATTCCTTACTATCGCGAGGCTTCATTGTGGTATTTGGTGATAGCTTCGATAGAGCCTTCCGACGACCCATACACTGCACCTGAGTATGCCTACCAGCCTCTATACAAGCAGAGCAGTTGATAGGCTTGTTAAACAGCTTAATTAGCTCATGCTGCGGTGTGGGAATCCATATAATCTGGTCGGTAGAGCGTCGAGGAGGGGGTTCCTGTGTGTAGAACTTTCGCTTCCGAATTGAGCGTTCAAATAACGCGTTGCGGAGGTCAATTCGGAACTGTTTATGGCCGTCTTTACGGCTTACTCGGCGATCGGTAGGAGTATAGGAAGACAGCAGAAAGCAGTTACCAAGTACTGTATTAAGTAGGAAGTGGAATAGAGGTTTCCAGGTCCTTATATGGGCCCTCTGCGTTGAGAAGTACGAGCGCAATTGATCCGCAATATCCACACCGCACATATAGTGATTATACCAGAATATAAAGGTAGGTATAGGTAATTCCTTCTCATCTGCATCGCCAAAGACCTTCCGAGTCTGTCTGGCACCGCTGGCAGTAAGGGGAGGACGTTTTCGTCGTGTAGTTATTGTGTGGCGACCTGACGATGTATGACGTCATCAGCTTTTGAGCCTCATGGTTGAGGTAGAGAACTCACCGTCGTCGACTGTACTCATAAATAGCACCACATTGGCGTCCTTCCAAGCAAACTCCATCACCTGGCCGTCTTCAGAAAGCTCTCCATATAGTTCTCCCCATGGAATTTAAGCCGCGTGGGTCAATTTGAGCTCTGCAAGCGTCTGGTTAATTTACTCGGCAGGCACCTTCTTCTTCTTCCTTCCTTTTGCAGTTATGGCTACCTCAATATCGCCTTCCAGGTCCCCCTGCTCCTCACGCTTTGTTTTGGTTGTACAAACAGTTCCTGCGCCTCCGATACCAAGGCCTCATAGTCTTGTAAGAAGCTTAACGCTTATAAATAGGTTATTAAGCCATACAACATGCTTTCCGGGTAGGTAGAGGCGTTCGTCTGTTTCGGCGTCTTTTTAGAGGAGTAAATCAAGAACTACTGCCTGCGTCTTTGAAAAGCCTTCGTCATCAACAAAAGACTCATCTAAATCAACTGGGCCCTTCTTATCGCCTTTAGCATGCCACATGAAGTCCAATATATAGCCCTTATTCGCCAGAACCCATATTTTAAAGCCTTCTAGTATAGGTTTAGATGGAATATTAACTGTTTCAGAAGCACGGCCCATAAAGCGCTGAATTGTTTCGTCAACGGCGAGGTGGGTTCCAGGGGTGTAGAGCTTCCTACAAGCAAGCCGGATATGCTCAGCAAGCTCGTGAACTCTGTCAAATGTAGATTTGGGTGTTTTATCGGACTCTGGCCATGGTGGTGAAGCTCGAAAGTGGCGATCAAGCTGCTGAAATCTGTTGATTCCTATGTATTTTTTAATAATATGTTCGGTGCCATGTGTGTCTAAATCCTTCCAGTAGTCCTCAATGGCCGATTCTACAGTAATACCTATATGAATAAGCACTGCAAAATACGCGTAGAGTTCCTGCTTGCATGTAGGCTGCCATAGGCGTGAGTGTTCCTTTTCCTTATCTGGCGGGTAGAGCTCCGTGTGCTTATTTGTCCAAGCTACAAGCTTATCCATAATCTCATCTGTAAAGAAGAGGCTGAATAACTCGAAAGGATTGTGTATATCAACGTTGGAAGGAAGCTTTGGTGAGCCATGGTCGTCCCAATCGTCAATATGGAGAGGTTCGAATTTGGGCAGCGGCCAAGGCTTAGGAGGAGGCTTTTTCGCTATCTTATTTGGGGGGACTTTATATTGAGTCTTCTGAACAAGGTCTGCATCAATTCTAGCACGATTAGAAGGCATAGTGGTGGTGTAATTGGTGATTGAATTCTACAGAGACATACGCGTTGTTTTGATTCCGGTGTTCGCGCACGGGCCATAAGCTCTGAGGACCTTAACGTGATAAGGGATAGTTATATAAGGCGTAAAGTACGTAATAATAAAGTTAAAGCTAAAAACTATAGTATAGTACAGAACTAATAAACCTAAGTAATACTAAAGAATCTAAAAGATAGAATAAGAAACTATAGAAACCTAAAGGGTAAGGATTAAGTAATTATAGATCTAAGGAGCAGAGGCTAAACTAGAGATTTTAGTAGTAGAAGATATTTAAGCGGACTCTATAGCAAGAAAAATAGTTTAAAAAAGGGGCTTATATAAATTACGGAAAATAGGGTTATTTTACTAGAAACTATAAAGATAGTTAAAGTAACTATGCGGTAAAGGGAACTAGACTAGTAAAAGATATATATATATAAAGGGATAATAGTGTACTATAAGGAATAAAAAAATGTTTAATTAAGAGTTTTGCGTTTTATTATAATAACATATACTAATTTTATAAGGATGCTAAGTATGGCGTAAGCTATTAGCTATAGGAGCTAAAATTATTAAAGTTTAGAGGAACTAATAAACCATTTTATAGATTAAATATTAAGAATAATAAATTTAATATAGGTAAAACGTTTAACGATAATAAGGTAATAAAGGTAGCTTACTAGGAGTATATAAACCTTAAAATAGTTATAATAGAAGTAGAGACTAAAACCTTTATATAATAAGGATTAGTAACGGAAATTATAACACTATTAGATACGGTATCTATCGCTTTATAAAATAGAAGGAGAAACGTTTAATAAAAAGGATTAAGTAAGTAGACAACTACTAGTGCTAGCTTACTACTTAATAAAGGTAAAAGGCCACAGGCTTAAGATTCTTAAGAAGAGATAAGAGATGCTTAAGATTCCTAAGACGGGATAAGATACGCTTAAAGACCTATAACGGATAATAACTAATAGAGTAGAGCAATGGCTTAGTTTAGTAATATATAAATAAGCTTAGGACGAAGTTTCCTAAAGGTATAAGATTCTTAAGATAAAATTAATGAGATTTAAAACTTGTAAGGGGATCTTGTAGACAGGGGGCTATAAGGACACGATTGGAATAGGATAGATTAGTGAAAGAGACGAATCCTTAAGGAGGTAAGGCCTCTGGGATCGTGGAGACTATATACTACGGGCACGTGCCTCCGGCACGTGACTAGCGACCATTTGAGGGGCGTCTAGGGGTTGTCCTGAGGGCAACCTAAGGTGTCCGCAATAATATCCCTTATATTGCCCCCCCCCCTTCTTATAGTTGGCCCCCAATTGCTATTACCTTACGGTAGGGAGATTATAAGGGCTTATTCTGGAAGAGGTTCGGAGAGATATTAGAGAGGTATTAGTATGCCGCTGTATATTATCTATTTATCTAACCCCTGCTTTAAACTCCTAAAAAACCTTAATAAGGAAAAAATATAACTAGAGAAAAGACGCGAGGATTGCTAGGAGACCTATTAGAAGCCTACTAGAAGCATACTAGTAACTACCTAGGCTAATATAGGGATTTTTATATAACTCTGCTTCTAAGCCTTTATGCCAGTCTATAATTAATTATAAATATTATAGGCAATTTAGTGTTCCAGTATAGTTCCATAAAACTTTTTGGTATAGGATTTAACGTATAGGGCCTTAGCTTACCGTTATCTTTAACTATTAAGATATAATCTATAATCGTTTTATATAATCCTCTGCGTTACTAACGTATTATTTATATCACGGAGTAAGTATAAGCGGCGATAATATGTAGCAAAGTAGATACTATTAAGCTATATATATAAACTGTGTGATAAGGTCAAGACGTTATATAAGGAGAGAAGGTAGGGAAACGGGAAGAAAGGGTATATATTGTTAGCTTGGTTGCTTAGTTAATATATACACGGAGTAGAATAGGATTTAGGTAGTAGTCCTAGTAGAACTTGGTAGAATTCGGTAAAACTTAGCGGAATATAGCAGAATATGGTAAATTGCCGTTAGATTGCCGCAAATTGCTGTCTTATAGTTAGTCTTTAGTTGCTAAGTCGGTAAAAATAGGTGGACGTGTATAAGGTGTCACGGGGGTGTCCTATAATAGTACTCCCCCTTTAAACTTGAGCTTCTGTAAGATGGGGCTGTAGTAGTTCTAGATAGAGTTCGTGAAAGTCTTCTATGGCTTATATAAGTCCTATAGAGTTAACAGGTTCCTATAAGGGCTTAGTAAAGCCTCTCTATTTTATGAGATATATATATTAACGTTTCCGTTTATTATACTTAATATCATTAATTCTTTTAATAAAGTACTCGTTCTTACTATCTACTTTAACTGGTAGGGGAGGGTCTTATATTTATTTAGGTAGGGCGTTTAATATAGGAGTAGTGGGGCGGAGGACTGACGTGTGGAATATGGGGTAGATTTTAACCGTATTAGGAAGCTTTAGTTAGTAGGCGTAGGAGGAGATAACCTTCTTAACCTTATAAGGGCTAGCGTTCTTTTAATTAAGCTTCTTAGCAGGTCGTTTTATGTTTAGATTTTTTATATCTAGCTAGATAAAGTTACTAATTTAGTAGGCTGGTGCTAGGGTTTGTTTCTTATTTACTACGGCTTTATAAACAGATTAAGCCTATATTATTTTGTTAGCAAGGAACTATTATAGTTCCTCTATCTTCTCTATAAATTTATTTACTTTCATAACTTATAAGGCGTAATAAGTAGGGTAAGGAATATTACTAAAGGGTTCGAAACTTATTTGTAGATACTAGCCGTAGTTAGCTAGGAATGGGGAGACCTTTATAGTTTCTGAAATGGAATTATTTGCGGTAAACTTAGTGAATATAAGCTAGTTAATCCAGTTATCTTATAAGTATAACGTGTATATCTAAATATACTGTTCTATTATAGCGTTTACACGTTCTATATAACTATCCGTTTCTAGGTAGTATGCCGTAGATAATAGTGCTTTAATGTGGAGTTAGGTAGTTAGTTCTTTCTAAAATATAGAGATAAACTGGCTGCCTTTATCGGAGATAATTATTTTAGGGAGTCCGTAGAGTTTTTATACGTGGTCTAGGAATAGTTAGGCGACGGTAGGTATTAATATATTAGGGCAGGCGATTAAGTGTCTTATCTTAGATAGTCGGTCTACAACTACTATAATATTTGTATAGCCCTTACTTATAGGGAGGTTAATAATAAAGTTAATTAAGACGTCCTTCTATCTTTGGTCCGGAATAGGTAGTGGCTTTAAAAGGCTATTATATGTCTTATGCAAAGCTTTAGCTCGTTAGCAGACGTAATAGCTAGAGATATACCTTCGTGTTATATTATATATGTTCGGCCAGTAGTACTCCTGTTAAAGTAGCTCTAGGGTTTTTCCTTAGCCTAGGTGGCTGGCTACTGGTAGGTTATATACGTGTTTAAGGAGCTTAAGCTTAAGTTTATTATAATTAGGGATAACTAGACGGTTTTGGTAATATAAGCGGTTTCTATAAGCTTTATATTTACTTAGAGAGATCTTCTTAGAGCGTCTAACGCTATCTTAAATTAGCTTAAGCGTCTCTTAGATAAACTTGTTATTTAGGTATTTGTTAGTTATAATCTGTTTAATTAATTAATTAGTTATTTTAAGGACTTGTACCGTGAGATCTTTAGTAGGAGGGTTAAATAGTTTAGGGCGAAGTAGGGTCTGATTTTAGTAAGAATGTACCTCTTTTAGTGCTGGCGCGTCTTGTAAGCGTTAGGTTAGGGCATTAGGCTTCTAGCCTTAAACGCCTAGGCGGTACGTAATTAAGAATTGGAAATAAGATAGGTATTCTAACTAGCGGGCCTAATAGTGGCTTAGCTGTTTTATGGTTATAAAGTACTATAGGTTCTTGTAATTACTAAGGACCTTAATTAGGAATCTAGCGCCTTTTAGTTTAGGTCGCTATTGCTTAAAGCATCTAATAATAGCTAGTAGTTCCTTATTGTAGATCTTATAGTTACATTTGGCTAGGCTTAGTCGTTTTAAGTAGTATGCCACGGGGTATAATACTCCCTCTTTATTATATTAAGACAGGATGCCTCTAGTAACGTAGTTAGATAAGTTAGCTTCTATAACACTTATTTGGTTTAGGTTAAAGTATTAGAGTATGGGCGCGGTGGTAAATATAACCTTTAGATAAGTAAAGGCCTTCTTATATTCCTTATTAAAGATAAAGGCTTTATTCTTTTAGGTTAGAGCTATAAGGGGTAAAACTAGGGCGGAGAAGTTGTTAATAAACCGTTAGTAGAAATTGGTAAATCTTATAAAGGCTCTTACGTCCTTAACGTTCTTGGGTTTTTACTAGTTTATAATTGCTTCAATTTTCTTTAGGTCTATTTATATACTATTTATAGAAATAAGAAGCCTAAGGTATAAGACTTCCGTTTTATAAAACTTGTATTTATCTACATCTAATTATAGATTAGCTCCGTGTAGGGCTTATAAAATAAGATTAACGTGTTTCCGATATTTGGTTAGGTTATTACTATATATTAAGATATTATTAATATAAGTAGTATAGAAGATGTCTAGGTAGGGGCGCAGGGTGTTATTTACGTAATGTTAAAACAAGCTCGGAGCATTTATAAGGCTAAATAGCGTCACTAAGTATTTAAATAATCTATACTAAGTACGAAATGTAGTAAGCTATTTATCTTCCTTTACTATACGGAGGCGGTTAAATATAGAGATAATATTAAGCTTTATATAGTAGCGAGCCTTACTTAGTTGGTTTAGCGTCTTTTATATTAATGGGATTGGATATTAGTTTTTAATAGTAACGGTGTTAAGGGCTCGGTAATCTACGCAGAAGCGCAGACCGCCGCTAGGTTTCTTAATGAAGATTACTAGTATAGCTATAGGTAAAGAGCTTGCTCTAATAAATCCTTTACTTAGGTTCTTGTCTAGATACTTTTATAGTACTTAGAGTTTATTTTGGGACATTCTGTATAGGGGTCTAAATCCGGGCTGCTTTCCTTCTTTAAGTACAATCTTATGGTCGTATAGTTGGTGTTTTAGTAGCTTATTAGCTTCCTTTTATAAGAATGCGTCTAAGCGGTAATGGTACTTTGCTAGTACCTTCGTAATAGGGTTAGTATACTTCTTTAGTGCTAAGGCTTTCTTAATATTAGCCATTGTAATAGCGAAAATTGTATATTTAGGCTTCTTAGCAAGCTAAACTAGCGGAGTAGCTCTAATTATGCGGATATCTAGGGTGTTAAACTCTCTTAGATTATCTATAGTCTCTTATATAGTTTCTTATTTAGGTTTAGGTTTAGTGTTAGGTATAGAGTTAGTATTAGATTTAGGTTTAGGTTTTTTAAGTATTCTTTTTATTATAGAGTACTAGTTCTTCTAGTACTCCTATATACTAAGCTTAAGCTTCTGCTTAGTTTAGGGTAGTATAGTAGTTAGGGTTAGTTTATAGGGTTTAGTAAGATTTCCAGATCTTTAGTGGATATTGGTAGAAATCTTATATTGGTGGAATTTAGTAGAATTCTTAGGTTGGTGGAATCTGGTAGATTCCTTAGGCGTAGGGTAGATATTAGTAGAAATCTTAGGCTGGTAAATCTTAGTGGATTTCCTAGGTTTTAGTTTGGGGTTAGGGTAGCGAGTTATAAGGCACTTTTACTTATAATAGGAGGCGGTAAATAAAAGCTTAAGGTTATTCTAGTTAATAGTTACCTTATATAGCTTTATCTAAGGTTATTTAAGAATTACTAAGTGACCTAAGGTAGTAACGAAAAGCTTAATTAGTTCTTTGTAGTTTAGGTATTAGAGTCTTAGGGCTACTATATAGGTAATACGGCCTAAGACGGTGCGTTTGCCGTTAAATCTAAATATATTAATATGCCGGTTAAGGGGGGTTAGGGTAAAATTATTATCTTACGCAAAGATCTTATTAATAAATCCTATGCCGCTAGCTCCTATATTAATTAGGATTTAAACATTAGCCTATTAACTATTCTACTAAAGACGGTAGTTAATAGTTATACTACGGTCCTAAGAGTCAGAGTTTATAACATTAAATGCGTTTAATAAGATCCTAAGGCAGAGCCGTCCTAGAGAGCGACTTAGCTCCGGGACCTTCCTTTTAAAGGCAATTGGGGCGGGGTTCTTATAGAGCGTTAGTTAGAGCTTCGTCCTTATAAATAGTACTTACTAGACATAGGGCTAGAACTAGATAAAGATTAGGGACGGTAACCAGAAGATTAATGCGGTAAACAGCTGTTAGTGTTAGCCGTTCGTAAATCGTTTTAGTACGTAGGTAGGGGGATAAGGCAGTGTTTTAAGATATAATCCTTTCTTCCGCATTTAAAGCAGAGGCCTAGCTTAAGGCGTTGTTCTCATTTAGAGGACCCTAGTAGGGCATAATTTAGGATTCTAGTGTTAATATCTATAGCGTTAGGGTGCTTAGGCTAAAATAATAACTTAGTAGATATTTATAGGGTTGTTATATTATATTGGGGGGCAGGCTTTAGTATTAGGTGTAGTATATCGTTATACCGTTTATTAATAACGTTTGCGTAGGTATTAAGGGCTCCTAGTAGGTCTACGCCTATTAGGGAGGTTTTTAGTTTAGAGCTTAAGGATTTAATAAGGCTGTTAATTAGTACAGAGTCGTTCCAGCCTATTTCCTTTACGTAACGGTTAAATTTAGAGAAGTATACTGGAAAGCTTTTTGTTCCTTAAGTTATATAGTTTATCTTTTTTTAAGTAGTAGCTTAGCGGTTTGGGTTACCGTATATAGCTTTAAGAAGTATAACTAGACTTAGTACTAAGTTTGGTTAAAGGGGTTTAATAAGGTTAGCTATATCTCCTTCTAGTTAACTTAGGGCGTAGTAGAGTTAGTTAGCTTTAGTTAAGTAGTAGTTAGTATTACCAGTTAGCTTATTTTTAAGCTAGCTTAGAAATAATTAGAGTTTTTATTATTTACTAGTGAATATTAGAGGGTCTGGTAGTTGTTTAGATTGTTATAGTGTAGTAGTCGGTTTAGGGTAAGTAACTACTATAGGTTTAGGGCTTGCGTTCCGCGTGTTTATTTCCAAAGATAGTATTTAGTCTTAAGGTCTTAGCATAGGCATCTTAAGGGTACGGACTTCTTCTTAGAGGTCCTTAATTAATTATTAGTGTCGTGCTTCTTATTCGGCTTATTATTAATTTAAAGTGGCTTAGTTCTATATAAGGGCGTCTATAAAAGACTTCTATATTTTTACTAATTATTTTTAGAGTGCGGATATAATACCGGCGGTTGTTATAGGGGCTTTGGGTTTAGTCTATATTTTAATAGTAGTATAGGTAGTTAATATAACATAGTGTCACGGAGTAAGTATAAGCGGCGATAATATATAGCAAAGTAGATACTATTAAGCTATATATATAAACTATATAATAAGGTCAAGACGTTACATAAAAAAAGAAGGCAGGGAAATAGGAAGAAAGGGTATATATTGTTAGCTTAGTTGCTTAGTTAACACATATATAGAGTAGAATAGGATTTAGGTGGTAGTCCTGGCAAAACTTAGTAGGATTTAGTAGAACTTAGCGGAATATGGCAGAATATGGCAGATTGCCGTCAGATTGCCGCAAATTGCCGTCTCGTGGTTAGTCTCTAGTTGCTAAGTCGGTGGAAACAGGTGGACGTGTATAAGGTATTACGGGGGTGTCCCGTGATAATTTATACATCTACCCTTAGGCTATTAGATGCGGTTAAGGTATTAATTAGTTAATTAAGGAGACTTATCTCCTAAGATTTAGTGTATATACTTTTAAATCTAATAGTCCTATGCCGTATATTTGGCGTAGCTCTACTACCTAGCAAACAGGAGGAACTCTTTACAATAGCACCTATAGCTATTATACAATTATTAAGAACGTCTATAACGTTGTTCTTTAATACTATAGTATTGTTTTAGGTCTAATTTAACCTATATACGTCTTTAATTTAACGTCTTAATTGCCTTCCCCCGGCCGCGTAGTCAGTTTTTTATAAGGAAGTAATAGTTAAATAACTTATACGCGTGTTTCCTTCCTTCTAAATAGCGCTATTATAACGGAGTTATATTGGTAAGGTTGCGGCTATTTACTAGAAGGGTATTAGACGGTAAAGTATAAAGACACTTTACTTATTAAG
>Ga0307515_10023311_pt1 | contig 10855 bp, 13 predicted proteins | sample 17_EM_MG_FD_194513 | JGI IMG/M metagenome (GOLD analysis project Ga0307515, IMG submission 194513) | Populus trichocarpa ectomycorrhiza microbial communities from riparian zone in the Pacific Northwest, United States - 17_EM | ecosystem: Host-associated > Plants > Roots > Unclassified | place...
CCCTTCCACCCCGCCTTGCACCCCTTCTCCAAGAGGTCACACGATGAGCCCCGCCGCCAGCCCCGCCAGCCCAACCACCCCGACCAGCCGCCTCGATCGACCCCGCCTTAAAGCCCTGGCCCTGAGTTGGCAGTTGCTGTGGGCCGCGGTGACGGCGATCTCGATCCTCTCGTTCTATGTCCACACGGTGCAGCAGTCGGTGCTGCGTGGCGACTCGATGCGGCAGGCGCACCGGATAGCGGCGGGTTCGCCGGTGCCGACGCTGTACAGCGAAGTGCCGGCGGCGCAATTCGTCCTGGGCACGATTCCTTGAAGGCTGTCGGCGCTCTCCTACAGCGCTGCGTGCACCGCGCTGACAGCGTTATCCGGCGCCGGCCCGTGCCCGCCGCAACGGCGACTCCCTAAGCTCATTGCGCCGTGCCGCCCTGGCCCTTTCCAGCCCTCAACCGCAACCCAGAAAGCAGCGATCATGATGAAAAGTACTGCCGCTTCAACGACGTCGACACTCGCCGACAACGCCGTCTCGATGGTCGACACCGCGGCCCAGGCCGCTGACCAGGCGATCCGCTCGTCGCAGCGCGTCGCGAGCCAGGCGCTCGAACAGATCGCCGAGCAAGTCGACGGGGCCCGCGAACAAGCCAGCGCCGCGCTCGGGCGCATCACCTCCGATGCGCAAGGCTTGAGCCGGCGCGGCCTGCAGGCCGTGCGCGACGGCTCGCAGCAGATCCGCCAGCAGGCGCTGCATGCCAGCGAGTCGACGGCTGCGTACGTCAAGGAAGAGCCGTTCAAGTCCATCCTCATCGCGGCCGCCGTCGGCGCCACGTTGATGGCGCTGGTCGGCCTGCTCAACCGCTCGTCCAGCCGCCGCCATTGACTCGAGACCGGAGCCACCGATGAAAGACCAGACTGCCACCAAGCCGGGCTCGCACCCGGCCTCGCTCGAGCTCGACCAGCGCGCTATCGATGCCGCCAAGAACGACCTCGCCGACGGTGCGGTGACGCCCAGCTACGGGCCGTACCGCGACAGCATCGTCAAGCTGCTGAACGACGCATTGGCGACCGAACTGGTCTGCGTGCTGCGCTACAAGCGCCACCACTTCACCGCCCACGGCCTGGCCTCGCCGCGGGTGGCCGAAGAGTTCATGGTCCACGCTAACGAAGAAGCCGCGCACGGCGACCTGCTCGCCGAACGCATCGTGCAGCTCGGCGGCGAACCCGACTTCGCGCCGGACTCGCTGAGCAAACGCAGCCACGCCGACTACGACCAGTCGACCGACCTGCTGGCGATGATCCGCGCGAACCTGAAAGCCGAGCGGGTGGCCATCGAGGCCTACCGCCAGATGATCGTTCTGGTCGGCGACAAGGACTCGACCACACGGCGCATCCTGGAGCACATCCTGGGCCAGGAAGAAGAACACGCCGACGAGCTCAGAGACCTGCTCGACGAGTAGGCCCCACAAGCGCCCCACAAGCGCCCCACAAGCATCACCACCGTATCAACCCATCGAGGAGACAAACATGAACATCATCCGCAACACCCTGGCCGCCACGCTGACCATCGGCGCTTTGCTGGCCCTGCCGGGCTGTGCCGTCACCCGCGGCCAGGAATCGGTTGGCGCCTACGTCGACGACGCGGCCATCACCACCGCGGTGAAGGCCAAGTTCGTCGAGAACAAGACGGTCGCCGCGTCATCGATCAGCGTCGAGACGCTGAACGGCACCGTGATGCTGTCGGGCTTCGCGAAGAGCGCCGACGAAAAGACGACCGCCGAATCGCTGGCCAAGGACGTCAAGGGCGTCAAGTCGGTGAAGAACGCGATCGCGATCCGACCCTGACCGCGATCATTTCAACTGAAGGAGATATCGACATGAATTGGGACCGCATCGAAGGCAACTGGAAGCAGCTCACTGGCAAGGCCAAGGAGCAATGGGGCAAGCTGACCGACGACGACATCGACGTCATCGCCGGCCGCCGCGACCAGCTCGCCGGCAAGATCCAGGACCGCTACGGCGTCGCCAAGGACGAAGCCGAACGGCAGGTCAAGGAATGGGAAAAGCGCGCCGACGAAACCTGGTTCGCGAAGGAAAAGTCGCGCGCCTGAACCAAGTCTGAACCAGGTCTGATCCCGGTCTGACCCCGGCGCATCAACGGGCGCTACAACGACCCGCTGATGCTCAGCTTCTCCAGCCGCAGCGCGAGTTGCTGGCGCTTTTCGGCCAGCCGCTGGCGCTGCGCCTTCGTGCTTTCTGTGTTTTCATCGTCGGGCGCGCCCGCCAGCAGCGCCTGCAGTTCGGCGATCTCGCGCATCGCCTCGACTTCCGGCGGCAGATAGCCGGCGTCCTTCAGCATCTTGAACGGCATCTTCAAGCCGTCGGGCGTCTCGTCGTAGCCGTCACCGAAGTTCAGCGGCTTGCCGTAGCTCGGCGCGGCCTTCAATTCGCCGTTGCGTTCGCTCTCGCGAAGCGACTGGCCGATGTGGTCGTCCAGCAATTGCAGCCGGGCGGCGCGTTTGTCCTCTGCATTCATGCGCGGGCTTCCTCTCTGATGCCGACTCGCTCCAACCAGAACCTCGTCAGCGGCGTTGCCGGCTTGGCCATCAAGCGCTCGTTCAGCAAGGCGCGGCCGAGTTCGCGCCGGTTGCCGCGCGCGGCGGCGGCGAGCAAGGTCTGGTCGATCAGGTCGCGTTGCGCGTGGCTGCCGCCGAAGCTGCGCGCCATCGCGCGAGCCGGGTAGATGATGTCGGCGGCGCCATCGGCATCGCCGCGTTCGAGTGCGATCAGGCCGCGCATCAGCGGCAGGCCGACTTCGCGCGCCATCGCGTGGTTGCTGCGCCTGGCGTCTTCGGCGTTCAGCGCGCGCTCGGCGCAGCGGGCCAGCCAGGCCTCGGCGCGCGCCAGCTCACCCGCCATCAGCAGCGCGAGCACCCGGTGCACGTCGTTGAAGGCGTAGTAGCCGGCGTCCGCGTCGGCGCCGGGCCAGCCTTCGACCAACGCAGTGGCGCGCTCATCCACGTCTTCGCCCTGCAGATGCAGCCGCCACAGCATCGATGCGGCGTCGACGCGCTGCAAGGTGATCTGCAAGGCCTCGCCGCTGAGATGGTTGTCGAGCAGGCGCAGCACGCCCGCCGTGTCCAGCGCTTCGAGGCGGAACAGGCCTTTGTGCCACCACAGATGGCCGGCGAATCCATTGCCGTCGGCCCACTGCGGCTGGTGCTGGCGCAGCCAGGCCGAGCCTTCCTCGAAGCGGCCCTGCATCTCCATCACGTGGGCGACGGCATGCATCGCCCACGGCACGCGCGGGTTGGCCTGCAGCGCCTGGCGGCCGGCTTCCTCGGCCTGCGGGTAGAGGTTGCTCTCTTCCAGGCCGAAAGCGTACAGGCCGAGCACATAGGGCCGCAACGGATCGTCCTCGTCCCATTCGGGCAGCGCGCGCGCCGGGCGCAGGCGCAGGCCGGCGGCGTCGCCGCGGTAGAAGTCCCAGAGCTGCGCCCATTGCAGCGCGAGTGCATCGCGCGGGTGGTCGAGCAGCAGTTCGTCCCAGCGGCGGCAGGCGCCATGCCAGCGGCCTTCGAGGAGCTGCTGCACCGCATCGAGATGGGCTTGCTCGCGCGCCGGTGCATTGGCCGCCAGCCTCTGCGCGCGGCTCAGGTGGGCCGCCGCTTCGGCGCACAACGAAGGCTCGGTGAGGCCGAGCAGGAAGCCGGCCTTCATCACGTGCGGCAAGGCCCAGCCGGGGTCGGCGGCGATCGCGGCGTCGAGATCGGCCAGCGGCGTGTCGTAGAACGACATCATTCGCCACAGTGCCCGTTCGGCCGCGTCGCGCGCGGCCGCCACGTCGCTGCCGACGGGGTTGCCGCGCATGTCGTGGGAGGCCATGGCAGGACTGTAGCGCTGTCGGCTGCGGCGTGTGACGCCGGCCGCGCCGAACGTCCGTCTGAACGTCCTTCAGAGCACCGGCCACGGCCGCGGCGGCGGCCGCAAGCGTTCCCACGCGCGCGCCAGGCGCAGCACGCCGAGGTCGTCATGCCGCCGGCCGATGATCTGCAGCCCGATCGGCAAGCCGGCCACCGTGTGGCCGCAATCGATGCTCGCCGCCGGCTGCTCGCTCATGTTGTACGGCAAGGTGAAGCCGATGTGGTCCATCGCACGCTGCGGGTCGTTCAGCGGGCTCGCCCACTCGGCGGCGAACGACGGCACCGGGCTCACCGGGGACAGAACGAAATCGAACGGCCGGCAGGCCGCGACCGCGGCGTCGCGCAGCACGCCCATCTGCGTATAGCCGTGGAAGACTTGCGGGCCGGTGAAGCCGGCGCCGGCGGCGACCCACTCGCGGATGTAGGGCAGCACCCGGGCCTGCCGCTCGGCCGGCAGTGCCGAGATGTCGAGCCATGAACGCATGCGCCAGAAGAGGTTGATGCCGTCGGCCATCTCGCGCGTCGTGAACGGGCGCATCGGCTCGACGATCGCACCGGCGGCTTCGAAGGCGCGCGCCGCGGCCTGCACCGCGGCCGCGGTCTCGGCTTCGAGCGGAATGCCCCAGCCGGCGTCGAGCAGCAGGCCGAGCTTCAGGCCGCGCACATCGATCTCGAGATCCATCCAGTCGATCGCCTGGTACGGCAGGCTCGTCGCATCGCGCCAGTCGGGCTTGCTCAGCTCGGCCATCATCAGCGCGGCATCGGCGACGCTGCGCGTCATCGGCCCGGCCGCGCGGCCGGCATACGGCGGCTTGATCGGCACCCGGCCCAGGCTCGGCTTCAGGCCGAACACGCCGCACCAGCCGGCCGGCAGGCGGATCGAACCGCCGATGTCGGTGCCGATGTGCAGCGGGCCGTAGCCGGCAGCCGCAGCGGCACCGGCGCCGGCGCTGCTGCCGCCGGGGTTCTTGGCGAGATCCCAGGGGTTGCGCGCGAGGGCGTGAAAGCTCGACAGGCCCGACGACAACATGCCGTAGTCGGGCATCGTCGTCTTGGCGATGAATACCGCGCCGGCTTCGCGCAGGCGCGCCGATGGTGGTGCGTCCTCAGTCGCCGGCACCAGTTCGCTGGCGGCGGTGCCCAGCGGCAGCGGCACGCCGCGGGTCGCGATGTTTTCCTTGATCGTGACCGGCACGCCGTCCAGAGCCGACAGCGGCTTGCCGCCGGCGACGCGCGCTTCCGCCGCGCGCGCCATGACCAGCGCGCCTTCGGGATCGAACGCATAGGTCGCATGCAGTTGCGGCTCGCAGCGCTGGACGTGCGCGATGACGTCTCGCACTACCTCCACCGGCGACAACGCTCGCTGGCGATAAGCGGCAGCCAACTCGGCCGCGCCGAGTTCGTGCAGCCCGCTCAAATCTTCACCGGCGGCGGCGCCCAGCTCACTGCCGCCAGGTCGTTGGCCGCTATCGGCGAGCTGTTCCAGAGGCCGCGCAAGCCGGTCTTGAACACCGCCACCTGGGCCGGGTTCCAGATGAACACGTTGACCGCGTCTTCGGCCAGCTGGCGCTGGATATCGCGCCACAACCGCGCCTTGTCGCGCGAGTTGCTCGTCGCCGCCAGCGTCGAGACGAGCCCGCGGAACTTGGCGCTGTCGTAGCCGAAGTAGTACTTCGGGTCGGCATAGGCGGTGGCGTAGTCCAGCGGCTCGGCATGGTTGACGATCGTCAGGTCGAAGTTGCCCTTGAACGGCCCCGCCAGCCACTGCGCCCACTCGAGGTTCTCGGTCTTCGCGATCACCCCCACCTTGGCCAGCATCGCGGCCACGATCTCGCCGCCTTTGCGCGCGTATTGCGGCGGCGGCAGACTCAAGGTGACGTTCAGCGGCGTCGTGACGCCGGCCTCCTTCAGCAGCGCCTTGGCCTTTTCGGGGTCGTAGGGGTACATCCCGGTCAGGTCGACGTAGCCCAGGTCGGTGGGCGCGAAGTGGCTGCCGATCGGCTTGCCCAGCCCTTCCTGCGCGCCGTCGATGAAGGCCTTGCGGTCGATCGCGTGGCTCAGCGCGCGCCGCACGCGAACGTCGTCGAAGGGCTTCTTGCGGTTGTTGATCGTCAGGATGCCCTTGCCCGCGGTGCTGCCCATTTCGACCGTGAAACGCTTGTCGCCCTGGAACTGCTTCAATGCCTGGTACGCACCGAAACGCGGCATGCCGTCGATGTCGCCGGCCAGCAGCGCCGCGACCTGCGCCGACGGGTCGTTGATGAAGCGGAACGTCACCTTCTCCAGCTTGACCTTGGCCGCGTCGCGAAAGCTCGGCGACTTGACGAGCACGATGCTCGAACCCTTGTTCCAGCTCTCCAGCTTGTACGGGCCGGTGCCGATCGGCTTCGTCGCCGCGGTGGCGGCCGAGCTCGGATGCAGGATCACCGCGGTGTTCTCGCCCAGGCGAAACGGCATCGTCGGGTCGGCGTTGTTCAAGGTCAGGATCACCGTCAGCGGGTCGTAGGCGGCGATGCTGGAGATGTTGTCGAAGACCGCCTTCTTCGCCTTGTTGGTGCTGCCCTCGGCCTTCGCGCGCTCGAAGCTGAACTTGACCGCGGCGCTGTCCAGCGGCGCGCCGTCGGAGAAGGTCACGCCCTTGCGCAGGCGGAACGTATAGCTCTTGCCGTCGGGCGCTTCGCTCCAGTCGGCGGCGAGCAGCGGCGTCACCGCGCCGTCCATCGCGATCTTCGTCAGGCCTTCGAAGATGTTGTAGTGGACGATCTCGCCGATCGCCGCCGCCGGCGCCGCGGTCGGGTCCAGCCCCGGCGCGGGTTCGAGAATCATGGCGAGCACGACGCTGGTCTTGCGCGACTGGGCCTCGGCGGCGGGCAGGGCGCCGGCCAACGGCAGGCCGGCGAGCAAGGCATTGACGGTCCGGCGGTCGACGCTCATCTACAAGCTCCTCGAAGGTGGTGTGCGTGGATTCTGCGGCATGCCCGGCACGGCGGCGAGCAGGCGCTGCGTGTACGGGTGCTGCGGCGCGGTGAACAGGCGGTCGGGGTTGCCTTGTTCGACGATGCGTCCCTGGTACAGCACGATGACTTCGTCGCAGACCAGGTCGACCACCGCCAGGTCGTGGCTGATGAAGAGGTAGGTGACGCCGAAACGGTCTTGCAGGTCCTGCATCAGGTTCAGCACCTGGGCCTGCACGGAGACGTCGAGCGCGCTGACCGGCTCGTCGGCGACGATCAGCTTGGGCCGCGTGATCAGCGCGCGCGCAATCGCGATCCGCTGGCGCTGGCCGCCGCTGAATTCGTGCGGGTATTTGGCGAGGTCGGTGGCGCGCAGGCCGACCGCGTCCAGCGCCTCCGCCGCGCGTTCGCGCTGCTCGGCGCGGCTCGCGCCGTGCAGCACCGCCAGCGGCTCGGCCACCGTCTGCAGCACGCTGCGGCGCGGGTCGAGCGAGCCGTAGGGGTCCTGGAACACCATCTGCAGCAGCACACGGGCGCGGCGCAGCGCCGCTGGCTCCAGCGCGTGCAGGTCCAGGCCGTCGAGCAGCACGCGGCCGGCGCTGGGCGCTTCCAGCGCCATCACCAAGCGCGCCAGCGTGCTCTTGCCCGAGCCCGATTCGCCGACGACACCTAAGCTTCGGCCGGCGTGCAACGTGAAACTCACGCCGGCCAGCGCCTGGACTTCGGGTGCCGCGCTGAACAGCTTTTCGCGCGGCAGCTTGAAGCGTTTGGCGAGGTTCTCGACGACCAGCAGCGCCTCGGTCATGCATCGACCCGGATGCAACGCGCGTAATGTGATTCACCCCGCGATTCACCCACCGGCACCGGCGGCGGCAAGGCCACCCGGCAGGCGTCGATGACCAGGCTGCAGCGCTCGGCGAACGGGCAGCCGCGCGGCAGGTCGGCGAGCTCGGGCACGCGGCCGGCGATCGTCGCCAGCCGCGCACCGCGCGCCAGCCCGAGCCGCGGCCGGGCGGCGAACAGGCCGCGCGTGTACGGGTGCGCCAGGCGCTCGAAGACCGCCGCGGTCGGGCCGCTTTCGACGACCGTGCCGCCGTACATGACCAGCAGCCGCTGCACCGTCTCGGCCATCACGCCGAGGTCGTGGCTGATCAGCAGCAGGCCCATGCCGTCTTCGGCAACCAGCTCGGCGATGAGGTCGAGCACCTCGCGCTGGATCGTCACATCGAGCGCGGTGGTCGGCTCGTCGGCGATCAGCAGGTCGGGGCCGCAGGCCAATGCGATCGCGATGACGACCCGCTGGCGCTGGCCGCCGGAAAGCTGGTGCGGGTACGAATCGAGGCGCCGTGCGGCCTGCGGCACCTGCACCCGTTCGAGCAGGCGCAAGGCCTCGGCGCGCGCGGCACCGCCCGACAGCCGCTTGTGCATGCGCAGCGATTCGGCGATCTGGCGGCCGACCGTGTGCAGCGGGTTCAGCGCCGTCATCGGCTCCTGGAAGACCATGCCGATGCGGTTGCCGCGCAATTCGCACAACGCGGATTCGGCCAGTGTGGTCAGCTCGGTGCCGCCGAAGCGGACGGAACCGGCGACCTGCGCGCCTTCGGGCAGCAAGCCCATCAACGCCAGCGCGGTGATCGACTTGCCCGAGCCCGACTCGCCGATCAGCCCGAGCGTGTCGCCGCGCGCCATGGAAAACGAGACGCCGCGCAACGCGTCGGCCGGGCCGCGCGAGGTTTGCAGCGTGACGCGCAGGTTGGTGACTTCGAGCAGGCTCACGCCCCGGACGATAGCGCCCTTTGCGGCAGCGGCTGGCCACGCGCCGGCGCCAGGCCCAGATGGAGCATCGATTGGCGGACCGCGGCGTCCAGCGGCGCAGCCGGCAGCGGGCCGACGGCCGCGGCGAGCGAGCGGCCGTCCAGCGCATGCGGTACGCGCCACAGGTAGCTCATCCGTGCCAGCTCGCGCCACAGCGGGACGACGGTGCCGAGCGCGCGGATCAGCGGCCACGGCATGCCGCCGATTCGAAAACCCTTCGCCGGGCGCAGGCCGAGCTCGGCTGCCGCGGCGTCGACTGCAGCCAGCAGCTCGCGCCCGCTCAGCGTGTGGCCGGCGAAGTGCAGCCGCTGCAGGCCGGGCAGCGCCGGCTTCGCCGCGACCGCGACGAAAGCCTGCGCCAGGTCGGGCAGGTAGGCCCACGCATGCGGCAGGTCCAGCGGCCCGGGGTACACCAGCTTGCCGCGTGCGATGTCCTTGACAACGCTCAAGTCGAACCAGGAGCCGGTACCGCCGCCGTAAAAATCGCCGGCGCGGATCACGACGCTCTGCAAGCCTTCTGCGGCGAGCGCCTGCAGCTCGGCTTCCATCGCGACCCGCTGATCGCCTTTGCGCGTGCTCGGGCGCTCGGGCGTGTCGACCGCCAGCAGCGGCGGCATCCGCTCGCCGTAGTTGTAGACGCTGCCCGGAAACATGAAACGTGCGGCCAGGCGCTGGGCGACGGCGACACCTTGCCGGAACAGCGGCAGCAGTTCGGCGTCCCAGCGCGTGTAGAGCGGGTTGACGGCGTAGACGACCACCGTCGCGCCGGCGGCACGTGCCGCAAGCGTCGCTGTGTCGTGCAGCGGCACGTCGAGCAGGCTGGCGCCGGCTGGCAGCGGCCCTTTCGGCGCGCGGCGCATCTGCGCCAGCACGCGCCAGCCGGCGGTGGAAAAGGCTTGCACGGCGGCGGCGCCGAAGCGGCCGGCGGCACCGAGGATCAGAACGGTTTGGGTCATCGTGGGCTCCTGTCGAAGGCGCCAGTTTCAGCGCCGGCGATCTATTCGACAATTGATGAGATTTGCATTCGAGATATACATTTGCGTATGAGCGATTCCGCCTTCGACTGGACGCTGGTGAAGAGCTTTCTCGCGGTGCTCGACGCCGGCAGCCTGATGGGCGCGGCGCGCGCGCTGGGAGCCCAGCAGCCGACGTTGAGCCGGCACGTCGCCGAACTCGAGAACCAGCTCGGCGCACCGCTGTTCGAACGCACCGGCCGCGGCGTGACGCCCACCGCGATGGCGCTGGCGATCGCCGACGGCGCGCGCCAAATGGCCGACGGCGCCGATGCACTCGGCCGCGCGCTCGGCGGCCGCCGCGACGCCACCACCGGCAGCGTGCGCATCACCACCAGCGATGTCGCCGCGGTCTGGCTGCTGCCCGCGCTGCTGGCCGCTTTGCAGGACGAAGAGCCGGGCATCCAGATCGAACTGGTCGCGTCGAATGGCTTGAGCAACCTGTTGCGCCGCGAGGCCGACATCGCGGTGCGCATGGTGCGGCCGGCGCAGGGCTCGCTGCTGGCGAAGAAACTCGGCGAGATCCCGATCGTCGCCGCCGCCCACGAGCGCTACCTGGCGCGGGCCGGCACGCCGCGCGAGGCGGCCGACCTGGCCCGCCACCGGCTGATCGGCTTCGACCGCGACGACGCCATCCTGCGCGGCTTCGCCGCTTTGGGTTTCCCGCTCGAACGCCAACAGTTCGCGCTGCGCACCGACGACCAGGTGGCCTACGGCCGGCTGGTCGCCGAAGGCGCCGGCATCGGCTTCGTCGCCGCCTATTGCATAGCCCAATGGCCAGGCGTCAGGCCGCTGCTGCCGATGCTGAAGATCCCGCCGCTGCCGTGCTGGCTGGCCGTGCACCGCGAAATCCGCGGCAGCAAGGTCGTGCGCCGGGTCTACGACTTTCTGGCCGAGGCGATTCCGCGTGCGCTCGCGCGCTGAAGCGGCTCAATTGCCTCCGGCATCGGCCGCCACGCGATACGGCTGCGCGGCGCAAGCGGCGGCGCGCGCGGCGTCGGCATCCGCTGCGGCCCGCACCGGCGCCGACAACAGGGCACCACGCAGCGTGCGGATGACGATTCGTGCACAGCCGCTGCCGACCAACTGGCCGCGCTCCATGCCTTCGAGCGCGCCGTCGAGATAGCGGTGCGTCCTGAACGGCGGCTCATCGGCGGCC
>Ga0307515_10023312_pt1 | contig 10854 bp, 13 predicted proteins | sample 17_EM_MG_FD_194513 | JGI IMG/M metagenome (GOLD analysis project Ga0307515, IMG submission 194513) | Populus trichocarpa ectomycorrhiza microbial communities from riparian zone in the Pacific Northwest, United States - 17_EM | ecosystem: Host-associated > Plants > Roots > Unclassified | place...
GAGCCACAAATGAAACTAGTGTCAAATGTCCGGAGATTGGGTCTGCAACCCTGCATATGACCGAGGCTCTGTAACCATAAGAGAGACGAAACAGTAACCATTATGACGAGAACACTAAGACAAACATAGCCAGAAAACCTTCCAAGATTACATAGCATACGATCAGTCTAATTAGACTACATTAAATTCATGGAATACCCACATTACGCCGGATCCCAACGTGAATCTTCCTGTAGATTATGGTACAAGTGCAGATAGGGCGGTCTGATATTGGCTACCCAAGCACCGATCGCAACTGTACTTGGACTGGAAAAACCAAGAGGACGAAGTGGTATATCGAAGTCCCTAAAGCGATAGAGAGCAGTTCTCGATGGATGGAGAACATAAAATACATAGAGTCCAGCCATAGCACAAGTCTCTATGCAGACCAAGTTCGCGCGGCATCCTCCACAACCTCAGTAAATAGTAGTACTGTAATGTTCTTTCGGCGGTGGGTGGTTTCTGGGTAGGGTATCGATGTTTAATTCCTCTATAGACGCCGCCGAAAGAAAGAACGTACCAGTGGAGGTTCCAACAGCCCTCTGGACACGCCATACTCCATAATATCCACCCAGCGAAAGGATTGGCCAAGAATGAACTGAAGCATCGGTGACAATTGGACTGCAGCGAGCTTGTGGTACTGTGGGTAATGATATGGGGCATGCTCCATTCCCTCCACCACCATCTTTACCTCTCTCCACACTTGTCCCGTTGACCGGCATATTTGCACCAGCCCGTCTTCCTTCATCTGAGGAACCTGAGTGCCTCGGAGGACAGCCTATACCCACACAGTCAGCATGGGTGGTATAAGGAATGCAATACTTGCGTGGGAATGGTATCTCACCGTTTGTCTTGAACGGGTGCTTGACATGGAGCTCCCTCTTGGCCGCGCCAGAAGCGTGGGGAAGGACGCACGGTTCTGGTATCGCGCCTCGATATTGACGAACAATTCCTTCACTGCGAAGAGGGATATACATGAGGCGACTTAGCACCTTGGCTGGTCTGTAATTCGGGTCTGAGAGTTGTGTGGTATAGGAATTTCCTCGCTCCAAAATTTCAGCATTCGTTTTGATCGCAAGCGGGGATTCAGGGACACACCAGAGAGGCAGAGCCTCATGATCACGCCGTGGATCAGAAGAGAGTCACAAGCCCTTTCTTCTTCGTCTTCATTGACATTATAACGTGCGTCATCGAGTACCAGGACCACAGTTCCAACTAAACTCGGGTGGACCCTTCTTGTGAATAATACGACTCCCCATGGTACATTTCAACTCTTTTCTGTGCATTGTTACCACTACCGGGACACCGGATTCTCTTCAAATTTCAAATGGAGGGATCAACCGGCCTGAGCAGCCAGTAGAGGTGCCCTCTCAGACGAGCTTTCCTGCCTCAAATATCCACCTTGAGTAACTCAATGTGCTTTGAATGATCGATAGCTGCCTCGTCTTTGCTGGAACAGCTTCGCGGTGTGCATCCGAGAGGCCCTGAAGGGGGCACCACATGTAGTAAAGGGTTAAGCGCAGCACAGGGAGTCTGGAGGTGTGGGAGTGGTCCCGGTCGCGGCTGCGGCCGCCGAAACATCTTTCAAGCACCTCGCCGGTCTCTGAATCTGTAGTCCCTCCCAGTACTCCTTGCACCTCGCCAGCATTTTTCGCGTCTTGGTGGGGATGAAACGAATTGGAGAGGGAAGACGTTAGTTGCTTGACGTGGGATTTCGAAGTTGCCGGCACACACCCTCCTCCGACTCCTCTCTAACATCACACTTTCCTCATTTGGTCACTCGTACGTTGTGACTGGGCAAGTGAGTTCATGCTCTTATGGAATGTCAACGGCGGCCGGCGAGGTTCTTTCGTCCTAGAAAGCTCCATCTCCCTCTTCATCATCACCGCCAAAGATCCATTGTGTGCGAATCGGTATCCCTGCCCGCATCCCTGCGCCGCTTGGGGTTAGCGGTTGGCTTTGTCAAGTGCACCGCGCGCACCAAGCCCGTGAATCGATAGATCCACCCCTGGCACTTTGAACTTGAGCAGGGCAGGGCGAATATGCTTTCTTTTGGCGCTGTGACCGCATGGCTCCAGGTCTCCCACAAGTTGTTCTTCGCTCTTGCTTCTTGGGGTGGGGAGACGGTGGTCAGTTGATCGTGCTGCCAATGGCTCTGGAGATCCTGGCCTGACGGAAATTAAAATTTTTGTCCCTCCACGTCTGAGAATGTAGTACCGAGAAGCAAGTCAGATATGATACCAGCAAGGGGATTATGCCAAATAGACAGAGACTGGGTGCATATGACCGAAGCTCAGTCGCCATAGGAAATTTTTTAAACCGAGAACCCTATATAATCTGATATGGCCCAGTGTAGTATAGCTGGGAAAGTGTTACCATCGAATTAACCTCGGTCAATATATTCGATTGGCCCATGGAGCGCTACCGATAAAGAATTCAGATTTATGGCGGCCGGTACCATCTGACACTGTAACCATATTGAATATTTCTCATACGCTTTGGCGATGAATTGAATTTGATATCAGCGAGAGGGTCGGATGAGTGGCACGTCAAACAACTTAGGTCATCTAAATTGCTTACTGCGCTCTGAGGTGTCAAGTCGAATACCAAATCTCCCCCGAAACGTTTTGTTCTTGCGGCCTAATGTGAGTTTTCTGGCAGTGAGTAGGTCCTTATTAGTGCTCTCCAATTTGACTTTCCGTTGAACGACCTTGTCGTCGGACATCTTTTTACGGTGTCAATGGTAAATCAAGGTGCAAAGAAGCTCCCAATCACCAGCCCGTCGGAGTGTCGGCGTTTGGAAATATGCTACCCTAGAGTCACCACAGCTCTGGTGCCCCTCCCGCGCTTTGATGCGGAGGAAAGGACATGCAAAACAGGTCATAGGCCATATTTTTCACTCTATTTACATACAAAGGGTAATAGAGTGAGCATAATACCACAAATGGGCGATAGATCAAGCAGATCAAGAGTCGCTCCTAGTCCTGTGTTAAAGGGGAGACGATGGGGAGAATGACATCACAGTCTGATGTTGCTGATAGGCTACTTTTGGATCAGAATACAATAAATTGGATCGCAGATTGTGCAGAAGAAACGGAGGAGATGCAGAATGCCAGCAGCCAGCGTTCAATTCGCGCTGTTATTGGAGCCAGCCATCGGGTTCGGCGCAACAAACGTCACTCAACAGAGTTGGAGCTAATGGCAGCGGCGTTGGTGCCTGGTCAGGTCGCCCTGTGAGGAAACTCTCTTCCCACTGGAGGGAGCAGACATTGGTTTTTGATTGACCGCACGTGCAAAGATCGACTCACCAATGGCTACCATTGACAGGGACACATGCGAACGGTTGATGATAGAAGTGGTGATACCGTTGGTGGCGCAGAGCATCAGAAAGCGAGCGAGTTGAATAACCCCCTCGTTCAATTGGTCGAAAACAGGACTCATGACAGCACCCATATCTCCCATTCCCCCATTCGTGGACGAAAACTATGAAGCACGACCTGCCACGCGCTCCATAGGCCTCCGCAAGCTCAGGAGTGTCGGGGTCTCCGATTCTGGGCTCGTGGTTGTTTCCGTGTAACCACGCAGAGCGGTTGAAGATAACTACGAGGTCGTTGAGGTCTTGACGCATCTGTGTCGACATCTGTAACGCCATTTAAGCAAGATAGCGAGGAAGGTGGGTGCAGGAATAAGACAGATCTAAGGCAGTGGTCAGAAACCCTATGAAGATGTGAACCTATATGTGCTCTCACCGAGGGTTGCCGCTGCGGGGGCTTAAGACGTGGTCCAACTCAGCGGCGGAGGAGCTCTTTTAAACCCCCTCCATCGGAGTACAGGAGCACAGGAGCATGGACTGATAGAACATGGACTAGTCTGGGAACAGCTGCGGTGGTGACGGGCCAAGTTCGAGCTCGATCGTCGCTCCATAAGGTCGCTCCATGGGATGGTCGAGTCAAAGAGTCAAAGAAGCTGTTGTTTTGTTGGGACGTGCCTGAGCTGGACTCGTTGCTCGCTTAGAGCTCGGTCCATGGTCTCAGGATGACACGGAGACCATGCGGGATGCGCGGGGTGCTTAGTCAGCGCCCGCGCCGAGATACTCAGCCACAGCAAACTGGACGTTCGTAATCACTGGAACGAGAAACCTGATAAATTAAACAGGTTCATGACCCCGCTCCGCTCTTCACCACGCTTCCAACGATCCAAACGATCCACACGACACTGCCACAGACACCTAAATTTCCTTCCACGGACTGCTTGGTCACGGAGCCATGGACCACACACAAATCAGCCCATGGGATGACCCCTTTTGTACGGACAACCTCTGTACGCGCGTGCCCGCCTATTCGGATGCACCCTCGACGGCAGACGACGATGCCCCGTTGCGTTTAAAGCTCTGTCAAGAGTTGGAAGTGCCCTGACAAGACAGTTGAATAGCGGTAGGCCCACAAAGGCCCACCCATTGCATTTCCAGACTCAGGGGCTATCAAAACAGAGTTTTCAGAAATCACTCTCTAGCTACGCAGAGCTAAATGCTGTAGGAAGAGAGCAGAAAGGTCAGACCGGGGATCGAATTTGGGATTCCTAAATCTAGTATGGGTGCGTTGCCACTACGCGCGTTACCCAGCTGGTGAGTGGAGGAATCGTGGACTCCAACAAATGCCTCGGCACGTCGTTCCCTAGAGTGGCCCTCTATGTTGAAACAGTCCGTTTATGCCTGACGAGTTCCACGCTTGGTCTGAACCCAGTGTTTGTAGGGCTTGATATGATATGGAACGAGTGGACAGTGGTGGCCAACGTAATCGCCGGATGCAAATCAGATGTGGTCAGGTCTAACAAGCGTGTGCATAAATCAACTAGTAGCGAGGGCGTACAGTATATAAACTAAAGGGGAAAATTTAAATTCTGACCCCCCGACTGCGAAAGGACTTTTATGCTATAGCGACCAAATGAAAAATCAATCCAATACGAATGAGCGGAGGAGAAAGATGAGGTGTGAATTAACATTTAACAAATGCGTAGCGGTGTCTGTCGATCACCGGTCAGAGATGGCGAACAGCCTCTCCTTCAAGACAACAGAACAAGCAGGAGAAAGGTAGAACGATAGGAAAGGTAAACCTCAACTCCATTCCTCAACTCCAAACTACTCTTGCATCCAGCACCCAAAACACATTTTCTCCATCAGAGCCCACAACTCTGTGGCTCACAGTGTGATAATCCCACATCATCAGCTGCAGTGCCTGCTCTGGATAACACAAATACCCAAATGGTAACAATCCGCGGCGCGATTCTGGAAAATCGTTTGAGGGGGTAAGAATCCGCAACCATCAGCGGATGATTTGCGCATACTCTCAATCTCCACAAGCCGACTAGAACGGTGCGACATAGTGTGTTTTCCAAGGACTTTGGATGACTACTCTCCATGGAAATCCCCCACAACAATGTTCCTACTCCTTCCATCACTAGCACAGAGCGACTCAAGCTGAAGTGCAAACAGCTATGCAGCTTCTGGGTCTCCATCACAGCGCACAGTTGCCGAGCGGACCGAATGGAGTGGAATACGACGTTGTAGGAAGATAGTGAGTGATGACTGATAGTGAGAGTTGACGATTCGAATGAAAATTAGCCGTGATAAGTCCAATGTTCAATACTGACAAGGGGATTCAGATGTCCATGTACGACTCCAGCACTTTGCTGCCTCCCTCCAATAAAGCTAAGGGGTACCATTTCCTTCTTCTGGTGGCTGCCATGGTTCACCATGGAAGTGACTATGCACATAGCCAGAAATCTGCAACGTGGCACAAAATACATCCCCCATATGCCATTGACTAGGCAAATCTCCCAAAAATCGCGACCCTGCGTTGCAGTTATACTTGAGCAACATGGTTCCGGCAGCTGGTACGCCGGAGGGCGTGGGTGTAGAGCAAACATGTAAGAAAAGGTGTCATGGCGTCCTCTTGTGAAACGAACATGCACATCGATGAACGAATGCTGTGACTAATAGCACGTTGGGTATCGGGTACAACCCCAACTCCCGGTGCGTCCTACGTTGCATGCCTGCCAAGCATGACTTCGAACGGCTGCATACAACCAGATTGATCCAGGCGCGATTAATCCAAACCCTCGTAACTCCCCACAGTTCTAGGTGCAAAACCCTAATCTACCAAACACCTTTCCCAAGGTGGCAGCAAACCAGCAGGCACCTCCAACAACCCCTCCTCCCCTTCGCATTCTGTGGCTGGGGGTACTAGTAGAGCTCAACATGGCCCAGAATGTCTGGCTGAAGTATGACGTCCTTGGGTGAAGGCCACGCATACCCCGTGATATTGGAGTGACTACCGCACCGCACAGCACGAGCCACGAGTAACGACTAGAGAGGCGTCTTGGACTCTCTTCGATAATTTACATGCACGTCCCTTGAACGACATGGCCGATTCCTTGAAGCAAGTCCCGCCATACGAGCGAGAAGTCGGCAAGTGACACAACCGAGACAGCAGATTAGCTCCCTCCTTGTCGATATCGATCCGAATCGTCAAAATGCACGCTCTTGTAGCGCGACTAACCGACCTCTTGAAGATCCTAGCGCATGAACGAGCGCTTTAGCCGTGAACTTGATCTTTGCGTCAAGAGGCTCACAACCTCTTAGATATACCGTTCCCGGATATGGAATGAGTGCACAGTGGTAGTCAATGTAATTGCCGCGCGGGGGCAAGTCAGATGTAGTCAGGTCTAACAAGAAAGTAAATAAATCAACCATAAATCGCAAATATAATAAGCTAGCTAGGCGGACATACAAATACAGGGGATTTCACGTCGCGTCCTACACTAGTGAGCTGAGCCAGTAAGATAGAGTCGAGGATGAGTGGGCTGGGCACGGGAAAGTGCACAAATAAGGGAGTACCATACGGGCTCTTGTCCCACCTCACTACCATGCGGAGAATGAAGAATGCAATGTCTGCACTGCACAAGGCCGGAAGGTAGTCCATACGAGAATCTTTGCAAAGAATACATTTGCCCAACTCAGTTTGATACAGGTACATCACCGCAATACTTCAGGGGTGCTGCACCCGTGGGCTCTCCATTCGGAAACCCCTAGCTCAGCTTGTAGTGACTTACATGTCCGTTTTTGGTGGCTGTTCAATAGCGCCTGATTGGACTCAGAAGTCTGGTGACAGTCGAGGCTAGCGCACAATTCAAGTCAGGTGGTTCACAACGTATCACACTCGCCGCAGCCCTCAACTTCGCTCGGCCTGTCCTCCAGTGAGGACTTTCAGCCTTCCCGCCCCATCTGCCCTACTCTTCGATCGATCTGGCCACTCGCTCTTCGCTCTGTTCCCCTCAGCCCAGGTATTTTATCATTCCCCGCTTCTTATTTGCCTTCTATGCCTATCTCCCCCTCCGATTTCTTACAAGGTTTACAAGATGAGAAATATTTTATGACCTTCATCCGCCCTGCACCTCACAGCTCTATTTCATATGAGACTCTTATAAATATGTAGCCGTTGGTACAGGTTGTATCGATCAATCAGATTCTCGCCTTTGGAACTGAGACTCTCTCTCCTTCCTCTCCTCTCTTCGTTGCCTGTGGTTTCTCCATACCTTCCTGAGAACTTCATCTTCCATTCAGTACAGTCCAACCAGTTCTTTGCTGCCAGTAATTATACCACTGGGGGGCCTCTGTCCCCTCCAGTTTCTGATCATTACCATCTGAAATGGGAGATGAAGTTCTCAAGAAGGTGTGGAGAAACCACAGGCAACGAGGAGAGGAGAGGAAGGAGAGAGAGTCTCAGTTCCAAAGGCGAGAATCTGATTGATACAACCTGTACCAACGGCTACATATTTATAAGAGTCTCATATGAAATAGACCTGTGAGGTGCAGGGCGGATGAAGGTCATAAAATATTTCTCATCTTGTAAACCTTGTAAGAAATCGGAGGGGGAGACAGGCATAGAAGGCAAATAAGAAGTGGGGAATGATAAAATACCTGGGATGAGGGGAGCAGAGTGAAGGGTGAGTGGCTGGAAGAGTTGGGCAGACGTGACGGGGAGGCTGAAAGTCCTCACTGGAGTGTAAAGGACGGGCCGAGCGAAGTTGAGGGCTGGCGGCGAATGGGATGCCTTAATTGGGAACTAATTGGCTCGTGGGAGTGACTCAACACTTCCGAGGCACGGGCTATGTAATACTCATCACGTTATTACCGAGATGCGGTTATCTACGTTTGTCCTTCGCAGGTATGACTGGCAGGGCAGAAGGGCCACCATGATCAGTTTTTTAGTAACCTGACTTCAGGTCCATATAGTCGTTCGGCGAACCTACGCCTAGGTTAATCTCACCGGAGCCCTCAAACCAAGCGCAGTATCTGGAACTGGTAAAGAGTATGGGCATTGGCGAGAATGAGAAGACAATATTTGGGGTATAGATAAGCTATATGGAGATAGAATATATATGCTGGTCTTTCCAAAGAAAGGGTGTGGACTGGTAGGGCCGGTAGACATTGTCGGGCTGCGGCGGAGTAAGCGTCCCGCCCGGTACAGTACCAAACAGAGCAATAGTTTAATGAGGACGGCGTTGGTGTGTTGAGAGATCCCTCTTAGAGTGGAATCGCTTGCCACTATAATGAGTCAATACCTGGCAAATTAGCCCACGAAGGCAAACTCACCACGGGGTACCACCCGGAGGGATGCATACGAAAGGTTGATGATAGAAGTGGTGATATCGCTGATGACGAATGGCTTCCTCTAGCGATTGGAACACGGCGCCACCATCGCCTCCACGAAAGCATTCATCATGGCGGCAACTATAAGTCCGGTTGCCCCAGTCGTGGACAAAAACAACGAAGCAGGAGAGTCCACGAGCTCCATACTTCGCAGCGAGCTCATGGCAGTCCTGGTCCCCGATGCGAGGCTCTGGGAGGTTTCTGGCAAGCCAGGTGGAATCGTGGAAGGCTTTCTTGAGTACCTCAAGATCCTCGATCATCTAAGCGTGTAGTTTGTGGGTGAGTGTTGCGGCGAGAGCTGAGGAAGTGCATCGCTAGGAGCCGCCTTTTATCTTTGCCCCCCCTGGGCTGGATTGGATTGGATCGTGCCCAGCTGCGGTTTTGTTCCATTTCTGTCAGGCGAGATGGTCGCTCCAAATGATAAAGGAATATCGGTTGCGGCGACAGCCGAGGCGCTGGAAATGACGCACGCCAACGGACGTCCTAACCTAACGGATGTTTTGACTCACTCTTCCGCCACCCCTTCTGCGCATTCTATTCTCTTGTCCTGACGTCCTGACATGCAGGCTTGGTAACGACCGCTGTTCTTCCTTCCCCGCCCCCGTTTTAACAGTTGGAAGCCTTACCAAGGTTGAGGTGGGTGGATCACTCCCATCCACTATAGGACTGGCATACTGAGAGTCCTTGTATTAGTGATGCATTAATTGCACAAATGTGACACTCCTGTCCCGTTGTTCAAATCCCTTGGTACCCAGGTGAACCTGGGAATCTAGCTGCTCGTCAGTTGGACGTATAAAGAGCCTCATAGGTTTTCCCTTTGAACCATATTCCTGACGAAGGGTCTCCTTACACAATTTGGAATCAGGACAACGGCGGTGGTTCCATGTGGACGTGTTCAACGTTGCGGGCAGTTCTGCTCCTCACCAGGACTGACACCACGCCACGCCACCCCAGCCTATGGAAGGAAAGGGCATTCACCCCTTCTAGGGTGGACCAAATCTGGATGTGGAATCTGGCAGGTGACGGGGACGCAAAAGGGCATACGGAATAGTCGTGCAGTGCAGGTACGACTTTGTGGAATATAACGCCCACGACATATTCCTTGATGGAGAAGGATGACACTCCACCCAGGAGATGAAGTGATATTTTCCATGAAGAGTAATATATGTCCATATGGGTTCGTGCAAAGTCCCATCGATTTTTATAGCCCGACTCTCAGGGGTTATCACGCCGAGTTTGTACGACGAATCTCAAGCCACGGATAGCCAAATACTCTGAAAAATCAACCTTTAGACTATTGTGCGATCAAAACCAATCGTCTTCGAAACAGGCCTGAACATACCTATAGGGACCATTGAGACCAATTTCATACATAATGAGCCTCTCAGATGGATTCATGGATGAGTGATTTGCGGTTGAGACAGTGTACTGTTCCCCCACCAGTGCCATTCGGAGGTGGCGCAAGGCAGGACACGAGACGTTGGACTACTTCATCCCAATGTTCAAACTCGTATTTGTACAACGCGAACGCTTTCGTGTCCGTATCATCCTTGAGCGGGTGAGCGAGACGCAGGCACTCGAGGCCGTCCCACCAGTCACTGAGGGCGGAGAGGAAAGCGACGTCGAGAAGGCTTCGGCATGTCACGCTGAGGCGGGTGAGAGAACGCAGGCTACCGAGGTATGGCAAAGCCTTGGGACCATGGTCATATAATTCTCATTACCCAGTCGGTTGCCTGACGTCTTGAACGAGATGAGGACAGCGTGGATAAACTTTGGTAGGACGTGTGTTTCGTTCCATTTGACGAGGAATCGATCGATAGTGCCAGTGTACTTCACGGACCCAGGGAAGAGAAATGGACGCTTGCTGTCGATGTAGTTGAAATCCTGACTTGGCGGATGCGCAGCACGCGGAACCAAGCGCGTAAAGTTGCTTCGCGTAATTCATGAGATGCGAGAGGTGCCCTTCGATTTCACGCCAGGGAGATTTGCGAAAGGTGTGGATTTTGCGATGGGGCGGTCTGAGAGGGCAAACGAAGCAATGAGGGAGTATAGTTCTGTTGGTAGGCGTGCATAGTATATTTGCTCCACTGTGATGCGGATGGGGG
>Ga0307515_10023313_pt1 | contig 10853 bp, 12 predicted proteins | sample 17_EM_MG_FD_194513 | JGI IMG/M metagenome (GOLD analysis project Ga0307515, IMG submission 194513) | Populus trichocarpa ectomycorrhiza microbial communities from riparian zone in the Pacific Northwest, United States - 17_EM | ecosystem: Host-associated > Plants > Roots > Unclassified | place...
GTCCCGCGTCCCGCCAGAACCCCTCTCGCCACGCCGAGTGTCCGAATGGAGCGTCGACAGCATATATCGTGTCTACACATCGGTTGCGAGCCTCTTCAGCTCAGGTTCCTCAACCAAGCGGGCATGTAGCAATGGATACACCACCAACTCACCATTCGCCTGAAAACCATCATTGCTTTCCTAGAACAGCCCTCAGTAGTTCCTTCAGTCTCCAGTTCTCCCGTTCTCCAGCACGTGCCTGAATGGTGCTGGGATTGAGGCTGGCCACAATCTCGCCATCAAGAAGCACCGCAACTTTATACCTTGCCCACAACATCGCGTCACCGAAGCGGTTGGGCCTTTGTGTTACCACGACTCTGTGCTAGGTGTCACGATGGTAATAATGGAAACTCGCAATCGCAAACATACTTTTAGTCGCGGGCAATCTTGCAATACATGCATAATAGGTAATCAGGGGCAATCACAAAGAACCACCAGTGAAAAACATCGAACATAATAATAGTATTCATCGATTGTTTGGTCAATAGGACTGAAACTTTTCTATACAAAGAATACAAAGAAATGGGCGAGGGAGGTGACGAGTAGTATGCGTCACTCTGCTCACTCCACTCTAATCTCCAACAAACTCTGCGTACGCAATGCATGCGGCGCGGTTGATCCATTACTGATGGGACAAGAGCAAGTGACCCGGAAAGCTGAGTGAGTGGGGCTAGAGTTGAAGGTCAGGCTCGTTAATAGACGTTTAATATAAATTGTCGGCGGTACGAGGACTGTTCCGATTCTCGAGTAAAAGCGAAAATATGTGCCCATCTGCTTGTGTGTAGAATGTTGCTACTTACTTCCCAGAAGCTATCAAATGTCTCCAACTGTAGGCCCGCACTTGGCCGGCCGTGCAGCCATAAGTGGACATAGCAACAGACCATGGCCTTGGACGCCGTACAAATGCTTATTAGCATCTTTACGTTGTCTCCGTCGTCAAAACCGATGTTGGAGTTGATGATCCGTCCACCTACCGGCTGTGCAGAGGTAGCACGTCCTTAGTCCCTATAGGGAGGCGTGGTGGCCTTGCACACACTGCCAGCCTGATCCCTCCTTCAGTCCTTGTGAATAGCATTGGGAAGCAATCTCACTTTCTGACAACAGGGACCATGAACGCGCTTCGGACCTCGGTTGGGCAGGCAACGGCCTCAAAACGCGAGCATTAGCAGTGCAAATCTTGTCACAGGCGACTCTCTACCGCGCCCTTGACATCACCGGTGCACACTGCCAGTTGATTGGAGGGTAATAGGTCCCAAATCGGAAAGCCAGTGTACTGGCCTGTCTCTGCCGTCCTGACGTCGGGCTTCTCGAGATTGGTGATGTTGATAGTTGTAGTTGGCTCACTGTGTGACCTGCTTACTTCCATTGGGCTTGGTTCCACGAAGATCAAGATTGAGACAGGTTGCAATGATTGCCGACTGCATGGTACTACTACTTGGAACTTATGTCGGGTATAGATCCAGGCTCGCTCTCAACACGCGACCAGCACTGCCATGATAGTCCATATTTCCCTCGTGGTGACCGTTTGTGCCCATCGTATGATACGTCGCATTGCGCGAGAGGTTAAAAGCAAACAATCGAACGGATCTAGTATTTCTTGTAGTTGGTTAAAGTGTGAACACACCCGAAAAACGACCTGATGTTGATTCGGGGGTACATCGATTGGTCCTATCACCCACGGTTGTAGTAATGCTCGTGTCACAATGAGGTAGGCGATTCGCTTGGGGGTTGTTCCTGGGCATTGGGAGCAGCTGCCTTGCGCTTCTTCGCCTTCTTCGCCTCACTCAGCGCCACTATCCTTGACCAGTCCGGCGGGGGAGGATCCCATATGCCAAACTCTCTCTTCATTTCCTCGACGTTTTGTTCCCACCGCTCTTCCCAATAGACCGCGATGAGAGGCTTCGCACTCGCCCCACATCTCAACGCCCAAGGGACGTAGTCCCGGAAGAGGGCATTACGCTTATTCCAGTCCAGCCTGAGGTGCCCAAATGCTGCAGATATCCCTGCCATGGGAAGACCGAAATGGGCAAATTCGAAGAACTTGAGGGCAAGTTCGTATTCGACGCTGACCGGCATGTCGGTGATACAGTGGTAAAAGTCGTGACATTCACGGTAGCGTTGTATCACGTAGGCGAGCTCCGGGTCATCGATATAATGCACCTAGAAAAGGGTCAGAATAGAATTGATCCAAGGGAAGGTTAAAAAAAAGATACCGGCTCCCTGGTATCTGGTGTGACCCCGCAACGGTCGAGCCATGTCATATATGCTCGTCCGAACGTCCCTTGTGGGAGGCGAGAAAGCTTTTCCATGTCCACGGTTTCGGAGTTTACTCTAGGTCGCTCTCTGAGAATCCTACGACCCTCTACACTGTTAAGCATCTGTTCACGTAGACGAGGAAGCGCCGGGGCACCAGTGGTCTCGCCTAATGCCGCGATCATATCTGCGGAGAAATGATGAGGCCACAAAATCGCCAAAATTTTATTGCAAACGCACCACCTCTTCTGGGATCCATTAAAGACATAACAGCGGACCCGACGGCTAGAAAGGCGTTTTCGGCCCAATTGAGGGGAATGTGACCGTCATAGGCCGGCTGAGAGACATTACGGCGTAGTTGGAAGACTGCTGCTGGTAGTGCACTTGCAAAAGTAACTCGTGTTGCTGATGGGCCCACAACGCGTCTTGATGCTGAGAGGAGGAACATTCCAACTTTTTGGACCCAGTCCAAGCCAGACTTTACCGAAGGATGAGTGGCACAGTGGCACCTGCAGAAGTCTTCTACGATGAAAATGGCAAGAAATTAAAACCTGCTCGAAAGCAAGTAAAACCGGGGGAGATCAAACGCGTGGAAACGCCACAGACCGGCAAGGAGTACAGTGAGTACATAGCGATAGGCAGATTAAGGCATAGTTGAGTAATACATTTTGCAAATAGATATATGGTACAACAAGTGGGCTGGTGGCGATAGAGACGACGGCTATTCCAAGTGCGTCTGAGGCTTACACCCTTCCTTTGACTCATATCCGGCCAACAGCAAAACCAAAGCCCAAACTCGATGCATTATCAAGCGTGACGCTGGTTGGACGAGGGCAGACACGACCGGGAACCAATACTACTGCCTCTTCTTCGCTCGTGGGTGTTGCCCCTATGGGTATGAGTGCAACTATCTCCACCAACTCCCTCACCCCGCTAAGAAGGGTCCAGAAACTGCCAAGGACTGCTTCGGACGTGATAAATTCGCCGATTATCGGGATGATATGGGCGGTGTGGGCTCCTTTCAGCGCGAGAACCGTACCCTGTACATCGGAAGAATCAAAGAAACCGGTCCAGGTCCAGAAACGGAAGAGATTGTCTGTCGACATTTTGCAGAGTGGGGCGAGATCGACCGCAGTGAGTATATTTGTTTTTTGTTGAGTAATGGCCTACCTGACTAATATCTTCCAGTGCGTGTCCTCCAATACCGTAGTGTGGCGTTTGTGACCTACATTCATGAGGCTAATGCCCAGTTTGCTCGAGAAGCAATGAGCTGTCAACAAATGGACAACGACGAGATCCTCAATGTCCGATGGGCAACCGAAGACCCCAATCCAACCACAAAGGTGATTGAGAAGCGGCGGCTCGAGGAAATTGGCACGGCGGGCATCGCTTCCAAGCTCGACTCTGGGATGGTCGATGCGTTGCGGGCAATTCGGGCGCTCGAAGGAGGGCCTCTCGACGAGCCGCTCGATGAAGGAGTTCAAGAGCCTCCAAGCAAACGCAGAAAGTTTGACACGCCTGTGGAGGATGGGCCGGACGAAGACGAGGAAGAGGAAGAGGAAGAGGAAGAGCCTCAAAAGGCCGGACTATTGAGCACCGAGACTCTACAAGGCCTCCGTGTACTGGCAGAAATGAGGAAGAAGGTCGCACCATCCAAACCGGGTAAGCCCGGCCTCAGCAGTTTGGCCGACTACGGGAGTGACGAAGGCGATGAGTAGATTACGGGACTCTGTACACAATATATTCAGCGCTGGTTGACCGTCAGGGTCCGGCAAATTTCAAGTCTGAAGCTCCTAGGGCTCGCCTCATTCCGATCTAAGTAGCCGTCCCAACTAAGTTGACGTCCAATACAGCAAAAGCGGTGGGGCCTGCTTCGGACCCTCCTGCAGGTATCAATGCACAATGCACAACCTAAGCTCATCGATCACTCGTGGGATGTTTGGCCGTAACCATCCCATACCCTGCCATGCCCAATCACCTGGCTTATTTCGAGTACGCTCGTTTTCGGTGCTCGGAGCTGGTGGTAAGTCGCTGCATAACACTCTCATGATCGTGGATGTTCATGTCCTTTAACCAGAATCTTCCGGCGCTATCGCACGAGGACGATGAGCTGTTTCGTGCCTCCCTCAGAGCGAAGACGCCATCTCAGTTGGCGCGAGCCGCCTCAACGTGGGAGAGACTGCTTGAAAGAAATCAAACACCCTTCCTTATGGTCAGAGTCGCCGACGTACGAGCATCATTGGGATCTTTCCATACAGCTTTGGAGCTATACTCGATGGTGTGTCTACCTACCCCGTACACCGACCCAGGCGCGGTGCCCTGAACTCGGGGTTTCCCCATCACGTCACTTTAGGCCCAGAAACTTCTCGGCTCTGGTCACGACCGGTTGTTCGACGCATGGCTTAGAAAGTTCTCTCCGCTTGTAAAAGACCGGGTATTGGAAAACGGCAAGTGGTACTTGCAAGTCCCTGATAGCAGATCTGACGGGGTGCCCATAGGAATTCGCGAGCTGGAGCTGCAGGAACAGACGATCGCGAATGCTGGCAAGGATCAAGTCTGGCAAGTCCAGACCAGCATCACGCATCACGCTGTCAACTTTTCACGGCCCGGCTTTCCTTTAGAGGGAGTCGCTGAGGACATCAAGTCCCGGTGGACCTCCCTGCAATCACGCTCTGCCAATCAGAGTCATGGGGCCCCGTTCTGGCGCTTACACTGTGTTGAAACCAACCTCCTTGAGGGAACCTTTGCACTCACTAGAGAAGTGAGTCTGTTGCCAAACTCTCTCGAGGCCGTACTCATCATTCTTCCCAGTCTAAATGGGATCTCGTCCGGCAAGGGGTCAGGAATGGCAGGATAGACGCCACCCTCGGCGGAGTTCACGATGACAGTTTTATTCGCTCCATACTCAAGGATACATTCGATGTGCGCTCTATTTCCTCAGTGCTGGATAGAAGCTCACCTCCCCGTAGGCTTGGGGGATTATCGAAACTATTTGTGCCGACCCTGATCTTCTCGACCTAGACATGCTAAAGCTCCTTCACAACTGCCTTATGCGCTCCTGCCGGGTTCTGCCCGCCAGGGACGACTTGGTTTACATTAATGTGGGCCGCACGCGCACGGAAAGTAAAGCAAGTAGATTTATCCGGGATAAGAGTGGAGCCGTGGTTGTATCATTCTGTCCCTTCCGTTCCGTTGACGCGGAGATCAGTCGCCTTTGCAAAATCGCAGTAGTACGTCCCCTTTTCCTCTCTAGAGCATTCCCTGACCCCCCTCCAGCCTTATATTAGCAAAGACCTCGGAAAAAATGCATTCGTAGTCGCAGCATGGCTCCATTTAATGTTTGTCCGGATTCACCCATTCGAGGTGAGGATAGATGATCTCCGGATACCTTTATACTAAATCCGCATCGCGTTTAGGATGGAAATGGGCGCCTATGCAGGGTGCTCGCTTCTGTACCCTTGCTCAAAGCTGGCTATCCACCCCTCGTTATCCCCACAGCTATGAGGCACACCTATTATGCAGCACTCAATGATGTGAGCACTCAAATTACGTGTAATTCCGTTACGACTCACTTCGTATCGAATCTTAGGCATGGGCGGGCAATTTCCAACCCCTGGTGTCCTGCTTCATCGAGGGTATGGAACAGTCGCTAAGGGAATATGAGGACGAAGTTTCTGCAAGAAAATGATTCTTCCTGTTTCTTATCATCAGGGTTATAGAGCAGTATTTTATTGGGTGTCACGTGGACAAAGGCTCTATTCTTAGTCTTATCCAAAGCCATCCCGTCGCTATGCCGCCCGCATTGAAGAAGGAAGAGAAAGAGAAGACTATCAAGGGTAAAGAGGGTACGTTGTAGCGACGTTGTCAGGTGCAGAACGAATCTAAATACGCGTGTGGTTGGCAGCGGAAGACCGCGTCATCGGCTATCTTCGCGAAGTATGTAAATATATACGTCAATCGAAACACCCTAATAGCATTCGATGCAGATGAATCGACCGTTTGGGTCAGGTGAGGACAGCCCCGTTCGCATAGAGACATTTCTCACCTTGGTATATTTAGCTGATGTCTCCGCAAATATCAAAGGAGTGGTCTCCAAGGCTATGACACAAAAGATACTTAGCGCCGCAGCTGAACGGGGCGAAATCACTCAAAAGACTTATGGTGCGTCAAGTCAAGTCACATGGGCTTCGGCTCTCACGTTGGTAACAGGGAAAGCGACCTATTTTGTCGCAAAGCAGGTAAATCCAACTTTGGCGCGTAACGACGCGTCTTAAAGCCGAGTCGGTTCGTAGGAGGACATCATCACGCTACCTCAAGAAGAATTAGACGAGACTGCAAAGGCAGTTGATAGACTCAACGGAGAAAACAAGGAGCTTTCTGCGGTTAGCAAGTCGTTGCTTCAAGGTACCTTCCCTACGGTTGGAATTCATATTTCTTTGACGTGATGGTGGGACGACAGAGTACAACAAAATCAAGTCAACTCCTACTGATTCCGAGCTCACAAGTACCATCGAGCAAACTCGCGTGCAAGTGAGAGCGTGTCCCACTTCTTCCCGCCCCAAAATTCCGCCGAGATTTCTTTGATAAGATAATTTGGTAGATCGAAAACGTACAAGCTATTCTATTACCCCTTCGCCAAGGAACACCACTGATAACGCAAGGCGAGTTGGACAGAATGGATACTGACTGGCAGCGCTACCGAGTAGAATGGGTTGCCCGCAAGAAGCTCTTTCGCGAGTGAGTCTTTATCGTTGCTCGAAACGGTGGGATACTGATGTCCACCACTACAGACTCTGGGATACATTGACGGAGTCTCTGTCCCCGACGGACTCACGAGATTTGGCAGATGATCTCGGTATTGAGTATGACACGCAGCAGCACTTGAGTCTGGAGCAGAGCCCTCTGTCCGCGCCACCTCCAAGGAAACGCTACTAGACTGTCCAGACTGTCATTCGCCCTTCGCCCTTCTCGACAGTTGTGCTGACAATTGAACTGGGCCGACTGTCCTGCCTTACTCAAATTCAAGCACTCTTTATATATACTTCATCATTGTTAATTGACATTACTACAGTTAACCCGTCGGCTCGATGAATGTGTGTACGAAACAGAGGTGCTACAAGGTACAGGCTAAGGGGCTTTCGCAAAGCTCCAATGACTGCATCAGAAGAGTCCGATTGAAGTTTGGGAAACAGGTGACCAAAGCTCCATGGAGACGTGCCAAACCAGGTGACGGTAGGCGGGAGTGTCGATGTCGACACGGCGACGAACGGCCCAACAGCTGATAAAAAGCGAGATGTAAAGAATTGGGGGCTCGAATAGGAATATAGCAAATATCACAAACAGATAGTCAACGTGGCCGGAGGAAGGAAACGATAAGTTAAAGGAGCTGCTTCAGTTTGATGTCACGGGAGGATGTTATAGAGACTTTAGCTTGCGGGGGACAAGAAATAGAGTCGAGGGGAATTGAGATGTCAGTCATGGCTATGGCGGATGCTGGCAACGATCAGGTCCTCTACATAGCCAGGGCTCCGATGGGTCGACTGCCAAGTGTGGGCCAACCAGCAGAGTCGTCCATCTTGACTGCGCCAACGGTCATAAGGCCCGCGCCTGCATTTACATTGGAGCCGTCGTCCAGCCCTTGCAACCGCGCACAATCTACACCGCCCTCAGATTTGACTGTGAGAGGAAGGCACGAATGATAGAGTCAGCACTGGATTTGCCACGCGACAGGAACGCGGGGAGCGCAGGAGCAGTAAGGGACTTACGGTGGCGGTTCAGCGCGTCCATGCGAGCGAATGTCTTCTTGCAACCATCGCAGGTGTAAGGGCGCAAGTTGAGGTGCAAGGCTTCATGGCGCTTGCAATCGTGCTGGCGGGCGAAACCCTTCTCGCAACCAGGCCACTTGCACTTGAATGGTCGCTCCTCATTGTGTGATCGCAGGTGACCTATCAACAGATGGCCCCGTTACAAAATCATTTTTTAGCAGTTGCGGTGCGAATGTACGTACCCTTCAAGTTGAAATGGCGAGTGAACGTGCTCCCACAGCCCGGGACTGGGCAGACGAACGAGGCCTCGCCCTTTCTGCGGCCCTCACTTGCCTTGGCAGTCGCGGGGGTTGTGACTTGCTGCCTCTCCACCTTCGCCCATGGGTTCATCGTGGGGTCCGAAGGTGGCAGGCCCTGGGCGACCATAGCTGGGCTGCCAGATGGGCTGGGGTACGGCGATGGCCTGACGGAGGAGCCCATGCTCGCCTGTCGCTCGTGGTGCACGCTTCCAGAGCCCCTTCGTCCCAGTCGCGTTGGCCCGACAGAAGACTGGATGCCAACGCTGAAGGGATCCTGTGAGCGGATGGGTTGGACGTATCCGTATTGAGGAGCTGCCACCTGACCGTATACCCCTGATGGTGCCAATAACTGTTGCTGTGGTGCGGCAAAGTGAAGTGGGGATTGGCGTCCGAGGTCCTCTGATCGGGAGGGGCGGTGACGGAGATGGGCCGCCAGGCCACCATCAAAAGGAGAACTTGATGGGAGGCCAAGGTTAAGGTCTGGTCCATTTGGGGACGAGGCGTATTGGAGAGATTCAGAGCTGCTGAAGGGGGATGACCGTCCAGAGGCGATGCCACGGCTCATAGAGGAGAGGTTTGGCGGGGCGAGGTTGCCGAGGTTCGGGGAATACGATGCGCTGTTGAGGCTAGGGTGAGAGGGGGCAAGGCCGTGAACGGGTTCGAGGGTAGACATCATCGTGGAGGGTCGAGGGGTATCGGAGTATGCGCGTTGGCGAGGGCCGTTGTTGGTGTTGCTGAAAAATTGGTTCAGGCCTTGACCAAGAGGTTGTTGTTGCGGCTGTTCTTGGGAAGAGGCGGATGGGAACGTAAACTGGTTGCTCGATGTGGGGGGGAAGGTATAATCAAAGGTTTGCTGCTGTGGTTGTTGTTGCGCCTGCTGAAGTCCAGGAATACCAGGTGTAGAAGGACGTGAAGAGGATGAAGCGCTTTGGTTAAACGAAATGTTAACTGGTTAAATAAAAGGTTGGGAATGGGAATGGGAATGGAATGAAGATGAGGATGCGATCAGTAGTCGTCTTAAAAGCCGTGGGGAGGGGAGACGCCATAGCCACGATGGCCGCGAAGGCGGTGCATTGCAGCGATGGACTTCAGTCAAAAGCGTGCATAAAGATTGATACGGAGGAAACGCGGGGGCTATGCGGTGCATTGTTGTCACCGTGGCACTGACACCGTCTCGGCGGACACTGCCCGCGCGCCCATTGAGGATAGGAACTACAGAAGTACGGCTCACCATGCGATGTCATTGAATTATGACCATTTTCGCCTTGACTGTGTTGCTGCCTTTGCTCGTTCAAATTCCGCAGAACTTGCTGGAATGGGACATGGTTGCCACTCGCACCACCGGATACCGGGGTTGCAGGAAGTAGGTTGATAGACGGTGCAGCAAGTCCTAAACCTCCACCTCCCATCCCTGGGGGGCCCAATGATGGGCCATAGGAGGGAATCTGGAGTGAAGTATTTCCTGACTCGCTAGGAATGAAAAGCTGTGGCGGAGAGTTTGGCTTTTGTGAGTTCTGCTGCTGCTGCTGGTTCCTCCAAAGCAAATCCGAGTCGACAGTATCGAAACCGAGCTTGTCAAACGCTTCGCTTACACCGGGGGTAGGCTGGCGGACCATCGAAGAGAATGACGAGGCACGAGAGCGCGCCATATGCTCCTGTTCTGCAGGGAGACCCGCGCTTGAGGCAGGGGAAGGTGCCGAGTAGTCTGGGCGCGGAGAGTACGGGCGGGGCGGCAGAGAGCCATTTGAAGGGAAGTCGATGGAGCCGAAGGAGTTTTGAGTGCCTTCCATTCGCTTAGAGCTATTGAACGTATGGTTGAGCGAGATCTCGACGGAGGGACCCGATCCAGAGAGGAAGTCGGGGGGGAGGCGCGAGGAAGGACCACCGAGGGCGATGTCGCCGTCTAAGACGAGGTAAGGGGAGTGTGAGTTAGAATAGGAGTCGTGGGCATCGAAATCGGCTGGGTTGTAATCGAGCTCGTGCATATCTGCCGGCTCGTCTGTCAGCGGGTTGCCGTCAGCAGCGAGGGAGGACCAGCCAAGCCTGGGAGAACCGGATGGGGTAAAAGAATCGCGGTAGTTTGGAGTATAGGGGAAGCCAGGGCTGGTTTGGACGGAGGTGATGTCGAGAGAGTCCCAGGGGGAGGAGGACTGGAGGGTGGACTGATCGAGGGAACCAGTGGGCTGATTGGAGGCTGCATCGAGGGAATGGTGGGTAGACGTGCGGCGAGAATGGGTCTTGAACGTGGCAGACGATGCGGAGGACTGATGGAGGGTTCCAGCGGGGTCGGCGTCAGGTGACGGATGGGCGACGGACATGGTAGTGAGGAGACAAGCACAATAGGCACAAGATTAATAAGACGAAGACGGTATTCGTTACCTACAAAACGCCGCAGCCGTAGGAAAGGTAAGTAAAGGTTCAAGGTTCAACTTCAAGTCTCGGTAAAGTAAAAGCGCGCGCGCACACAATAAATAATAATAAACAAATAAACAAATAA
>Ga0307515_10023314_pt1 | contig 10853 bp, 8 predicted proteins | sample 17_EM_MG_FD_194513 | JGI IMG/M metagenome (GOLD analysis project Ga0307515, IMG submission 194513) | Populus trichocarpa ectomycorrhiza microbial communities from riparian zone in the Pacific Northwest, United States - 17_EM | ecosystem: Host-associated > Plants > Roots > Unclassified | place...
GAAATTGATGAGCTGTAATCAACACGGAGGGGATTAAGGAGTGCCTATCCCTGGAGAGGAGCACCGAAAGAGGAGGAATTGACTGCGGAAGGAGATAGAAGAGAATGTATCTAGGATGAGGAGCAACAATAGGGATTGAGGAGCGCCAATCCTAGCGGAGTTTGTGCCATATGGTGAGGGGGGAAGGTGGGGGGGGGGGTGTTTGAAGTGGACAACTATTGTGTGATTGAACAGTGCAGTGGCTTCCGGAGTAAACTAAGTCAGAGGGAATAGACAAATGTACATTGATATTTATCTTGAGCAAACAGAACTGTGGCCTTCTTTCCAGTGGCATATTCAGACTGCACACAATGAATAGCTGTGACTACCAGTGCTAAAGTCTGTGGAGTGAGTGGTTGGAAATACTGGGATATCGTTGGCTAGGGACCCAAGCAACTGGCCTTGAAAACAAATTGGTGGAAAATGTGATCAAGCACTTCCATTCACGTGAACCATGAGTTCTTATCCTCCACGACCTTGGAGAGATATGCATCGTCGAACAGGAGCTCCTTACCCTGGATCCGACGATCAGTCTCAGAGTGCAAATCCAACTGGTGACTCCGGACAACAGTTTGAGGTGCCCCATCTGCCAACCGTCTTCGAATTGTACTTATGTTCAGTTTCAACTATGTATAATTTGCGGTGTAGTCAATATCATAAATCTGATTGGGGGGCATTAAACAGAATCCAAAACTTACAGCTTATCGTGTTTGCAGATTGATTTTGCGAGATGGACCACAGGGCAATTGACACACTGAGGGGGTACCTGCAGGAGCACCTGCTAATGCCCGCTGACGATTCTCAGCTTCAATGGGAAGTTTCCAAGCTTCTTCAACCATCAAGTATTTATCATCGGATAATATTAGCCAAGGAGTCTTCGTGAATACGATTGCCTCCATGAATCTTTTCGCTACCTCAAAAGTTACCTTTTGGAGTTGGGGAACATTCTGATCGGCACTAGCCTTGGGCTGTCGAGCATTCTGGTCCCCACTAGACTTGGGTTGTGGCAGCGCCTAAGCGGATGGTGAACAGTCAGACTCGGATGATTTGTTGAGGAGGGCTGACTTATGGCGTTTGAGTAGTGGTGATGCTATTGACCCAGGTGGTTTTCGGGGATGTGAAACGAGAGTTCGTCCAATCACAGTATCGGCATGGCACCGTATCTTTGGCAATGGAACCCTTGGAGATTCTGATGATGTGTCTGGGCATGCCTTGTCTAAAAGTAGAACCTCCTGCTGGTGATCCAAATCGACTTCTTCAATGTCGGATGATAACGTGGTCTCTCCGGTTTCGTCACTTTCGCCCTCACTTTCGCCATCAGCAATGTCCTGATTGGTATCATTATCCTGCATCATTAATGGAATGAGGGATATATGTTATCCGCAATATGATGTACAAAGGCACATTATTGGAAGGCAAACATTTGTTGGGAAATGAAGATTGGCTGCTTTCTTGAATGCGAGTGCTCTCTCTAGGTGTGCCTCCTGATTCTTCTGTGAATAGTGATTCCTCACCTGGCTGGGTGTAGGTTCCATTTGATGTAATGATGATAGGCAGTTGGGGAATGTGGGAGAGAGTGTATAAGCAGTAAATATCAGATTAAGTGCAATAGAATAGGGGGATAAATGGAGCAAAAAGTAGCACATAGTCGAGGAGAATGCAATTCGAGGTGTGCCTTTAACGTTTCAGGAGAGACGACTTCGATGGCTATTATGTATATTGAGGATGGGAGTCCGGTATTACGATTTAGGATTGTGTCAGGTGCACCGGAATGGGTGGATTGGTTGTCAGGTGTGCCGGAATAGATGGATCCCTAATGCCGAATGTTTGAAACTCCTATCAACAGCACTCTGTATGGATGCAAGAATTGGAGGTTAGCATAAGCCAATGCACAAAGAATACAATCAAACGCACCTGAATGAGACGCACCTGAACGAGATGCACCTGAACGAGACGCATCTGAAAGACATGCACCTGAACGAGACTCACCTGAAGGAATCTTGCGATATCAACTCACCCTTCATGCTGGCAAAATGGTCCACTGAGAACCTGAATGAAAACATGTGCCTCTGCATATCACTCCACTATACGAAGTATTTATGCGTGAATGCTCGAGTATTTGATGTGACCGCATGGCATAGAATTCATGCACCATTGAGAATCTGCAGAACTAGATGAGTGATGGCTGAGTTGAAAGGGGTCATACAGAGTTTGTTATCAATCAAGGAGAATTATTAATCTCCGTATGTGGTATATCTGCCGGAAGGACACATGTATATTCACAATATTCTATTGTATCAGGATGCTGCATCAGCAAAATGTAAATCGGTCCGGAAGCTACATGCAAACCTCCCAGACACTCCCGCAGACCTCACCGGTGCTCCCAAGTAATTCCAGATGCTCCCAGGCCCCCCTGGAGTTAAGCAAAGTGGTCTCGGACTCTGCAATAGCATTCTCAGGATGCCACGAGATGTGACTTATAGGATAGTCAAATTTTGGAGCTGCAGAATCCTCTGCGCATGTCTGCGGGAGACTTAGTGCCATATTCTCCCAGTAGTGGTTCTCAGGGTTCCATAACCACAAGGCATTTCGTATATCAGATTCATCTTGGTTACAGTCACAAGATTCGCTGCATCATAATATGGCATGTATTATCGATCTAAGTCTCTCTATATATATACATACGGCCAATCTGGCGGCAGATGGTACTGGAGCGTAATCTCAGGAGCACCTGGGGACCCCGATTGAGAGAACATAGAGATGCACTTGGAGGCTGCGATCAAGCGAGTTTGGAGATGCACTAGGAGGCCGCGATCAAGGGAGTTTGGAGATGACCTTGGAGGCCGAGATCGAGCAGGTTTGGAGATGCATTTGGAGGCTGAGATCGAGTAACTCAGAGATGCACATGAAGGCTGAGATCAAGTTGAACTCAGAGATGCACTTGGAGGCCGGAATCGAGTGACTTTGGGGATGCACTTGGAGGCCGAGGTCAAGTTGAACTCAGAGATGCACTTGGAGGCCGTAATCGAGCGAGTTTGGAGATGCACTTGGAGGCCATGATCGTGCGAACTTGGAGGCCGTGACCAGTCAAGTTTTGAGATGCACTTGAATGTCATGATTGAGTGAACTCAGAGATGCGCTTGGAGGCCGCGATCGAGCGAGTTTGGAGATGCACTTGGAGGCCATGATGGATCGAGATTGGAGGAGTACTTGGTGGTGGTCGATCTGGAGGCGGTAGATCTGGAGGGAGGTGCGACCACAGCTGAGACTCTATTCATTGGTTAACTCGTAATCGTGGGAATGTAGAGAATTGAGTACAACATGGTCTGCTGATGGATGACACTGGCTGGGAGCGGGATACAGTCAATCTTGGGATGATGCAGTACGCTGTGTATGCAGTACTCAGTGTGTGCTTTACTCGGTGTATGCTGTACTCGGTGTATGCTGTACTCGGTGTATGCTGTACTCGGTGTATGCTGTACTCGGTGTTAACTCTTGATCATGGCATGGTAAGAGAAAGAGGGATGACTTAACTTCGTGTTCTTAGGTGATGGTAGAGTTGAGGACAAGAAAGAGAGAGATGGGGTGATTCATCATGACAAACTGGGACTTCAAGAATTTCGTGTGCGAGTCAATTTACCATCCCCGATATGGCAGGTACGAGTCCCGATCTGGCCTGTAATTACACCGAGACGAGGTCTTCCCAACCCAATCAGGCAAGTCGTACCCTTGATTTCTCATATCCGCTCATATCCTCCACATCGTTTTCATTTTCATCTCCCATCTCTCTGTTTCTCGTCCAGAACTCAACCATCATCACAGAACACAAAGTTATGTCATCCCTCTCTATCTCTCCATGCCATGATCGTGAGTTGACACCTTGTACAGCACACACCGAGTACAGCATACACCGAGTACAGCATCCACCCAAGATTGTTTGTCTTCCTTTCATTCTCATGATTACGAGTTGACCCCTGAATGTAGCTTCAGCTTCCGGCGTGCCTACTGACATGATCGACCGCCATCAGCCAGCTCGCTATGAGAGCTCAAAGATACAGTCACCTTGTCACATTCCCACGTTTGCGAGTCAACTAACTGAGGAATAGAGTCTCAGCACCCGGCGTGCCATCCATCGACCGGCTCTAAGTACTCCTCCAAACTTGCTCGATTACGGCCTCCAAGTTCGCAGGATCATGGGCTCCAAGTCCATCTCCAAACTCGCTCGATCACGGCCTCCAAGTGCATCTCCAAACTCGCTCGATCACGGCCTCCAAGTGTATCTCCACACTCGCTCGATTACGGCCTCCAAGTTCGCACGATCATGGCGTCCAACTGCATCTACAATCTCGCTCGATCGCGCTCTCGGAGTGCATCTCTAAGTTCACTCGATCACGGCCTCCAAGTGTATCTCCAAACTCGCTCGATTACAGCCTCCACGTTCACACGATCATGGCGTCCAAGTGCATCTACATACTCGCTCGATCGCGATCTCGGAGTGCATCTCTAAGTTCACTCGATCACGGCCTCCAAGTGTCTGTGCAAATACGGTCGATCACCTCCTCCAAGTGCATCTCCAAACTCGCTTGATCACGGCTTCGTAGTGTATCTCTGAGTTCACTTGATCGTCATTTTCAGGTGCACCTCAAATTGCTCTGAAGCACCGCCTGCAGCCAGTCCTGATTTACCGTGTGTAGATGGGTAGCTATATAGATACAAAGATACATAGATACATAGATGAGAATACAATCGTTGAACGATAAGTAGTAGCTATGATTTCCAGGCGCACCAGCAGCGTTCCCAAAGGAGATGATTTTCCCAGACTGCTCTACTGTCATTCGAGGTGCTCCTAGAGAGGTCGCCGGCGCTCCCAGGTTTGTCGCCGGCGCTCCCAGGTGCTCCCAGGGTTGTCGTCGGCGCTCCCAGTTACTCCGAAGGCCGGCAGGAATGCCCTCCTAGGGTCTGATACTCTCCTGAAATTGACGCATCTAAGTTTACACTCCACATCCTCTCAGACACTCCTGGAGGCTTCCAGTGACTAAAATACATTTTGCTGATGAAGCAGTGATAGACTTCCTGGTGGCCACTGATGTGGGGAAATTCCCGCCAAAAACAAGTGGAGGAGAAAGAGCCGGTGGGCAATGGGTGCCGGAGGGGTAAGTGCCAGCGGGCTCTCCTTGATTTCATCTCTTTTCCTTTGTATTATATATGTGCAACTTTTGGATGCTTTCTTTCTTTTGTCAGAAGGGGATGACGGGTAGTAGGAGTGGAGCTCCGCCATCTAGCCGGCCAGCCCGGAGGCGGAGGGGACTAACGGGCTGTCATACTCTAAGTAGAGTGAATACAGTATGATTAAAACAAACAAAAAACTAAAGTGGATGCGGCTCCGCCGCACTCAACCCTAAACCAACCCACGTGATGACCGCACTCAAATCCGTCCCCACAATTTTCCACGAGTTCTCTGGTCCTAAGCCAATGGTTTTTCATTCGCATTGTCAACTGGGCTCTTTGTATATATAGGTAATGGCAAGACTAAATTTGCTGGTCCGTCAGGAACTCGAGAGAATTTGGGTGCCGGGTGCAGTCGAGCGGATTTCCAACATGCACATTTATACCCCAACTATAACTAAATGCATTCGACAAAGTTGAGGCAAATTCATGTTCTTCCTGACAAAATATCCCGCTTCTTACTTCACAATCTCCGACCATCAGCAAATACAAAATTTCTCCAACACCGCCCTCTATCATGAACTCTTTGTACACCTCCAGGCTTAAACACTCCATCCCATCGAATTTTTCTGGACGAGGTATGAATCTTCTCTGTCTGGATCACGAATTCCACCTGCCACATCTTGGTCGAAGCCTACCTCCTCCGACCCCATCTCTATAGCCGTGCGTCGTGTCATACTCTGCTGCCGGATGAGAAGCGAAGTCGAGCTACTGCGTCCAGTTGCTGTTTTCTGGTCCAAAGCCCTCTCCTCCTGCTCTGATGCCCCACGCCGGATTATTCGTTTCCACAGTGTGCACAGCGAAGTTGGATTGATACCTTTTTCTACCCGGGAAATTAGTGATATGAACAAGAAAAAAATACAAAAATGCTAAAACATACCTTGCGGTGAATGGAGAGGGAGGTAGCTCATAATTTCAGGCGTTTTACAACTGATAGTAGTATTCTCATGCACCGAGATTTGAACAAGGTGTTCCCACTTTGCGGCGGTGGTTTCTGATAGTTGGTCTTTTATGTCATGGTCTCCCAAATTACTGGCGAGGTCCAGGAATTCTCTCGCGTCGCCGCAGTACAGCTGGCTCACTGTTTGCCATGACTGGTCTAAGTCCTTGGGTAATTCGGATGCGAAATAGAGCCAAAATATTAAACCAACCGATAGAAAGTGCAGTCCGATAATTGCATACACAATAAATAACCCCCGCTTCATTGTAGGTATATTCACTGGTTGTACAGCTTGAATTGTGGAGTTGGTCCATATATTATAGCGATCCAGCGCATCGTAATAGTAGTTTGCTGTGAATAATGTGAAGATAGCCTGGAGGGCGAAAGGTGCATTTTTTGTTTCCAATAGTGTATTCTGATAGATATCATAATAGATTTCGTGGAATAGCTCTTGGAAGGATTTAATGGTACTGTTACGGTCTTTCCAGAAGTCCTTCAAAGGCCAATGAGACCAGCCGTTGACATTTATTGTGTAATTAGCAAAGTTGAAGATCCCCCATTCCTGACTGTGTTGTGTTCCCGCCCTAAGCTGGTTTTTTATCAAGGTGGTATTATAGTCGCTGAAGGAGTAACCAGGTCGCTTGTTGAAGGAATACTGCGGTTCAGTAACGTTCGAGTCTGCTTTAACCTCAATCGTCCCCGAGGACAGTTGAAATGTTGAAAAACAAATTGACAGCTCTACTGTTGCAACACCGCGACTCGTCAGCACTTGTTTTGTAGTCCATTCTGTGCCATTGTATGAATAGCCCGTCTTGTTGTAGGCACGGAACAGAGAGTCTAACAGGTCATACTGGTGTACTGTCGAACCATCAAACCCCGAGTTGCGAACCACTAACCACCATACTCCACTCTTAGTTCCTGACAACAATGATGTGACTGGAAATCTCCCTCCCTCGCCCTGCCAGTGCCTGGGTTCATCGGATACCTCCACCGGGCAAAGATTGTCTCTGTTGTAGTAACAGGCAGTAACTGTGAAGATGGGGGAAATCCTGGTTTTATTCCTTGCGAACGAACCATGTTGCGCCAATTCACCCAATGCCAATGCGTCTGCCAAGATAGGTGCACTAAATTTTCCGGATATGATAGACCGAGGCGATTTGGAATTATTCAGGCTATACTGAAGCTGGTCAATCTGCGGTGATACGCAAAGCACATGTGAATCTATGAATGTCGCCTCCCCGCTGTAATACAGAAGTGATGATCGCTTGGAGGTCTTTAACGGAAGCAGTGCTCGCACGGTCGGTCCAGTATCACTTATAGCAGGCCCCATTGAGTTGCTTGAACGGATATCAAAGGATTTGGTAGCTAGCTCCGCGAAACGCGGGAAATCGGCTGGTTTGTGTTGGAACGTTAGGCGGCCAGGGGGTCTAGGATTACCGTACATATACGGCAGAGACACATTTTCGATATTTCCAGCAATTACCTCTGGACCGGTGTCGGAGAGGAGAATCGTGGATATAAATTGTGACACAACTGTCAGAAACAACAGGAGAGCCAACAAACTGATCCCGAGGAGGTTCTTGCCGACACAAGTACCCCGCAGCACTGGAAAGACCATTGAGTAGGGAGCATTTGCAGCATAGCGATACATGGACATTGTAGCAGCGTCCTTAAGGAGTACGCAGTTCTTTTCAAATGCCAATGATGCAAACATCATGCAACAAGTCCCAAGGTGTACCGCAATGCATACCCGGAGGAGTGCACTGCTGATAGCAATGGCGGAAGCAGTCCATCCTGCCAGGGCGATCCTTGACCGAAGGCTATTGGGGTTATCGTTGAGGGTCCAAAACCAGAGTGAGGATGCTGCACCCAATGCGATAAACATGCCGAAAGTGCTGCAGACGAAGGCCACCGGTTGGTAGACACCAAACCTTATTCTGAGTCGCTCCCAGGAGAATCGCAATTTCACTATCAGGTCTCAGTCTCATGTGAATCATGACAGGGGTATACCGCGAAGAGTTGTGCTTACTTTGTGGCCATTTACAAATCATGTCGATACAACTCAAATATTGACGTCCAGGAATCCTGGCCAGAGATGTTCCTTCAGATGGATATGCTTAGATTAAGCTTTTCTTAAATTGCAGGTCGGATATGCACGTACTGGTTGTGCTACAAATGTACTCCAAGGCTGGATAAAAGTAGACAGTAGCGGTAGCTAATCTCCTGGGAAATATCGTAGTAAGATACGTGATTTGGAGGTTCACAGCCGCGGTATCGTCAAAACGCAAAGGTAAAGGAATGATGCAGGCGCGGGTTCCAAAATATTCTCAGATATCAAGATGTGGTGGAAACATGCAGTGCTGGACTTTGGAAGTGGGAGGAGGGTGAAGGGTGAAGGTCGTAGAAACGGTTGTGGTTTGTTGGGTGGAGAGAAATCCAATTGAGGGAACGCAATCTGAGGTTTTTGAAAGTACTTCGAACCAAGATTTCGAGCTGTCGACTTGAACTGATGCAATGGGCGTATGATTGAAGAATTTGGTTATATCGTCGGTTTGTCGTAGCTGCAGCGATTGAAGTGGTCGTTCCTGGGAGATAATGGGTATGTAAACTCGAGTGATACGAAACTCAGAGCTTCGAATATTGATCCCATTGAGATAGATTTGGATGAGCAGATTTCCTCCAATACCGATTCAGTGATAAACACCAAAAACTTTATCGTAAATGCACCCAAACGTGGATGCTAACAGAGCATGTGTGCTGGCATAACCTGCAGCAGGAACATGAAAAACCGTTGGTTAGGTTCAAGTTTGCTTTCAAGTTGCTGATATCACCTGTCTGACGAACGTGCTAGAAAGCTGATGCCGTAAAGTCATAGGCCAAACACCTCTAGCTAACGTTGCTATGACGTGGTGTAGGTGGATGATCCTTCCACTAGTCTTCCGAGGCCTCTCACTGAAGGGAAACGCACAGCAGATTAGTGATAACACTGAAACTGAACTTGACTGGTCACAATGTTATCAATTACCAATTGGTCACTAATGTTACTATGTGATATCCTTGTCTGACAGCTTCGGAAATTAATCAACCAAAAGCTATTGATTAGCAGTCTATTCAAACTGTACGAACTACCGAAATACGAAATTCATCCAGGTAATAAGGCTTGCATTATAGTGTATTATGGCAATGAAGAGCCTTGGTAGAAGAAGCCGCTGCTACCTGTCGGCTCACCAAGTTATTGGACACGTACTAACCTATAGGAAACGGGCAACAAAAACAGACACTCTAGGCTCATCCAACTGCACTAGTAGGTATGTGCACAAGATCAAAATAGCGGTAAAGCATTGAGTCAAACCTTGCCCCCCATATTCGAGCCCAACCTGGCTTAAAATTGAAAACCTGTAAGCGATGTGTATGCGGTGAAAACGATTTATCAACAGATGGCATCCCATCGTTCAGATTTACAATAGCGTGAACTAGCAGTCGAGAACAAAATGCTCAGACACCAGTGGTGTGGGGACAGCAGTGTGACCAATTGCACTTGCAGTGAATGCTGCAGTTTCTAAAAGCACAAAATGTAGGATCGGCGTCCGATCCCTGCCAATGCACCATATCATGCAACGTTGTCTCTGAATCTATTCTAGACATATGCCTGCGAGAGTGATTGGAGTATTTGAAGAGTAAAAACAAGCCTCAAGAGTGGGTTCAGGAATGAGTTCAGACTAGCCACGAATCAATTAGTATGCATTACTTATACTTATACCCAACTGTGGGGTGACAGGTCTGGTGGCGTGCCATATAACCGTAACCCAACCTATTGTACAATTCACGAATCCCGTTAAATCGTGACCTACGGCGAATCGCCATTCTGGGAAAAGTGGGACTATCGAATCCCCTGAGCCGTTTTCATGCTTCATCCATTAGCTGGTTGATGCAGTCTTGAACCAATTCGAAATGCGCATGCGTCGGACGGCACCTCACTCCGCGGACCTGGAAAATAGACAAATCGATTTAGCTCCATGTGGCTGTATTACGGAAAGATACACACTACATTTAGCTTACAATTTTGGTGCGAGAGCAATTGAATCGTCGATCATGCAAACAGTCATTACGACCATCTCCAATCTGTGGCCAATGAAAAGGTAATTAATGAGATCTGATACCCAATGTTCTAGTCAGTTCACGGAGGATGTCAGTCCGCGGAGTGACCGATCAACCCGCGGAGTAACTGGGCTCCATGAACTGACTGGTCACTTCATGGAGTCATGGCTGCACAGACAAAAATGACAAAATATCGGCCTAATTAAGTTTGCAAGTATTGGTCCAATCACAAAGAGATGTATATGTTCCGACTGGATGGCGAAGAAATCGGCTTTGTGAATAAGTCGGCTGGTTTGTGAATAAGTCGACTGATTCATGAATAAGTCAACTTTGTGAACCAGCCGACTGAACAATGAACCTCAGTCAACTGGGAGATAAAGTCCTCAACTTTACAATGCAGTCGACTGTACTATAAAGTGGTATGGTTTAGTAGCGGCAGCATCTTCAGCCTGCTTCCATCTCCAAGTGCACTTCATTTACGTCTCCAAGAGCAGCACCATCTGCAACCAGTGCCATCTCCAACCGGCGTCGTCTGCAGCCTGTGCCATCT
>Ga0307515_10023315_pt1 | contig 10853 bp, 12 predicted proteins | sample 17_EM_MG_FD_194513 | JGI IMG/M metagenome (GOLD analysis project Ga0307515, IMG submission 194513) | Populus trichocarpa ectomycorrhiza microbial communities from riparian zone in the Pacific Northwest, United States - 17_EM | ecosystem: Host-associated > Plants > Roots > Unclassified | place...
CGCTGCTCGACGGACAGAAATTTCAGATCACCATACAACGTTTGTGCCGCCAGTTAATTGAAAATCATAACGATTTTTCGGGCTCTGTATTGATTGGTATTCAGCCAAGGGGCATTTATCTGGCCCGCCGGGTTGCCGAAGAGCTCCGCAAGATCCTCCCCGAAAGTAAAATTATGCAGGGCGACCTGGATATCACCTTTTACCGCGACGATTTCCGCCGCCAGGGATCGCCATTGGTGCCCAATCAAACTAAAATTGATTTTATTATCGAAGGCAAAAAAGTGATCATGATGGACGATGTACTGTGGACAGGCCGTACCATTCGTGCAGCCATGGACGCCATGCAAGCATTTGGTAGGCCCGAGAAGGTAGAACTGCTGGCATTGGTTGACAGGCGATATTCAAGACATATACCGGTAGCGGCAGATTACGTAGGAATTGAAGTAGATTCTATTGCGAGTCAAAAGGTGGTGGTAAGCTGGAAAGATACCGATGGCGAGGATAAGATTGTGCTGGTATCGGAAGCACAATAGGTATTTCGGATTTCGGATGTTCGATTTCGGATTTAAGGGAGCAGAGATTTTTGATTTGTATGCATGGATAAAATAGAAACTAAAACGAAGGACAAGTAAATTTTCTATCGATGTTATCAAGTTTATAGAAGGACTTCCCCGAAATCGTTCGTTGGATATTTTATCAAACCAACTGATAAGATGCGCTACATCTGTTGGGGCAAATTACAGGTCGGCATGCAGAGGGAAATCAACAGCTGATTTTATAAATAAGATAGTTATAGTTGAAGAAGAGGCAGACGAGTCTATCTACTGGTTAGAGTTAATGGAAGAGTCGGGACTTGTGGATTCAAATAGTATATCGGCATTAAAGAAAGAAGCTAATGAACTCACAGCAATATTTACCGCAATTGGTAAAACTGCAAAAGAGAAACAGCGGATTAATAAATTAGAAATCAAAAAATAAATTCTGAAATCAGAGAATGAGAAATCGGACAATCAAAAATAAAAAAATCCGAAATCGAACATCCGAAATCCGAAATCAAAAATCATGGCAGGACTAAGCACAAGGCACTTATTAGGCATAAAAGATTTAAACCGGGCAGATATTGAGTTGATATTTGAAACGGCCGATACTTTTAAATCCGTTTTGAACCGACCGATAAAGAAGGTGCCTTCTTTGCGCGATGTAACCATTGCCAACATATTTTTTGAAAACTCCACTCGTACCCGTTTGTCGTTTGAACTGGCAGAGAAGCGCCTTTCGGCAGATGTGGTGAACTTCGCGGCATCATCTTCGTCGGTAAGTAAGGGCGAAACGCTGATTGATACCGTGAACAACATCCTGGCGATGAAAGTGGATATGGTGGTAATGCGACATCCTTATGCCGGTGCAGGCATCTTCCTTTCCAAACACGTAAAAGCCCAGATAGTAAATGCTGGGGATGGCGCACATGAGCACCCTACGCAGGCGTTGCTGGATGCATTTTCTATCCGCGAAAAATATGGCGAAGTAGCCGGCAAAAAGGTGGTAATTGTGGGCGATATTTTGCACTCAAGGGTTGCCCTATCAAACATCCTTTGCCTTAAGCAATTGGGTGCCGAGGTTATGGTGTGCGGGCCCACAACGCTGATCCCTAAATATATTGGCTCATTAGGTGTTAAAGTGGAGCATAACCTGATCAAAGCCCTTAACTGGTGCGATGTAGCCAACATGCTGCGCATTCAGCTGGAGCGCCAGGATATTAAATATTTTCCATCTTTAAGGGAATATACCATGCTTTTCGGACTCAATAAAACGATACTTGATTCGTTAGATAAAGAGATCACGGTAATGCACCCTGGCCCGATCAATCGCGGGGTGGAAATTACAAGTGATGTAGCCGATAGCAAACAATCTATTATATTAGACCAGGTAGAGAATGGTGTGGCCGTGAGGATGGCCGTGCTGTATTTGCTGGCCGGACAAACGCCATAAAAATGTCATGAAAAAAGCTATTGTATTTGTAAAAAATAGTGCTTTTGAATTGATAATGGCTTTTGTTAACGTCGCTTTTTTGGCCAGCATGTTCATCAGGTATACAAGGTTGCAGGAAAAAGTCATTTTCAGTGCCGTTTTTGTACTCTGGATTATAGCTGGGATACGGCACCGAAAACGTCGGGCTTTTGATCTTAAGGGAAAATGCCTCATACTCGATGATGTCGACAATATAAAATTTGTAAAGAAGTGGCAGGAAACCCGTAAAAAAGGTCCTTGGGGTTATTGTCTCAAAGACGGAGCTGCAATTTGCGGATCGATATTGTTCCTGATATTAAGCTTGCTGGCATTTCTGCTGGTGTTCAACTTTGTGGGATGGGTGGAGGAAAGCCCTGCAAACATGTTCCAATTTATTGGTTTTACTTATATTTTGGCTACTGTTATTTCCGTTATCATATACAGGATAGCTTGGCCAAAAAAAGAGCGCAGGTTTAACAGGTTAACAGATCCGTTAAATCATGAGTCCTCATTAAAGACACTCCATGAACCCGACTAAAAATTCGCAGATGAAATCCAAATCGCTTCATTGTTTAATTATATTCATCGTATTTTCGATGATTTCGTCTACCGCATCTGCCCAAAGCATCCAGCAACGCAAAACCGATTCGGTATTCGCTTTGGTAAAGCACTACTTTAATGCCAAACAGGCCGATTCCATATATGCCCTTGCTGGCGATAGCTTCAAAGCGCAGCTAAGCCGCACGGCTTTTGGGAATGTGAGCGAGAAACAGCTTTTTCCGCTGGGCGAGATCAGGGGATCATCGTTGGTCAGTTTTGTAAATAATAAGGTAGCTACCTATAAAGTGATCTTCAACAGCGTTACGTTACAATTGCTGATAGGCCTTGACCAGGCTAACAAGATTGATATTTTGCTTTTTCAGCCATTTAAAGAGGCTACAGCCCACAGGATAGAACGGGCTGCAACGTCGAACAAAATGCTTACCATTATAGATAACGCGGTAGCAGAGTCTGTTTCCCCTTACATTGAGCAGGCTAATACCGCCGGCCTCAGTATTGGTGTTTTAAAAGATAATAACATTAGCACTTACGGGTATGGCGAAACAGCCAAAGGCAAAAGTAACCTGCCCGACGCCAACACCATCTTCGAGATTGGTTCTATCACCAAAACTTTTACATCGGTTATTTTGGCCTACTATGTAAATGAAGGCAAGTTAAAACTGAGCGACCCCATCACCAAATACCTGCCCGATTCTGTGGCGGCCAATCCCAATTTAAAGGGTATTACACTGCTTACTTTAAGCAACCACACTTCTGGCTTGGAACGGATGCCCGATAATTTGCCAGCCAACACTGATCCTCTTAATCCCTATAAGCTATACAATAAAAAGTTCCTGTTCGCTTATCTAAAAACCTGTAAGCTAAACAGTGTGCCGGGCGAACAGTATGCGTATTCCAATTTGGCAGTGGGCTTGTTAGGAACCATACTTGCGCAGGTAAGCGGTAAAACTTACAATCAGCTGGTGGCCGATGTGATTTGCAAACCATTAAAAATGGAGAGTACAGCACAGTATTTAACAGCTGCGTTGCAGGCCCGTGAAGCTATTGTTTATAACGGCGATGGTAATGTAACGCCTTTATGGGAATTTGACGCTTTGGCACCCTGTGGAGCTTTACATTCGTCGGTTAACGACTTGCTGACCTATGTTAAAGCCAATATGGATCCGCCCGACGATAAATTGGGCAAGGCTATGGAGTTCACCCACCAGTTAACTTTTAAAAAGGACGCAAAACTGGGCCTGGCCTGGCATATTATTACTGTAAACGGGGTGGAGTACATTTTTCATAATGGCGGAACGTTTGGCAGTAGCTCGTTTTTAGCTTTTAACCGCGAGAAGAATCTTGCTGTAGTGGTGCTATCAAACTGCGGTGAAACAGTAGATATGGTCGGGATAAATATTTTGAAGAAATTGCAATAAGCGCCTTTCTACGGCAATATTCAAACATAAAACATAATACAAAAAGAGGCTGCATCGAAAGATACAACCTCTTGTTTTTTTTAAGCCCTCTCCCTTCAGGGGAGGGTTTGGGTGGGGCCTGAGTCTACAATTCCTTAGCCAAAAACGGGTACCTATAATCTGTCGGCGGATCGAAGGTTTCTTTGATAGTGCGCGGAGAAACCCAGCGCAACAGGTTAATCATGGAGCCTGCTTTATCATTAGTGCCCGATCCCCTTGCGCCGCCAAATGGCTGCTGGCCAACAACGGCACCCGTAGGTTTATCATTAATGTAAAAGTTACCTGCGGCGTTGCGTAAGTGCTGGGTTGCTTTGGCAATGGCATAACGGTCTTGCGAGATAATAGAGCCTGTAAGCGCGTAGATGGATGTTTTATCTACAATGTTAAGTACCTCATCAAATTGATCGTCCTCGTATACGTAAATGGTTAATACGGGGCCAAACAGCTCTTCGCACATGGTTACGTAGTAAGGGTCATCAACTTTTAATACAGTTGGCTCCACAAACCAGCCTTTGGTTTTATCGTAGCTGCCGCCGGCAACAACTTCAACACCTTCGTCTGTTTTGGCAGCATCAATGTATTTGGCCAGTTTATCAAAAGATACTTCGGTGATAACGGCATTGATAAAGTTTTCAAAGTCCTCAACCGGGCCCATTTTAAATGAGGTGATATCGCGCTGCATGTTAGCCTTTACCGCGGGCCATAACGAAGCCGGGACGTAAGCCCTTGAAGCGGCAGAGCATTTTTGTCCCTGGTATTCAAAAGCACCACGAACAAGGGCTGTGCTCACTACGTCGGCATTGGCGCTCGGGTGGGCAAGTACAAAATCTTTACCACCGGTTTCGCCTACAATACGTGGGTAGGTTTTGTATTTGTGGATGTTGGTACCAATAGTTTGCCAGATGTTCTGGAAAACCTTGGTTGATCCGGTGAAGTGGATTCCTGCAAAATCGGGATGGTTAAAAATCACTTCGCCTGCAACCGGGCCATCAACATAAATCAGGTTGATAACGCCAGCCGGTACGCCGGCTTCTTTGAATATGTTCATGATCACGTTAGCAGCATAGATCTGCGTGTAAGCAGGTTTCCAAACTACTACGTTGCCCATCATTGCGGCCGATGCAGGTAAATTACCGGCAATTGCTGTAAAGTTGAATGGTGTTAAAGCAAACACAAAGCCTTCCAGCGGGCGTTGTTCCAAACGGTTCCAAACGCCTTTGCCCGATACGGGTGGCTGTTGCTTGTAAATTTCGGTCATGTACTCCACGTTGAAACGCAGAAAATCTATCAGCTCGCAAGCCGAATCGATCTCGGCCTGGTACGCGTTTTTTGATTGACCAAGCATGGTAGCTGCGTTTATGGTGGCACGGTATGGGCCGGCAATTAGATCTGCAGCTTTTAAAAATATGGCGGCACGTTGCTCCCAGGGTAGGTTTTCCCAGTCGGCTTTGGCGGCAAGGGCTGCATCAATGGCGGCTGTTACGTGGCTGGCATCACCTTCACTAAAGGTAGCTAACAGGTGTTTATGATCATGCGGCGGGCGAATTTCCAGCTTGGTGCCGGTGCGTACTTCCTGCGCGCCAATGTACATAGGTATATCTAACTGTTGTGCGCGGGCCTCGTCTAAAGCAGCTTTGAGGGCTACACGCTCTAAACTTCTGGGTCCATAGTTTAAAACCGGCTCGTTTACAGGAGCCGGGACATTAAAAAATCCTTTAAGCATAATGGGTCGTCAATTAATAGGGCAAAGATAGGCATTTTGTGATTGACGATGGGTGAGGGGAGTGTCAAAATGTTGATAGGGTAGAGTTGGGCCTATATTTCAGGGATTTTCTTTAGATACCACAACTACATTCTTTCCTAATGTTTTAAACCGGTCGCCGTTTTCTTGTACAACGGTAATAGTGATGTGCCCGGTTTTGCTTGTGTTTATATCACGTACTTTGCCGCATTTTCCGGCATGGGTGCCGCCGATAACTTTGCAGTCGTCTCCATCCTTTAAATTTTGTGTAGTCATATTTGTGTGTTGTTTAGTTTGTAATCTACGCTTAAAGGTAATTAATGTCTGTTAACATCATTGTAAACCGCGGGCATTTTGGAGTTTAAGGCCGCGCGGTTTTTAGGTAGAAAGATATGCTTTCCCGATATAAATTATTCATTTTTTAAATTTATATTCATACTAAAATGGAAATGCTATTTATCATCATCGCAGCTGTTGTTTTTGCCCTTATCGGTTTTGTTGCATACCGATTTTTAAAAGTAAGGGCTCAACGAAAAAAACTCGAAAGCCTCCGGTTTAACAGAATTCAGCCACTTTTTGATCAGTTGAACAGCGAAACCGAGATATCAACAGATGATATTTTACCATTTGCCCAAAATATACTCACAAGGCACGATGCTTATCATCTTTTAAAAAAATATGATAAGGCCGCGCTTTTCCCCGCAGAATATTTTACGCTTTTAAAGGGTGCAGAAAGCGCCCTGGCAGTCTGGCTCGAGTTTCCGACAGAACTTGATGCCTGCCCTGACGAAATTGAACATATAAAACGGGTTACAATTGATTTTGACGGAAACAGCAATTTTGTACACTATGAGGTGTTTAAATATCGGGTTGATGTCCCTCACTGGGCCGCAAAAAATGGATGGATGCTGGGTGTTGTCGGTCCGTTTTTTGACGATAGTGAGCCTTATCATTTTGCACAGGCCACATTCAGCAGGACAAATAGTTCTGCAGACAAAGTGACGCCCGAAGATGAGGCAAAATGGGTACACCAAAATATCTCGATGAGGCGGTAAAGAACTACAAAAAGAGTGAGGGGGCTTCACTACAGCATAATAGCCCCAAAAAATATCCCCGTTAAACCAAATTTTATCAGATGAAAAGCCTTGCAAAATATACCCTTATAACGTTGATTTTAATAACTGCTACCATAAGATGTTTAGCGCAGGAAGATTACCTGGAAAAAGGCAATACCTTTTTAGATAAGGGCCAGTTAAGCAAGGCCGAAGGCGTGTTTAGGGATGGTATCAAGGCCGAACCGGCAAACCTTATTTATCAATGCCAGCTGGGGCTTACCCTGATTCAGCAAAAAAAGTACAAAGCAGCAGAAATTGTGCTTCAACAGGTTTTAAAAGCAGATTCAAATAATGTAGCAGCCCGTTGGTACAGCGGAATAGGTTATTTTGAAAATGCGCAGGACAGAAAATCGGTTAATGAATTTTTAAAGGCCTTGCCCTTGATTGATAAGCTAAGTGGGCAGTATTACTCGGCCAACTGGTATATAGGTAAATGCTACGCCAATCTGCTAAAAACAGAAGGATTAACATATGCCGAGACCGACCAGATGTTTGCCAGTTACCAGGTGTATTTAAGGCTGCAACCCGATGCCGAAGACGCCGCGGAAATAAAGGCATATATGGAGCATAAAAAGAGCCGGCGGCCGCCGGCAAATGTAAAAATATGGGTCGATTTATAAATTCACGACGAGGGTAATTGCTTACTACAAGGGCGGAGAGAGTCATTCATCATGAAAATAAAACTATTGGTAATCAGAACAGGCGATATGCAAAAGCTCGCCACGTTTTATGAGTTGTTAGGTTTTGCTTTAGATTATCATAAGCACGGCGATGCTCCTTATCATTATTTAGCTACCGTTGGTGAAACCGTTATTGAAATTTATCCGCTTACAAAAAGCCAAACCGAGGCCGATAAAAGCTTGCGCTTAGGTTTTGAGATTGATAATTTTGATACAACCATTGAACTGTTAAAGGAGAATAACACTGTATTTGTATCACAGCCGGTATCAACAGCATTTGGCTTTATGAGCGTTGTTATTGACCCCGATGGCCGGAAAATTGAATTGTATAAAAAGTAAGATGAAAAAGCTACTTATATTATCCGTGTTATTGATAATAGGTAATTCAACTTTCGCGCAATCAAAAAAGGTTGTCGCTGCAAAGTTGAGGCCGTTTATACCGAAGAACTATTCGGTACTGGCCTATGAAACCGGCGACCTTAACCAGGATACCTACCCTGATGTTGTATTAGCTTTAAAATATAACCACGAAACAGACAGCGCCCAAACAGCAAGGCCGCTGTTGATACTTTTTGGTAAAAAAGGTGGCGGCTTGTCGCTTTATGCCCGTAACGATAGTGCGGTGCTTTGTAAAGGCTGCGGCGGCATGTTTGGCGATCCCTTTGAAGGTATAACCATTAAAGGGCGATATTTTTCGCTGGAGTATTATGGCGGCAGCCGCTACCGCTGGAACCGGATCACGACGTTTAAATATGATTTGGTAAAAAAAGACTTCGTCCTGCATCGTGATGCCGGGGTGTCTTATGACGATGTTCAGGAAGACAAAAAATACACCCAAGACGTGTATCATAAAGCCGCGTTTGACAAGCAGAGGTTTATAAAATATAATTATGATACAGATTAACATCGCAGCATGAACATAGAAACCATTCAATCTATTTGCCATCAATTGCCCGGTGTTACCGAGGATATCAAACTGGACCATCACCTGTGCTTTAACGTTGGCGGTAAAACCTTCCTGTTTACCGGTCCCGATTCGGTGCCGGTAACAGCATCGGTTAAAGTACCGGATGAGGACTTTGAAGAAACCCTGCAAAAGGAATGCTTTTCGCCACAAGCTTACATTGGGCGCTATAAATGGGTGCATATAGCTGATATCAATTGCCTCAGTGAAAGCGCCTGGGAGTTTTATATCAAACAATCGTACCGGCTTATAGCTGATAAACTGCCGGCCAGGGTAAAAAAACAACTTCATACAGGCGGGGAATAAACACCCTTTAATTGTCGTATCTGCACCGCATTGTTTTAACATTGGGGTGCTACATTTGTATCATAACAATAACAAACAAACTATCATGGCAACTCAAATTTTTGTAAACCTACCGGTTAAAGACCTTAACAAATCCATCGAGTTTTTTACCAGCCTGGGCTATTCTTTCAATCCACAATTTACCAATGAGGTAGCTGGCTCGTTAGTCATAAGCGATACCATTTTCTTTATGCTGGTAACCGAGCCCTTTTTTAAAACTTTTACCAAAAAGGAAATTGCTGATGCAACTAAAGTAACTGAAACTATCAACTGCATCTCTTTAGATAGCCGCGAAGCTGTTGACGAAATGATAGCCAAAGCCGTTGCTTCGGGTGCTACCACACCAAACGACAAGCAAGACCATGGCTGGATGTACGGCTGGGGTTTCCAGGACCTTGACGGCCACCTATGGGAGTTTGCGTACATGGACATGAGCCAGCTGCCGGGCTGAGCAGAGTCAAGAGATTAGAGCCAAGAATTAAGAGTATAAAATCCTGTTAATTCTTTAATTCTGAAAATTCCGATTCAGACAAAATTTCGCGATAGGGATCGGCGCGGATACCGGCCTGTGGCTAAGGCCTGTGCAGTATGAGCATAGAGCCCGGGCCGCAGGCATCGCCCCTTTTAGTAGTAAGTAGTTGGTATCAAGTAACAAGACAGAACCATTCGTCATTGCGAGATACGAAGCAATCCCCGACATGTTAAGTTCCACGTAATTAGGAGATTGCTTCGTATCTCGCAATTACGGATGCCGGGGAGGGCGCTACGAGCGGCTACCTCCCGATAAAAAAACTATATAACAAAAAAACACCACCCGAAACCGGATGGTGTTTTTTTATGTTGTCCCACACCTTTCAGTGGGCCGGGCATCTATCAAACTTTGATTTCAACTTCAACGCCGCTTGGCAACTCAAGCTTCATCAGGGCATCAACAGTTTTCGAGTTCGAGCTGTAAATGTCTAATAAGCGCTTGTATGAGCATAATTGAAATTGCTCACGTGCCTTTTTGTTTACGTGTGGTGAACGTAAAACGGTGAAAATTTTCTTTTCGGTTGGTAACGGAAGTGGTCCGCTAACTACAGCGCCTGTTGGCTTTACTGTTTTTACGATTTTCTCGGCAGATTTATCTACCAGGTTGTAATCGTAAGATTTTAATTTGATCCTGATTCTTTGGCTCATGTTAATTTGATTTTAACCACCCTAAGAGCTATTTATTAGGGTAATTGATTGTTTATTTATTTGTTGATTAGGTTGATTGAGTTAGATTAAGTTGATTAGGTTTTAAAACTTAGTCAACCACTCACTCAATCAACCATTCAACTTAATTATGCGTTTGCAGCAGCTTTTTTGCCTTTTACTTTGGCAACTACTTCTTCCTGTACGTTACGTGGTGCTTCAGCATAGTGATCAAACTCCATGGTTGAAGTAGCACGGCCAGATGTGATGGTACGTAACTGGGTTACATAGCCAAACATTTCTGAAAGTGGTACAGTAGCTTTAATTACCTGTGCACCTGCACGTGAATCCATACCTAACAGCTGGCCACGACGACGGTTCATATCACCGATTACATCACCCATGTTTTCTTCAGGGGTAAGGATCTCGATTTTCATGATTGGCTCAAGCAATACTGGTTTACACCTTGGCAATGCCTCACGGTAAGCCATCTTAGCTGCTAACTCGAAAGATAGCGCGTCTGAATCGACCGCGTGGAACGAACCATCAATTAAACGTACTTTTAAGCTGGTTAACGGGAAACCGGCTAATACACCGTTTGCCATTGAAGCTGCAAAGCCTTTTTCAACAGATGGGATAAACTCACGGGGGATTGAACCACCGCTAATTTCGTTCACAAATTGTAAACCTTCTTTACCTTCGTCATTTGGTGAAAGTATAACCTGGATATCGGCAAATTTACCACGACCACCGGTTTGTTTCTTGTAAGTTTCGCGGTGCTGAACGGTACCTGTAATTGCTTCTTTG
>Ga0307515_10023316_pt1 | contig 10852 bp, 8 predicted proteins | sample 17_EM_MG_FD_194513 | JGI IMG/M metagenome (GOLD analysis project Ga0307515, IMG submission 194513) | Populus trichocarpa ectomycorrhiza microbial communities from riparian zone in the Pacific Northwest, United States - 17_EM | ecosystem: Host-associated > Plants > Roots > Unclassified | place...
GCCTGGGCGACGGGTAGCGTGTAATTCTCCGTCAGAGTGTACGAGGTTCCGTCAGAGCCGTCAGAGCCGTCCGGAACACCCGGGTGTTTCAGACGGAAATTAGGGTCGTTGCTGATGATCATTTATTGGACTGGCTATGAAGAATAGACAGGGTTACCCACAATGTCTATCAATGGCCTATGAGCAATTGAACAATTTCCATAACAGTACCCACTAGAGCCAGAAATGTTAGAAAACATTCTCGGAGGATCTCAAATCCAACCTGGGCATACTCTGAACATACAACATTATCACTAATCACTGTGTTAGATGATGGTGAGTGATGATGGAATTAGAAAATATCTATTGACTTTACAGGATGTAAAGAATGGCATGACAGTATCAGAAAGTCGAGGCAGAATTTTCTAGTATGATTATGAATTGGTTGAACATATTGCAGAATCAGATGTTGTGTTTTGATGATTTTGATAAAAGTGCAGCTACTGTTGATTATGATGATGGTTGAACACTCGGATGGCACAACAAAGTATGAATGATTGCATAGGGGTGACAGCCAGATTGAATATAAAGAGAGAGTTGTTAGCATTGGAAGATTTAGTTTTCTTCTATCTATATATGTGCTCTTGGGAATGAAAGCAATTGATGACATTGGAAGTAACTTCAACCATCATATCTTGTCTTCATATATAACTTTTGAGTTTGAGTTTAATTCTGGCCATATTTTGTCACTTATATTGTGTAAGTCTGACATCATACATGATAGTTTGAGGTGTGTAAGCCATATTTGGTCAAAAAGATAGTGTGGAGTTAACAATATCAGGGGTACAAGCTGAGTTTTGGTTATCTAAATCAGAATTCAAATCTTAATCTAGTAATAATAACATTGTGGAGACATTTGTACTGAGTAATCAGAATGTAGGTTATCATTATCAGAATTAAAGTCATTTTCCTACAAGATTAAGCTCATAGAGATTGGAGTATTTGCACAGACCAATTCATGCAACAGATCTAGATGATATTTGCAGGCCAGTGAAGCTTAGGTTATGGAGAAATATTGATACATGTAGAAGATTCAGACTTGAACTAGATATACATACTGTTATAAGCAGACTCTACACTACCTGTCCCCATTCTGTTTGTATCACTGTGATTAGTCTTTGAATTTACCTTATGCACTATCTTTGTCATGGTGATAACGTACACTTGGAGACTCAGGAGTAATCAGGTTACAAACTCAAAGCTAGAAGCTGAGTGACAAGACTGTGGAAGGGAAAGGGTAATATGGAGAAAGAATGAGAAATGTTATTATCTGAAACTAAAGATTAGTAGTGGAAAACCATATGCCATTGTGACAAGTTGTAATCATGTCGAAGTGAAACCTTATACCCTGTCATCTCAGTCAGATGGAGTTATGGTGTTCAATCCACCAGATGTTGGAATCACAGATGATGAACTCTGAAAGAGACAGAAATATTTTTAAAATACACCTAATGAATATCTCAAGGACTCAGTCACTCCTACTTATATACCACCAAAGTTGAATATAGACACCAGATGTTTTCCAACTGCCATACAAAAATTAATAAAGCAGATATTACTGACAAAAGTCAATGGACACCTGTCAGCCTCTTTGTTATTATTACTATCAGTGGATAATTTACACCCAGCCCCAGCATCAAGTTCTGTGAGTTCTCCATAAAGCAACTATTCTAGTAACACACTTTGATCCAGGTGATCTTCCATTGAAGCCCTTGCCGTTCCCCCCCGAAACAGCCTGTGGCATAATCCAATGCTGAATCTCTGCTGGACAAAATGAATATATAGTAACTGGGATTGAACTGTTTTGGCCAGCTCATGAATCCACAGGTTTCAAAAGTTGCTGAACAGTTAGTCATAATCATCAGGCCGAAAGCATTGTATACTAACTCCTTTCCGCAACATGTGGATGAGATGGCTGCTGCTGACTGGAAAAAGTCCTGTGGATTGCACAAATTGAATGACACTGTCCCCTAAAAACTGGTGCTTAAACATGTTGCCTATACAAGTCCCCAAGAATATCTTTGGTACAAATGTTAACAACCAGGTATTAATCAGATAATATTACTGTTTAATAGACAGCACCACAGTGCTATACATTGATATGCAACTGGAAGAGATATGCATACTCCTGGATGTAATGGTGAAGACCAAGCCTGTTGGTAGAGAGCATCTTGTGCACAAGGCAGAATAATAATGTATCATATAGTCAGCACCAATATAATGGTATTTCGATCTGTATCGAACATTTTACCATTTATTTCTCCACACATTCTTACATGCCCTTGTGAGCAACCATTCCACTAATACAATACATCTACAGCCAATTATAGAGGTAGGTAGGCGACTCAACAGAATATTGAATTTTTCAGTTGTCAGATATATTTTGCTTGCAAGATTGAAGGAGTGTATTGCTAACTGCAAAACCTGGTCATAAATGACACAACCAACTGAAAGGAAAAGTCTACTCTGCAATATACCATCAATCTTCCCACTACGCTATCTAAGAATGCCGCTAGATGTGAACAGCTTTTGGCCAGTACTTACTTCAGTACCGAAAACCATGTATCTTCTCATTACTGAGTCACACTGCTTCTCATCTGATGATTGTTCATACTTCTGGAAAAGGAAATGTATGATGTGAAATTACACAGTAATGAAGAAATGAATCCTGGTATTGGCAATGGCCTTAGTGATGGTATGGGCAACAATGTTGCAGAGATACTCAAATCCCAATAAGTACAGCCACCTATTTGAAACCTGTCAACTATTTTCCTCTCATCTGATCCCAAGACTCAACCTCCAGAAATCAATTCCAGTAGCATACTAAAAACTATATATGTCAGGAGAGCAATAATATTCCAAAACTCCTTGAGATAGTACTTGCTCAGCAATAGACCAGTCTGTAAGTACCCACAGAGAAGATATTTGTCTTTGGTGATACTTCCATGATGCAGTATCTGATTGGTATTGGAGATGTGGCCACGTTCATCATAATGTTGATGCAGTGACAGAAAAACCGAGATGATGTGATGGTGGGCTATCTTGTTAATTTTCGATTTAGGAATTGATTGAAAAGGTATTGTTTTTGGACAAATAATTCAAGGCGGGGAACAGGGGTCATATTGATGTTGGTAATCATGAATTGGATTCTTAGAAATGATTTAATGCATTCTTCGCTGGTAATGTCTCATTGGGAATGCTTCTAGAGCTTGGTTCTTCTCATGGAGGAAACAATGTGAGCTTGTTAGAGACCAATCCTCAGCACACCACTCTCCAAGAGAGTCTCAGTACGGCACAATAATTCTCTAATACAGTCTTGAGGATGAGAATTGCTGTTTCCACAAATTTCATATTGAAGCAGCCTTAATTCGCTTAGGTTATTCCGTTTATGCACTGGTGGTTTTACAGCATTATGCTCCTAACTCAGGCCATCCTCTGCAAGGTATCAAACATACAACCATATCATCTGATAACTTCAACTTTGTTGTAATTACTGTTGGCAACAGTTCCAAATCTGCAGTTTGGTTCCAGGTCAGGGTTGGAACCAAACGGGCACCAGTGCAATGGGTTCAAACCTATCAAAAGACCGAACAGCACCGAACCTGCGGTTTTCTGGCCGGTTTCACAATTTCGTCAACTCAGAACTTTGGCTCCAATTCAGTATTTCAGTTCTGATTGTATTACAATATGATATATACGTAAAACATGCAGTTTTGCATGCTCTTCCACCTCTAATCCTCCACTTTGCGATCTAATCAATATTTGTTGAGTTGCTGTGAAATAATGCCAAAAATTGGAAATTTTTCGCAGTAACACAACGAATATTGATTTGATCGCAAAGTGGAGAACAGGAGGTGAAAGAACATGAAAAACGGCATCTTTTACATGTATATCATATTCGGATAAGATCAGAACTCAAATACTTAATTGGAGCCAAAGTTCTGAGTCCATGCAAATGGGGCTGTGCTGTAAATACAACCTGGCCAAAAATCCCCAGGTTTATGTCCGGTCCAGGTAACAACCCCGCCAAGACAAACCAGGTCGGGTTTTTGGACGGTTCTGGCACTGAACCGAACCATTTTTCCAGTCGAAACCCGGACTGCTGGCGGGTTACCCAGACCTGTTTCTAACACTAGTTGTAATGCATTTTATTTGTTCAGCAGTTGGAACATTTGCTGACGCATAATGTAATAATGCTTGATCACAATTATATTAATACATCATCTGTAACTAGATTAATCTGGAATTGAATCCAACATGTTAATCTGTGACCAACTGATGCTCTGCCAATGCAGACTACAACATTCACGATGTAGACTTGCTCAATGCAAGGAATGTGATCCCATCAGGGCTTTGACAATCAGTGAAAGTTGGGAATCCGTCACACACAGCATGCTTATATTTCGACTGCTCGATGACCAGTAGTTGCCAGGAGATTGTAATGCCCCTGGCAAGACTCAGCACAGGACTCTGTGTACTTACATATTGCTTATTATCTGCTGTACTTGTAATTATATATAATTGCATCTTAACTGTTTGTTGTCCTGCCAGCTCATGTATAGCAGGTGTGGTTTGATATTTATATGCACTGCTAATGTCCCTCACTTAACATCACAGTGATGGCAACATAATTGCATTGTCATATTTGATTCTGCCTGCAGCCACATCAGTTGACACTAATCAATCAACATGTGGCTCATGTGTAATACTGCTAAAGATTACTTGACTGGCATACGTATTGGTTGCACAAATAGATATTATACATTGATAGCCATGTTGCGATCTCAATGTATTTGACATGCAATCCCCATAAGTTGCACCAGCACAATTGGGAGAGAACCCATAACAAATCACTCTAGTAAATATAAGTGTGAGCCTGAGCCCCAGTCCCAGCATATGAAACAATCAAAGATTGTGCCCATGCAACATATTATTGAGAAATGGGGAGAGTTGCTCAGCAATGCCATCCAACAGAATACACAACTATGTGTGCAGAATGCCAAACTGATTAAAGTGAACTGGTAATACTGCTGTGGGTATACCCGAACTGAAACAATGAATACAAAAATTATTGATTGACCCCTACCAGAATGGTACATTGGTGGAGCAAACGAGCTAGATGATTTCCTCGACATGGCACTGGGAAATTTCAACTTCCAGATGCAGACATTCAGACGCCAACAATCTGACAAAGATTGATACATGTTGCGTCTTCTCAGCAGTTGAAATAATAATCTAAACCTGGTACTGAAATAGAGATAGATGACTGATCCAGTGGAGTGGCTTAAAGATCTATGGTAAGACTTAGTTCCCTCTATGAACAACTTCCAGGTCTTAATGGAAAAAATGCAAAAGATACAGTGAGATGAGTACCAAAATCTCAAAGGAGGAATAATGTGTATGATCAACTTCCTGTAAAGACCAAATTTTCTGGTGAGTGTCTACGCTGATCAAATCAAAGAAAATCAATACGCAGCAGAATCGCTATGACAGGACAATATGAATGACCAGAAAATCACTAAGAGTGGACTACAACCAGAATTGAAGCCAAAGTTCAAGCAGGAAATCTCAAAGAATAGAAAATTCAACATTATTGCACAGCGGTTGAATCATGTTACAGATTCTGCTTTGAAGTCAGAGGGCATACAGCCATGGCAGCCATAGCTACATTGCAATCAAAATTGGTCAACATAATAATTTTAATTTGGTGGGGATGAATGCAATATGCTATGACAGATATCTACTTCAGCCAGAGCACTGAAGCCTTACAATTCAAGGTTGGAGAAGGATGATAAATATTCTCCTGCTTCTTGTGTCTTGCTGGAGCTTATTGAAAGGCAGAAGTTGGAAGGAAAATGCATTAGCTGAGGATCACTCAAACATAAACCATTCTGATACCTGAGTTATCCACATTCGAACCTTGCTGACAACCTCACTCCTCAAAAAGAAGATTAGTAAATTCAAAGGTGGTGTTCCTTTGACAATCAATAAACAAAAATGTTGCTAACCTCACCAGGTATCTGGTTTTGTAACAGAAATTGGATAAATAGGAGGTGTAGTTGTACTTTTGGGGTATGACAGAGTTGATGGCAACATTGGATAACATTCAACCATATCTGAATTAACCAATGCTGAGGGTTGTCTCAGAGATCCCAATTGCTCTGATGACGAGTTGTTATTTATATAAATCGGTAGAACTGTTGTGATTACACAGATTCCACAGAGTGCAGATATGAGATTAACATGGATAGTCGCAGTGAGCATGAGCACTTATTGAGTGTGATGATAGAGGCATATTTATTGCTCTGGAACTTCTTAATTGACTCAAACTACCCTATGAACCTGTACACATCATGACTTACAGGTTTCCCAGCCAAGTAATTGTGCATGCAAGTGCAAGCCATCAGAGAGTGATAATTGCCCAACATGCAGATTACTGTGCCCCAGTCCACATACTGGAGGTGCTGGCCATTGCAAGATGGGCATACAATCTTGCACAGGGACAACCAAGGTGGAGGAGAAGCAAGGTGGAGATTGATTAGGCAACTACTTGATTATCATTTCTAAGAACCCCTAGTGGCCATGGGGAGATATCTAGATGTGGAATGATAGTGCAGTGGAACATGGGTCAGGTTAACAAAACCTCTAGTGCACAACTGCCATGCATTTGCAGATGTACACTAGAAATCAACTCAATATCATATAGTGCGGTCGATCCAGATGGAACACTAATGGTGAGCAGTGAGGGCTGTTCTACTCCAGACATTGAAATACTGGGAGCAACAAGATTCAATGAGCTCTCAGCCAGTGTTCTGACCATTTTGTGATTTGCCCACCTCATCAATGAATGTAGAGAACAGCTTGGAGTGACTATGATTGACACCACAATGATATATCCTGGTCGAATTGAGGGTATCAACCCAAGCACTGGATGAGTGAGCAGAGAACAGTGGCAGAAGTTGAAGTAGAAGAGCATCTTCAGATCATCCAATAATGGCTACCAGCTCACCTAGTCGCAATGCAAGGCTGTGGCACATGTGGGCTTGCATTTATCCTGGGTGAACTGCTCGATTTTCAATTTCCTCTGTTCTTTTCCACTTTATTTTCTCCAATCCCAAGTAGTAGACAGCGGCTGATAGACAGTTGACAGAGAGGATACCTCACCTACCGATGTTGAAGGTCGTATCCCAATGGGATACAAGTATGTGGTGGATATCTTCAGCAAAGATATCACACAGACCCTCGCACTGCACTAGCCAAATGACCACACAATTGATCAACAGCCAGGCCTTAATGTACAATATAGCAACATGTGCAACCTTTTACATGTTAAGTTGAATAAGCTCAAAGCCTATATCTGAAGCTATATTTGCAATAGATTGGTCCAGTGATGATGATTGCCTGTACCAGCACCAATCTTATTTGACAAGCAGTAGGATGGTGGCCTGCAGCTGTTAGTGGACTCCTGAGCTCTCAGTAAAGTCACTGTGAACAACTGATAGCCACTCCAATGGATTACTGTTAGGCTTGCCAGGGTGTACAGTAATCAGATCCTCACGATGCGACATCTCTGTGGTGAATATCACCTCATGTAAATTATGGAAGGTGTCATGTACAAGTCAGTGTTTTGCGCTGGATATGGCAAGTTCAAATACCATGTTATGCCATTTGGCTTGATCAGTAAACCAGCTACCATACAATCATAGATCAATAAATGCTTTTTGCCTTATATTGACAACATTGCAGTGTACTCTATTCTTGATATACTGGTGTAGTTGACCAATAAGGAGGAAAATAAAGAGCAGGTACAAAAAGTGCTGGATCCACTGTGAGAATTTGGTCTCTACAGCAAGCCCAAACATGCCATGATGGAGGCTTGGAGGTCAGATTTTTTCAATGTATCAAAATCCTTGATGTGATTAGTGTGAAGTTTGAGTGCATATAGACAAAATACTCCGGTCAACCCTGGACTCAGTTTGGGATGTGCAGATGTTTCTGAGTATCAGATACATCTACTGGCTGTTTATCTAGAAATCTGTAAAGATAGAAACAATAATATCAGACCTGCTAAAGCAAGCAAAGATTACCAGGACATCCAAACAGTGCAAATGGCAATGGACTCAGGATTCCAAACTTGCATTTCAGATGTTAAATAGAACCTTCACAGATACAGTCATTCTCACACAGTTTGACCCTGCAATGATGATTATTCTGTACACTGATACAAGTGGCTTCACATTCAATGGCATTGTTAAACAGTATGATCGAATTGTGATTCTCAGACTGGTCAATAACTACTCTCACAAATACTCCACTGTGAAACAAAAGTGAAACAAAGACACTCAGAAGGTCTTTGGCACTGAGGTGGTGGTGTGAAGGATGGAGATGTGGCACTACAACAATGGAGCCAATCCTTTGATTGTCTTACAATGTGATTACAGGAATCTTGAACACTTCCAAAGCTCATAAGTACTCTCCCAGTGGCTGGCTAGGTGGGTTGAGATTTGCACTTTGCACAACTGTGTGATTGAACCACTGGAAGGCATAAAGCACACAGTCAACGGACCATGAAGAGAACTTGACTACAAGTTCAGCAATGAAGACTGACAGTACCGAATCTGGACACCTGGGTGGTAATCACTATCTATGAATCATATAGTCACCTTGTAATTGATATACAGGCTGTCTAGGATAATATCTTCATTGCCTCAACAATGTGACCAACTTTGGTCAGGAGTCAAATTGTAGATAAGAGGCCATCAAGATCAATTGATGGAGCTCTGATCTATGAGAGGACGATTTTAGGTGTATTGGGCTCTCTGCAGTAGAGTAACTAGCCTAGTCCATAAGAATCCAGCATCTGGTCATGTTAGAACTCTATTGACTGCCGAGGTTGAATCATGTGGTGGTTCAGGGCCTGTGATGGTTTCAGAGATATGGCAGTATGTCACCAGCTTCATGTCATGCTACCAAAGCATGGCAGCACATCGTGCATGCTAAGAACTGAACATGCAACTGATACAGCTGTCGCAGTCTTGGAAGAAACTGACAATCAAATCAGTATCAGAATTGCCAGAATCAATGGTGGCTGGCCAGTTCACAATGTGGGCGATCGTTGACTGTTTCACTCAACTTGAAACCTAGCACTCCCGCAGAAATAATATTGACTCCCCAAAGCAGGCACAAATGTATTTTCAGTGTATGACACCCCCATGGATATCACCAGAAAATCATATAACAAATGAATGCAAGGACTTCAGGAGCCAATAGTGGGAGATAGTTTGCACTGACTGAAGTATCAATCGCTGACTCTCGACCGCCTTCCACCAGCAGACAAATGGTCAGACCCAGCTGCAGAACCAAATCAAGGAGCAGTACCTCGGCATATTTTGCAACTCTGAACAAGACAAGTGGGTGGAACTACTACCACTTCTGAAAATGTGTTCAATAACTGCATTCACCAATCAATACTGATAACACTCTGCTGGGTGAACTGCAACTACTTTCCTATTATGTAATTCAAGTTGCCCCTGACTCCAAGTTTCAAATCACAGGTGCAGGCAGCCTGGTAGATGGCAGGTATGAATGAAACTTAGCAAAGTCAGTAGGAAAACATACTCGAACTTGACGTGCGGCAGTTAGAGTACATTAGTCATAGAGTGATATCAATCAAAAGTTGAGACAATGTATGGCTTTCAATCTGGATGTTGTGAACAACCTGGCATTCAGACAACCTCAATTACAAGCATAAATCGTAGGTAAGCTTCTCTGAAAGAATACTCACACATTAGACTTACAATGCACATTGCGATATCAACATAGTGTCCAGGTGGCAACAATCAATAGGTATACACTGTCGGTTATGGGCATACCATCCGGCAAATCACACACGATGATACCCAGTATAATGGAGTAATGGGAAGTTGTACTTATACTCCATGGAAGGTGGCAGTAATGGAAATTATATTATGTCACCCAATGGGCCTTGTCAAATCACATATGTATGTGTAGGGAGTGTGGTGTAAATTGAAAATACTGGAGATCAAGATAACGAGTTATACAGAAAGCAACCTAATTGGCCACTGATGCATATGTATGGAGTGTGGGAGTGGAGATATGGAGGACACAGCAGCCATTTGGACATTTCATCTGTACTATCATTTCCTTATTCTGCTCTGTTCTGATTGGATTGCAGCCCTGTATAAATGGAGTTGGCAGGGGTTCTACCACCTCCAGTTTACCGCCAATTAGATGTGGGGATTCCCAGTGTTCTGGAACTGGGTATATAACATCAGCAAATTGTAATTTTGTCTCTCAGAGCCGCTGGGAGTATTCAAGAGTTGTTGGACCAGGATCCCAGGCTGGTCAATTGCCAGAGTTGACTGGACTAATGCTGTTGCCGTCAGGTGCACCTGGGAGCGCCCGGGAGCACTGGTGACAAGCCTGCGTGCACCGACCACATGCATGAGAGCACCGACCACAAGCATGGGAGCATTGGTGACAAGCCTGGGGGCACCTCGAATCACAGTAGAGCAATCTGGGATAGACAACATCTTCTTTGGGAACGCCGCTGGTGTGCCTGGATATCATAGCTGCTACTTATCGTGCAACGATTCTTAAACCACATGTATTCAGTTTGTATTCTCATCTATGTATGTATGTATGTATGGATGTATGTATGGATGTATGTATGTATGTATGTATGTATGTATGTATGTATGTATGTATGTATGTATGTATGTATGTATGTATGTATGTATGTATGTATGTATGTATGTATGTATGTATGTATGTATGTATGTATGTATGTATG
>Ga0307515_10023317_pt1 | contig 10851 bp, 2 predicted proteins | sample 17_EM_MG_FD_194513 | JGI IMG/M metagenome (GOLD analysis project Ga0307515, IMG submission 194513) | Populus trichocarpa ectomycorrhiza microbial communities from riparian zone in the Pacific Northwest, United States - 17_EM | ecosystem: Host-associated > Plants > Roots > Unclassified | place...
GTTTTTTATCCCACATTGAAAAAACATGACTTTTTTCTTGGGAACATATAGTATATATACTAATGGATTTCAAATCCCACATTTGAAAAAAAAAAAAAACCGGGTCTCGTTCCGGTTCGCCCGGGTCGACCCACCGGGTCACCCGGGTTTGACCGGGCTGTTGTCACAGCCGGTCTTTTATTAAACCCGGACCGGTCCAACCACCGGGTCGACCCGCCGGGCCGGGCCGGGTTTAATAACAGTGCTGATAGGTATCAACCTTAATGCTCACTACATGACTAATATGAAAAATTTTACTTTTTTACAAAAGTGACACTCCCTACCAGTTACTTAGGACTTTCTCTATGAGCCAACCCAAGAAGGCTTTCTACATGGAAACCAGTTCTAGCTCGAATATGTGCTAGACTGGGCACATGGAAAGGAAAATTGCTTAGCATAGTAGGTTGTGTTTTTCTAGTAAAATTAGTGTTGAATTCTCTTCCTTTATACTACATGTCCATCTTTCTTATGCCAATTGGTGTTATTCAGACAATTACTTCTATTTAGAGATGGTTTTTTTTTTTTTTTTGTAAGAAACCCCGACTCTAGATACTTTGTAAGGTGTCTTAGAAGCAAAAAGTTAAGGAGAAGAATTAGCGTGGTCTTGGTATGGTCTCTCTGATTGGAAAAAATAAAGTCATGTTATTCAAATGGCTTTGGAAACTAGGAGAACCATATACAGGAGGTTGGTAGGAGTATTTAAATAAGAGGTATAAGCCTATCTTTGTTAATGGCCTTCCTATCTTTGATTGTTCTTTATCAGATGCATGGACAAACATCTCTTCAATTGTTAATTCTCCTAACCCTATTTAAAATGCCTTACAAAAAAAACTTTAAACTAGGAGATGGGAAAGCAATTCTCTTCTGGCTAGATTGCTGGTTAGCTAAAAGACCTCTATAATTCTTGTTCCCTCGGCTTTTTGCTCTATCTCAAGTTTCATGAATAATAGAAATGGTTGGTCATCTTTTCCTACATTACAAACATATTTGGATTTTGTGGAACAAGTTTTTGAAGTGGTTAAGTATTCGATGGTGCATGCTGGAAAGTATTGGTAAGATGTTAACCTGGTGGGGTGGTATTATGAAAGGAAAATTTCAAAGTCAAGCAATTGCTTTGCTAAGTAATGGAATATTTTGGGGTATTTGGCTAGTTAGGAATAAATTGGTCTTTGAGGATCAATTACTAGATTAGTTTTCAACCTTTGAATTAGTTCTCCACCACCTTGCTCTATGGTTGAAGAGCTTTGAAGTCAACTTTATATATAAAGGTTTGGATCTTTTTAGAGTTCGATCCAGAGAGAATTTTAAAATGGACCCACACGTAAAACTATTTTGTTTATATCGTTCTCATCTGTTTGGCTTCGTTCTTTTTAATTTCCTTGCAACCAAGACAATATTTCTCTTGTTTTCCAACTTTCCATGTCATTAGTGACCCTAGAATCTTAATAATTTTTTTTTTTGATTACTATAAAATAAAATAGGCAAATCCATCATAAGACTGATAAAGGATCAAATAATCATATATAGTTTTTCAAATAATAAGTAGATCAATGACTAATCACATAGAAAAGAAATAGAAACCAAGCTAAAATAAAGAAGGTCAAATTGGAGGAGTTGAAGTTGGCGTGTGTAGCACATGACCATCCCTAATCTACTCGCCATGCATGTGACGATTCCTGACATCTTCAAAAGTCAGTCTAAAGGTGTTAGATCGGTCATGGCATTCTAATCCTAATACAACGTGCATTTTATTCTACTAGCATATTGGTCCGCACTCCGCAGCAGCTTAATAACAATTTTTTTTAAAATATAAAAACAATATGAAGAGTATAAAAAATATTTTAAATATCTTCGGTTTAGCGGTCAAGCTAGACCTCTTGGTTTTGGTGGCAATATCAAAATCAATGATATTGGGTCTTGATAGCAGCAGGGCCAAACGTTATTGGGTCCTCCTAGTGACAGGACCTAACGCTATTAAGTTTGGTTGCCTAGCAGGGCCCAATAATATGCAAGTATAGTTTTATTACTTATACATGCAACATAATAGTATGAATTAATTTTTATTTTCTTGGCTTGACTGTGAAACCCATGTATTAATATATTTTGGTCTAAATTATTTATTTATTTGTGACAGATCCTCTCCTTCTATCATGTTCTTTGGTGCAATTGTGAGAATGACTCCTTACTATAAAGATCTTCTATTAATGATCCTGCAGTTACTCGATGATGAGGGTCTTAATAGTGCTTGTTTTTAAAATGTTTTTTTTGTTTGGAATTGTATCGAAAAATATCTTTAAAAATATTTTTTTGATTTATTTTTTATACTAGCATATCAAAACAATCCAAAATCATAAAAAGTTAATTTAAAATAAAAATAAAATGAAATTTAAAAATACTTTTGAAATGCAAAAACAAATACACTAATAGCTTCCGACAGGACCTAATGTCATTAGGTCCTGTTAGAGGCAGGACCCAACGCTATTGGGTCCGGCTGCCCAGCTGGACCCATCGCTAGTTAGTCCTGCTGCTAACAAGAGCCAACCCTTTTAGGGATTAATTTTTATTTTCTTGGCTTGATTGTGAACCCCATGTATTACTATATTTTGGTCTAAATTATTTATTTGTTTGTGACAGATCCTCTCCTTCTATCATGTCCTTTGGTGCAACAGTGAAAATGACTCCTCATCATAAAGATCTTCTATTAATGATCTTGCAGTTACTCGACGATGAGGATCTTAATGGTGATTGTTTTTAAAATATTGTTTTTGTTTGGAATTGTATCGAAAAATATTTTTTAAAAAATTGTTTGATTTATTTTTTAAATCAGCACATTAAACACAATCCAAAACCATAAAATAACAATTCAAAATAAAAAATTAAATTAAATTAAAAAATATTTTTTAAATGCAAAAACAAATACACTAATAGCTTCTGTATAACATTATAAATTCAATACAAATGATTTAATCAGAGCTCAATTGGAGGCAGGACCCAATGCTATTGGGTGTTGCTAGGTAGCCGGACCTAATGACGCAACAACACTTTTTGACTAAAAGACAATACCTCCTAGTGTTATAGTGTCATCCACAGTGCAAACACTTTATGTCTATAGTGTAGTTCACAATGCAATGAGTCTATGTTCACAGTAAATGTATAATATTTTTCCCACACGTTTTAAAGTATAGTATAATTTAAAGTAAATATATAATTTTTTTTTTAAATTGTATTGTAAATAAATAAAAGGTTTTATATGATACATAAAAAAACATAATGACAGTTTTATCTAATTATTCTTTTTGAAAAAGTGTCATTAAAAATAATTATATTTTTAATAAAATAATGTATAAAATAAAATAAAGAATTATGAATAACGGTAGTATAATAATATCTTGTTTTGATTCAAAATTCAAAATATGAACAAATAATTTTATATTAAGAATTCATAATAGAAAATGTATGTAAATAGAATGATATACACAACAAAAAAAATCACACAATTACTAAACATATTAAAACGCTTAAGCATTTTACTGTAGCTTCACCAACCATTTTCTTTTGCGGTACTCAATTTATTTATTTTTTTATCCTCAATTATTTTTTTCAATCAAAGCTTTTAATGCCAAACTATTGATAAGCTTCCCAAAATACTTTAAGGTCAGACAAATTAAAAAAAAAAAACTAAAGTGTAAAACAAAGGGAAATAACATGGTCAATCTAAAATTCTTGGAAAAAGTTGTTTTTAATCCTCATAATTTTAATTTGATTTGAAAGCTTATTTTTTATGCATTTTGGCCCATGAATTAGAGAAAGGATTGAGAAAATCGCCTGAAATTAGTGAGGAGATTGAAATTTTTAGGTTTGACCACTTTTTAACGATGAAAATCATCGTTATTGGTTTCAACGAGTTCCATTTAATAAGAAAAGTTTGATGTGATAATTTTTATCTCTAAACTTATATGAAATGATAAATCTAGGCTTAGTTTGTTTTTACAATTGGGGTTGAATTTCAATTTTTCAACACGTTTTTAAGTTTTTAGGGTTATTTTAGCAAAGTTTTGATGATGTTTTTTAGTTGTTTATTTGAGTAAAAAATAGTTAAGAAATGGATTTTTGGCTTTAGTTGTTTTCTAATAAAATTGGTTCAAAACTGGATTTATAGATCCAAAAGCCTTTTCTCATTATTTTTCAGCTATTATAGTGATTAAATTCTAGATAAATAGACAATTAACTTATATTCATCCAAGTGAATCTAATATTTTATTATTTTAATATTTTTTATAAAAAAATATTATTTTAAAATTTTATATAATAAACCCACACACGTACTGTTAGGTTTGTTATCATTCGAGTTTTGTTTTTACATTATAAAAATTTTAGTCCTGCAACCGGGAGAGAAGCCTAGGGACCCTCTGATCCGATTATATTTATTGTTTTTTTTTTATTAAATTAATAGAAGGTTCTATGCTAAAACATAATTGCGTTATCCGTATACCTAGTGGTTTCACCTCCAAGTGTCAATGGTATCTAATTTTGTCCACTCTACTCTTTAAAGTTTTTTGGATTTTATAAACTGTCTCCGCTATTTAAATTGTCAATGGTGGCCGAATTGATTTCTACTCTTCTGCATCCGGCTGGTCAAGACGAATTGATTCTTGTCCGATGAACCGTATACGGCCTCTAGACAACTATCAATAAGTGCACCCAACAACCACCGCGCTGGATTTGCTACCTCATTTATTAAGTCAACGTTAGCTGAAAACGATGCCTTTACTCAATTAACAAGAAACTTAACGCGTTTGGGGATTTTTATGTGCATGCAAGGAAAAACATTTTGTATTGTAATATTAATTTTTTTTTCTAAATTAGCACAGTAAATTTGAAATTTGTAGGGGAATAACATAGAAAATTTAACGAAATAATACAATTTAAATTCATCACGTTTAAAAAATACGACATTTAATAAATACCGCTATTTTCAAGCATGACAACCACCATGTTGCGCTTCTGAATAGTAAAAACTTAACCTATCATGCATCTAAAATGTGACATATCGTGAAATTTAAGCTCTTGCCCAGATCAAATAACACAAATGCATAACCCTTCTCTCTCTAAAAATGATGCAAATAGACTCTATCTAAAAAGCCTATGAATCACTTTTTTTTTTCCTTTAAACGCCAAAAACTCGAATCCATCTTAGTATCCAAGCCTCTTAGGATGTTTTTCTCTTTAAAAAACACTAAAAATCATCTTTGTCATTGATGCCACCATCGTGCCAACACTTTCTAGTCCTACAAGTAAGGTAAACATACTACATTATTATTAATTATATGGGTTTTATATTTAATTTGTGTTTGATTTTGTCGAAATGAAATTCATGTTTACGGCTTAGGTTGAATTTAGGGTTTGTTGAATTATTGAAAAATTAGCTATGATTGTCATCAATTAGACTTGATTTGATGTAGTTGCCTAATTAAGGATTTTGTGTTAATTGGTTGGAATCAACTATGAATGCTATCAATTAAGCTTGGCAATTTCATGCAATAGAGCATGAATTTGGTAGAATTTTGAAGAATTATATGTTATGTTGAATTGTGGATAAGTTACCGAATTTGGTATTTTGTTTGAATAATTTTAATTTGCTATGAATTTGGGTTTCATTTCATGCAATTGAACATGAAAATATTAATTAGGTTTAATATAATGAATTATGTTGAATCTTGGATTTTATAGTGTTAAATTTTAGGAATTTGTTTGAATTGGTTTGAATTTGCAATGAATTTTGGCAATTAGGGTTGATTTAATGCGATTTAGTTTAAATTATATCCAAATGACCGGTATCAAATTTGTTTCTTTTTTTTTTGTTATTACGGTGGTATTAATGTTCATGTTGTGAATAGTAGATTCACCTATAACAATGGGAGCAATGTGTTGTTAAATAGCAATTTAGGTATGTTATATGCGGATATTAAAAAAAATAAAACTATACACTACCAGAAAATCGATAATTACAAACGGAAATACCGAGGGAATATTTCTGTCGGTAAATTTCCGAGGAATTTTACCGACGAAAATATTCCCTCAGTATATACCGAGGGAATTACAGTGGGAAAAAATTAAAACAAAGTAAAAAAAGATGATGACGTCATTTTTACCAATGGAATTACCGACGGCATTAATTCCGTCGGTGAATTCGTTGGTAAACTGTGAATACTGTTCATCATGTCAATTACAAAGGGAATCACCGACGGAATTTTCCAGAGAGCTCCAGAATTGTTCAATTTCCAATTGCACTGTTAATTGTTGTTCTTTACGGATAAAATCACCGACGGATTGAAAAGTCGTCGGTGTTATTTGATGGTTTTCTAAAAAAATTCAATTAATTTAAAATTTTCATTTAAATATTACAGACAGAATCACTGACAGATTGAAAAATCATCGGTAATTGTTGGCGGTTTCTGAAAACTTTTTACGAAATTGAAAATTTAAATTAAATATTACCGATGGAATAATTAAAAAATATTAATATTCAATTATTTGTCGGTAAATCTGTCGCTAACACGCCCCAATAAATAGCCTGAATCCCCTTATTTCACAAGTGACAGACTCATTTCTTATTATTCTTCTTATACTTCTTCTTCTTCTTCTTCTTATACTTCTTCTTCTTCTTCTTCTACTTCTTCACTATATGTAAAAAACATCAATATCTATTTCTTTCTCTTCTTTTCTCTCCTCATCTCCTTCTTTTTTCCTTCATGCTCGAGTATATCTTTTTCTTCTTTCTTCTTTTATCCTCTTATTTTTTTTAATTAATATGCTTTACGAAAAAAAATTTCTCTCCTTCGCTTCACTTGCAACTACATTAAGGTAAGATTTTTCTTTTTTCTTCTTTTTTGATGATTTTTTCACTATATTTGTTTTTTATTTTATTTTTAATTGTTTTTGTTCTTAATAATTGTATAAATGTTATTGTGAGATTTTTTTTTCATATGAGATCAATTTTTCGTTGATTTATTTATAGGATTTTTAAATTTTTAGTAATTGCAACTTCATTTTTTTCATATGAAAATTTTTAGTTGAAATTATTTTTTCATTTTATTTATTTGTTGTAAATTTGTTTGAGTTGATTTTCTTATTCTTTTTTTCAAGCATTTTGAGTATATATTATAGAGTGTTGATTTATGTTAATTTCATTATTTTATAATTTTATAAAATGAATTTTTTTAAAATGTTTTTAAATAATTACCGATGGAATTTTCATCGGTATATCCCTCTGTAAATCCATTGGTAATAAAAAAATATTATTACCGAGGGATCTACTGACAGAATGAAGCGGATAATTTTTTTTACGCGTCTGTTTCGTTAGTAAATCCATCGGTAATAATATTTTTTTATTACCAACAGACAAAAAATTACCGATGAAAGATTCACCGACGGAGAATTTTCATCGGTGATTTCGATGGTAAATTAATTACTGACGGAATATGTGTCTTACGCCGATGGAAAAATTCCGTCGGTAAAACTGTTAAATGTTGTAGTGATATGTCTTGGACTTGGGTGAAATTGTAATAATATTGTGGTTGGTATAAATTAGAGGTGTCTAGTTAAGGAACGTCAATAGTTTGTTGTACCGATTGTATATGATTATAATTTTAAGACAATAATGGATTATGTTATCCGAAGTGAACTGAACATGATGGCATTGTATGTGAGTAGTTGATCAAATCTTTTGTGTGTCCTAACTTCTTGTCAAATAGGTTTAAGAGCATCATAATTCATAAGGTTAGTTAGTAAAGGGTAAAATAGTTTGTTGATCGGTGATTTGCTAAAAAATGATGATACTATATTTGACTATTCTAAACCTAGTGATGATGAAGATGATGAGATGTTAAACTTGGATGTGATACTAGATGTTGATTATAAAATAATACCTCTTGTTCCTAAATTGGGAGATGCTTTTGGGTCTGCATTTATTATTTCTATAATTGGGCATTTAGTCATAAATATTTTTCTAGAGGCTCTGATTTTGAGGTTTGGCAAACATTCAGTTGTAAAAATGATTTAGTTAAATCATGACACATTGCATATTTAGTTGAATATCGAGTTCAACGATCGACCTCGACCTTTGTCCAACTACAATGTGTGCAAGCACCAAAATGTAAGTTGTATTTACGTGGGGGATACCTTAAAAGGCCAAGTTTATTAGAGATAACAAAGTTAAAAAGGGTCATACACATGTGCCTCGATCTTTATCCAAAAATACCTCCATCAACTTGATGCATATTTTATTGTTAATGATATTTCAACCCTTGTGATTAATAACCTTTCAATGATGGGGGATACCTTAAAAGGCCAAGTTTATTAGAGATAGCAAAGTTAAAAGGGTCATACACATGTGCCTCGATCTTTATCCAAAAATACCACCATCAACTTGATGCATATTTTGTTGTTAATGATATTTCAACCCTTGTGATTAATAACCTTTCAATGATGGTTGCAAGCGTTGAAGAAGAAATAAAATTGCACTACAAGAATAAAACATCATATGACAAAGCATGAGTTGCAAAACAAAAGGTGTTTTAGTATTTTGGTTCATATAAGGAGTCATTTGAAAAATTATCAAGGTGTTTGTTGGTAATAAAAGACTTAAATCCTAGAGTAGTTGTTGATTGGAAGCATAAAGGAAATCTTGATAATAGTTATTAGTATCTGAGAGAGGTTTTTTGGTCATTTGGACTTTGTATTGAATGTTTCAGGTATTATAGGCCACTAATCATGACTTATTTATATGTCGGGTTCAGAACCGCTAAATTAATTAAATTTCATTTTTTTGAAACGTAACAAACCCAAACTATGCTATTTTGCCAAAAATAATTTGCAATTGTGTTATTTTGCCAAAAAACAATTTATTTTCTATACAAGTAGCCCAAATAGTCCTATTTTTTGTCCTAATTGTTTTCCACTTCTATCATCATTTGTTTTTTAATTTTACCCTTTCAAGTTATATTGAATTATAGGAATAGCGTTTGATGATTTGTTTCAATTGCTTTTTATAAGGTTTTCACAACATTAAAAAAGAAAACTTCTTCATATTGGGTTGATGTTTGATTCTACAAGAAAAAAAAATTGTTTTTTTTTCTTGTAAAAATATGAAACTAAAAGGATTAAAATTGACAGTAAAAATAAGATAAAGGCTTCTTTTCCAACATTGTTCATGGGTTGTTTTTTGACAATTTTTACCACAATAGTTTTGCAAAAATTTCATCCTTTGTCTCTTTTGTTTGATACTTTTGTGTTTTAATCCAAAATTTTATTTTGTTCACATCTAAGTCTCTAATTTAAGAAAGGTGAGAGAAAGTTGTTAAAAATAGTAAAGAAGAGAGAAAGTTATTGGTTGTTCATATTACGATAACTAAAATGGTCGATCTTGGTGTCATTTGATTCCATTTAATGAGAAAAATGGTTGATAATGGGCTTTCTTAGGACTAAAAGGGCAAAGCTTGACTTCCAAGCCATCTTATGTGGCTGGAGATGATCTAGTAAGTGGCACGTCATCTCCAACTGTGGAGGACATGTGGCCTACTATTTAAAAAAAAAAATCAGATGGACAACGCATGTAAACCACTAGCCTAAAAAATCAGTAAATCAATGCTAAATAGGGGAATTCTTAATTGACAAATGATAAATTATGAGGAAAAGTTTTGTGATTTGAGATGAACATCTCTAGTAAATTAACTTAACTTTAAGATGAGATAAAGTAATAAAATTGATACGCAAAATGTTAACTAGAGATAAATTACGTAAAATTATTTTAAAGAAAGAATTTTTGTAAATTTGAGGAGAAGATATTTAGAAAGATATAAAGGAAACCCCAAATATATTAATGTATGATTTGACATGCAAATAATACTAATTGTCAATATAAGATTTGCGTTTGTGTCCAATCGCATAATTTTTAATCAAAAAGGGAGGAAATGTAAGGGAAATTTTGTATTATGATTAAGGATGAAAGTTTCCAATGAATTAGTTGAAAATCTTGATGATTTAAGTAAATAAAATAGTACGCAAATTCATATTTTTGGTGTAAAATTAAATACTGTCTAGTTTTATTCCTTTCATGAGTGCCAATAGTTGAACAAAATACAAAATAAAACCTTGAGGCAATTAGTAATGATATTTTTATAAATAAGTCAAAACTCCCTTCCATAGTTACTATAGCAACCACCGGCCATTAAAAAGAAAATTAAGCTTAAATTTTCTCATTTTTCTTGCAAAATTTCAATTTTTCTTCCAAGTTAAGGGTTTAAAGAGTGTTATAAAGTGATTTTGGTCAAGGGAGACCACCTAAGAAAGCAATTTTTAAGAGGAAAACGTGTTTGGAGAGTAGAGGATTTTAGAGAGAAAGCTTTGAAATGGAAGAAGGAAGAAGGGTTAGTGGAAACTAATCAGGAAGGCATTCAAAGTTCAAATAATTAACAGGTAAAGTGTTTGAAACCCATCTATTCAAGTCTGAGTGAAGTTTAGATGATTTTGATCAAAATCTCAAATTTTTGAGTTAGGGTTCATTGATGAAATTTGAAGGATTTGCAAAATTGATTGAGATTAAAGCAATTGGGTTGGAATAAGTTATAAAAAATGCAAATTCATAGAGAAATGAAGAAGGAATCATGGTGGTAAAAAAGAATTAGAGCCGACCAATTACTTTACCAAATTTTAATTAATTTTTATTAGTATATTGTAAATTAGGGTATATATGAAAAATTTATAAAATTGTGTTATTGATTTATAATTTATGAATTAAGTTAGACTATCTAG
>Ga0307515_10023318_pt1 | contig 10851 bp, 8 predicted proteins | sample 17_EM_MG_FD_194513 | JGI IMG/M metagenome (GOLD analysis project Ga0307515, IMG submission 194513) | Populus trichocarpa ectomycorrhiza microbial communities from riparian zone in the Pacific Northwest, United States - 17_EM | ecosystem: Host-associated > Plants > Roots > Unclassified | place...
CATTGCGCAACACGCAGTTGGGACCGATGCGCACACGATCGCCCAGCACCACGCGGCCCTCGAACACCACGTTCACGTCGATGAATACATCCCGGCCCAGCGTCAATGAGCCGCGCTGGTCGAAGCGCGCGGGATCGGCCAGCGTCGCACCAGCCTGCAATGCCGCGGCAGCGCTGCGCGAGCGCAGCACGGACTCGAGCTGTGCCAGTTGCCGGCGGTCGTTGACGCCGAGCACTTCGGCCTCATCCGCGGCGACCAAGGGGCGCAGCGCGAGGCCATCCTTCACGGCCATGCCGATCACATCGGTCAGGTAGTACTCGCCCTGCGCGTTGTTGCTGCGCAGTTTCGCCAGCCAGCTGCGCAGGCGCGCAGCAGGCGCAACCAGCACGCCGGTGTTGCCTTCACGGATCCTGCGCTGCGCAGGCGTCGCATCCTTCTCCTCGACGATGGCTTTCACGCGGCCGCGCGCATCGCGCAGGATGCGGCCATAGCCGATGGGATCAGCCAGCTGCACGGTGAGCAATGCCAGGGCATCATCGCCCGCAAGCTGCAGCAGTTCGCGCAAGGTGCCTTCCCGCAGCAGTGGCACATCGCCGTACAGCACCAGCACCAGGTGATCCTCGGGAATGCCCGGCATGGCCTGCAGCAACGCATGGCCCGTGCCTTTCTGCTCGGCCTGCAATGCCCAGTGCAGGAAGGCCTCCGGAAACACCGCGCGCACGGCATCACCACCATGCCCGTACACGATGCAGGTATGCGCCGGTTCAAGCGCCCTGGCGGTATCGAGCACGTAGTGCAGCAGCGGTTTGCCGGCCAGCGGCTGCAGCACCTTGGGCAGCGCGGAATTCATGCGCTTGCCCATGCCGGCCGCGAGGATGACCACCGACAGTGGCGCAGCAGCGCGCACCGGCTTCGCCTTCGCGGCTTTCCTGGCGGGTGCGCGGGAACGCTTGGATTTCATGAGCGCGTCAAGCTAACACTTGGAGGCATGCCTGTCAGGGCGCCCGCTGCAGGATGTAATCGTGGTATTCGTGCGCGCCGACGCGGAACTCGCGGGTACCTGCCTGCGAGAAACCCAGCCGCGAGTAGAACGCCAGCGCTGCTTCATTGCGCGAGTACACACCCAGCAGCACGCGCCGGTGATTGGCTGCGCGCGCCGCGGACAATGCCTGCTCCATCAGCCAGCGCCCGAGACCCAGGCCCTGGAAACGATGCAGCAGATAGACGCGACGGATCTCCAGATCCCGCGGATCCAGATCGGGCAGTGGCAGGTCGGGCGGTGTCGCGACCAGATACCCCACCGGCGCGCCACCCGGGGTCACGGCAAGCCAGGCGTGGCAGGCGGTGTCGGCCAGCCAGCCGGCGTACTTCTCCGCGGTGTGCTGGTGCTCGGCATGAGCCACGATGTCCTCCACCGGCAGCACATGCGCGTAGCTCTCCAGGAAAGTGGCGCGACCCAGCAGCGACAGCGCCGCGGCATCGGTTGGCAGCGCGCGGCGCACGCGGATGGAAGAGGCGGGAGCGGTGAGTGGTGCTTCCATCAGGACAGGCTCACGCCAAACAACCGGCCGATCAGCATGGTCGCACCCATGGCCGCGGCGCCCCAGAAGCCAACCCGCAATGTCGCGCGCAGCAGCGGTGCGCCACCCAGGCGCGCGGCCAGCGCACCCAGCAGCATCAGCAACAGCAGTGAAACCACAGGCATGGCAATGCCACGCATCGCCACCGGCAACAGGCAGAACAGCGCCAGTGGCACGGCCGCACCAAGCGCGAAGGAAAGCATGGAGGAAAGTGCGGCCTGCACCGGCCGCGCGCGGGTTTCCTCGGTGATCCCCAGCTCCATTCGCGCATGGGCAGCCAGCGCATCCACGGATTCCACATCCTCAGCAGCGGCCTCGGCGGTAGCGCGCGACAGGCCGCGCTGCATGAACAGGCCGATCAGTTCGCGATGCTCCGCCTCGGGTTCGGTGGCGAGTTCCTCACGTTCACGCGCGAGATCCGCCCGTTCGCTGTCGGATTGGGAGGAAACCGAAACGTACTCGCCAGCGGCCATCGACAACGCGCCGCCGACGAGGCCGGCAAGGCCCGCGGCGATCACGGCGCCTTCGGAGATCTGCGCCGCAGCGACTCCCAGCACCAGGCTGGAAGTGGAGATGAGTCCATCGTTGGCGCCCAGGACGCTGGCGCGCAGCCAGCCCAGCCGCCCGACGGCATGGGTTTCGCGGTGCTTGCTCACTGGTAGCGGCGCCCGCGCCATTCGATATAACCGGCCTGGTGGGTGCCACCAGGGTCGTCATGCGTCCAGTGAATCAACCCGCCTTTATCGTTCCACTCGTATTCACCGAACACGGATATGCGGTCGCCGGCGGCCAGACCGTCAAGGCGGGGGGCCAGGTCGATATTGTGGGCAATGAGCAGGGATAATCCCGAATCGGTCACGATAATGAAGCGTTGATGCGGTGATCCGTCGTTATCGTCGGCCAATGTGCGTTCAACACGTCCCTCCGCATGCAGCATCTGGCCGCTGGCCTTTCTCTCGAAGGCTTCCCGGGCCGGATCCGGCGTCTCTTCTATCTGCTGGGCGATTTCGGCAGCGGCGGCCTGGGCTTCGGCGACCGCGGCGGGCTCCTGCACCTTGCCTTGCTGGTTCAGATACCAGGCCGTGGCCAGCACTACGGCCAGCACGATGGCCCGCGTTAGCGCGGATTTCAAAGCCTCTTCCCCAAGCCCGTCCCCGGAACCCACCCTGCCACCGGTGGTCTATTTGTATGGCGAAGGCGCCAATGGTCTGGGCGCTGGCTATCGCATATCCTCAGGCCGCTTCCGCGGGTGTGTAAACGCACGCAAGGCATTGTTTCAAAGGATCAAGGGGCTGGTTCTGGTGACAGATTCTCGCATTACCGCAGCGCTCGGCGCTCTCCTTCTGGCCGTGGCTGCCAGCCCGGTGGCCATCGGCGCCGAAGCCGTCACCGCGCACTCCGGAAACGCCACGGGCTGGAACCTGCTCGACACCTACTGCACCGAGTGCCACAACACCGAAGACTGGGCCGGCGGCGTCGCCTTCGACGCGATGACCGAGCAGGAGATCCCGGACAACATCGCGGTGATGGAAAAAGTGGTGCGCAAGCTGCGCAGCCAGCAGATGCCGCCCGGTGGCCACAAGATGCCGGACAAGCCAACCCGCGCCGCCTTCATCTCCTGGATGGAAGGCCGCCTCGATACGGTCGGCGCCACGCATGCCGACCCGGGCAGCGTCGGCCTGCACCGCCTGAACCGCAAGGAATACGCCAACGCCGTGCGCGACCTGCTCGGCATCGACATCGACCCGGCCGCCCTGCTGCCGCGCGATGAACCGCGCGATGGCCTCGACAACATCGCCGCCGCACTGCAGGTCACGCCTTCCTTCCTCGACCAGTACATCTCCGCGGCGCGCACGGTGGTCGTGCAGGCCATGGGCAACAAGGATGCGCTGCCGGCCGGCACCACCTACCGGCAGACCAGGCCTTCGACGCAGATGTTCCACCAGGACGGCCTGCCCATCGGCACGCGTGGCGGCATTGCCGTGGACCACAACTTCCCGGCCGATGCCGAGTACGTGCTGAACATCGCCAACATGGCGCAGGCCCTGTGGGTCTACAACATGGAGTTCGAGAACCAGCTGGTGGTCACGCTGGACGGCAAGCTGATCTACGAGACCAGCATCGGTGGCGAAGATGACATGAAGGCCATCGACCAGAAGCAGGATCCCGCGGTCGAAGCCATCAACAAGCGCCTGAAGAACATCCGTTTCACTGCAAAGGCCGGCGTGCACCGCTTCGTGGTGGCGTTCCGCCATCGCAGCTTCGCGGAGTCGGACGATCGACTGCAGATGTACACGCCGGGCGGCGGCCAGGATCGCGTGCTGCGCGTGACTTCCTTCGACATCCGCGGCCCGTTCAACGCGACGGGCGTGAGCCAGACGCCGGCCCGCCAGCAGATCTTCAGCAGCTGCTACCCGAAGAGCGCGGTGGAAGAGCCCGCCTGCGCACGTGAGGTCATCTCCTCGATGGCGCGTCGCGCGTTCCGCCGTCCGGTCACGGAAGAGGACATGCGCGGCCTGATGCACTTCTATGAAGCCGGCCGCAAGCAGTCGGATTTCGATTCGGGCATCCGCCACGCGCTTACTGCAGTGCTCGCGAATCCCAACTTCCTGTTCCGCACCGACGCACCGTCCAAGGAACTGCCCCCGGGCACCATCTACCAGATCGATGATTTCGCGCTGGCTTCACGCCTGTCCTTCTTCCTGTGGAGCAGCCTGCCCGATGATCAGCTGCTGGAACTCGCGGCCAGCGGCAAGCTGCACGATCCGGCGGAGCTGAAGCGCCAGGTGCAGCGCATGCTGGCCGATCCGCGTTCGATCACGCTGTCGGAGAACTTCGGCGCGCAGTGGCTGCAGCTGGGCAAGCTGCCGGAGATCACGCCGGATCTGGCCATCTTCCCCTACGCCAGCGGTTCCGCGGACCTGCGTGGCGACTTCGTCGAGGAGCTGAAGCTGTTCATGGATGACATCATCCGCGGCAATGGCAGCGCGCTGGAACTGCTCTCCTCGCCGTACACCTATGTGAACGAGCGGCTGGCCCTGCACTACGATATCAACAGCGTGCGGGGTGACCAGTTCCGCAAGGTGAAGCTGGCTGATTCCACGCGCTGGGGCCTGCTCGGCAAGGGCGGCGTGCTGATGAGCAGTGCTTACCCGAACCGCACTTCACCGGTGCTGCGCGGCGCCTATGTGCTCGAACGCATCATGGGTTCACCGCCGCCCACGCCGCCACCGGCCGTGCCCACGCTGGCGGACAACCAGCCCGGCAAGAAGGCCACCACGGTGCGCGAGCGCCTGGAAGATCATCGCAAGAAGCCGCAGTGCTTCTCCTGCCATGCGGCCATCGACCCCATCGGCTTCGTGCTGGAAGGCTTCGACGCCACCGGCAAGGCGCGCCGCATCGACCGCTTTGCGCGCACCGAGATCGACATGCTGGGCAAGCTGCCGGACGGCACCGTGGTGCGCAACCCGAACGAGCTGCGCGACGCGCTGCTGGCCGATCCTGTCCCCTTCGTGCAGAACCTCACCGAGCGGCTCATCGCTTATTCGCTGGGGCGCGTGATCGAGGCGCATGACATGCCCTTCGTGCGCGCCATCGTGCGCGATTCGGCGCAGGACAATTACCGCTTCCAGACGCTCATCACGAATATCGTGCTGAGCGATGAGTTCGTGAAGGCGATGGTAGCGGAGCCGCCAGTGACTCCGACCCCGCAGACCACCGCAGCCGTAACGCGTTGAAGCAGAGGCAGCCCATGTACATCACAAGGAAATCCATCTCCCGCCGCACCGTGCTGCGTGGCGCCAGCGCATCCATCGCGCTGCCGCTGCTCGACGCGATGATCCCCGCGGCCACCGCTCTTGCGCAGACCGCCGCCGCGCCGCAGCCCCGCATGGGTTTCATCTATTTCCCGCATGGCGCGGTCATGAAGGCCTGGTCTCCCGAACAGACGGGCACGGGCTACACCATGTCGCCCATCCTGAAGCCGCTGGAGCCCTTCCGCTCGCACCTGACCATCGTCAGTGGCCTGCGCAACAAGGGCGGCGAGAGCTCTGACCCGCACGGCATCATGGCCGGCACCTGGCTGTCCTGCTTCGGCATCAAGGATCGCAAGGACGACTTCGGCACCACCGCCGACCAGCTGGCTGCACGCCATCTGGGATCCGGCACACCGCTGCCCTCGCTGGAGCTTTCCGGTGAAGGCGGTGCCGCCACCTGCAACCAGAGTGGCGGCGGCTGCGGTTACGGCAGCACCACCGCGTTCCGCACGCCCTTCCAGCCGCTGCCCATGGAGGACAACCCGCGCAAGGTGTTCTTCCAGCTGTTCGGCCAGGGCGACGACACGAAAGAGCGCAAGGAGATCCTCACCGAAACGGGCTCGCTGCTCGACTACGTGATGAACGAAGGCAAAGCGCTTAACAAGCGCATCGGCGCCGCCGACCGCGCGCGCATGTCCGACTACCTCGACTCGGTGCGCGAAGTGGAGCAGCGCGTGCAGCGCCTCGCTGCCAGCAAGAGCATGCAGATGGACCTGCCGAACGCACCCGAAGGCGTACCCGACCAGTTCGGTGACCAGGTTGGCGCGCTGTTCGATCTGATCGCGCTGGCCTGGCAGACCAACCAGACGCGCGTGGCGTCCATGATGATCGCCAAGGAGATCAGCATGCGCACGTACCCGAACCTGTCGATCACCGAGGCCTTCCATCCGCTCTCGCACCATGGCAACGACCCGGACAAGGTCAATCGCCTGATACAGATCCAGAACTACCACACGCAGCTGTTCGCGAAGTTCATCCAGAAGCTCTCGAAGATGGAGGACGGTGACGGCTCGGTGCTGGACCACTCCATCATCCTGTACGGCAGCAACATGTCCAACAGTGACCTGCACAACAACGACCCGCTGCCCAATGCCATCCTGGGTCGCGGCTATGGCCGCATCAAGGGCGGCCAGCACCTGAAGTATGCGCAGGACACCCCGCATGCCAACCTGCTGCTGACGCTGCTGAACCGCGGCGGCGTGCCCACCGAGCACCTCGGCAACAGCAGCGGCCAGTTCGCGGAGATCTGATCCATGCAGACCCGTCGCGGCTTCCTGGAAGCCGCTGCTGCCTCCTGCGCAGGTGCTGCGCTTGCGGCTACTCCTTTCGAGACATTGCTGGCGAAGGAAACGCGGCAGAAGCTCGCCGTGCAGGATCTCGGCGGCGGCCTTGCCTTGATTACTGGTGCTGGTGCGAACGTGCTGGCCGCTGGTTCCCCGGAAGGCGCACTGCTGTTCGATGGCGGCGCGCGCGAACATTCGAAGGCGCTGCTGAAGCTCGCGCCTTCCGCGGTCGGTGCGAAACGCATTACCACCCTGGTGAACACGCACTGGCATCCCGAGCAGACCGGCTCGAACGAAGCGCTGGGCAAGCAGGGCGCGCGCATCATCGCGCAGGAAAATACGAAGCTGTGGCTGGGTCGCAAGTACATCACCGTGGACTGGTCGCCGACGCCATTCCTCGCGTTGCCGAAAGCGGCGCTGCCCAGCAAGAGCTTCTACGGCACCGACAAGCTGGAGTTCGGTGGCGAAACCATCACGCTGGGCCACCTGGGCCAGGCGCATACCGATGGCGACCTGTACGCCTACCTGCCGAAGGCCAATGTGCTGGTTGCCGGCGGCGTCGTCTCCAGCGCCGGCTGGCCGCTGATGGATTGGCAGACCGGTGGCTGGATCGGCGGCCTGGTCGGCGCCTACGACCGCCTGTTGAAGATCGCCAATGATTCCACGCGCGTGGTCCCGGCCGATGGTCCTGTGATCGGTCGCAAGGAACTGCAGGCGCAGCGCGACATGTATTTCCAGGTCTTCGACCGGCTGGTGAAGCAGCTGATCAAGGGAATGGGCCCCGAAGAGGCCTATGCCTCAGGGCCTGCCAAAGAATTCGAAGCGCAGTGGGGTGATTCGAAGCCCTTCGTGCTGGCTTCTTTCCGGAGCCTCTGGGGCCACTACGCCCCGGATGCCTGAGCGTCCATCGCGGCCGGCTCGGCCGCAGTGCCGGAGTCCTGCGGGTCGGGAGCTGGCGGCAGCTCAGCCTCGGGATGAGGTGGCCGCGCATCGGCGCTGGTGTTGCGCACGGTGCGGAACATCTGTGGCGGCAATCGCGATGTATCCAGCGCGCGCACGATGAAGAGTTTCTGGTTCTGCGCCAGGTCGATGATGACCGGTGTGCGCAGCTCCATGTTCGACCCGAAGCTCTCCACCACCGGTGACAGCCGCGCCGCTTCGTTGATGCGCATCACGCGCGCCAGTGAGCCATCCGAAAGCTGTACGTACGTGCCCACCGGAATCAGCAACAGCGCCGCCACCAGGTGATTCACGATGGGGGTGCCATGCGACTCGCGCAGCGCCTTGTAGATCTTGGCCAGCGCCACGGCCGGGGCCGTCGTACTGCCCGCGCAGCAGATCAGCAGCTCGCGCACCGCACCGATGATCAGCGCATGCGGATGGATCTGGTCGCCCTTGAGGCCTCTTGGCAATCCGCTGCCGTCCGGTCGCTCACGGTGTTCGCCCACGATGCGCACTACATCGGCGGGAAAGCCACCGCATTGCTTGAGGAGCAGCGCGCTGTAACTCGGGTAATCGGCCAGGCGCGTGCCGCGCACCTTGACGCCCGGGGCCTCTTCCGGGAGGTTCGGAGGCATGCGGGTGAGGCCTACCGCATGCACCATCGCAGCATGAGTCAGTGCCCGCAGCTCATCGCGGCCCAGGCCCATGCGCTTGCCGATCACGCCGCAGAGCCACACCGCGTCGCTGCCCAGCAAGGCCAGCCGGACCGAGGAATTGCGGGGTGCGGCAGGAGACATCGGCGCCAGCGGCGTGGTGCTGTTGTTGAGGATGGCCACGAGGAAATCGACGAAACCGGCCACCGCAATGGCCGAATCCTGCTGGCCTGCGCTGAGCATGCCCAGCGTCTGCTGCGCGCGTTCACGGGTGACCTGGTCGCGCGCCTTGGCGGCATCGAGCGCCTCGCGGTGTGCGGCCAGGATGGCGGCCTCACGCGCCGCTTCCACGGCCGGGTCGGGCGGCGGGACACTCTCAGCCGGTGCCGCCGCTTCCTCTGTCACCACGCCTTCCGGGGATGGGGCCGGTTCCTGCGCTACCGCCGGGGCAGCCGCCTCAGGTGCAGGTTCCGCAGCCGGGCTGCGATCCACGAACACGCGCGTGAGCTCGATATCGCGGATGGTCGCGATTTCCTTCTCCGCGGTGATGCGGAACATCCGGCGCTCGAACGGATGGTCAAACCACCGGTGATCGATCCGGATGTAATCGCCTACCTTCAGGTCACCGGCCTCGGCCGATTCCCAGGCATGTGGGTCGCTGGACATAAGAGACAAGATGAACTTCCCGTTCCGTATAATCTTCGGCAGCGGTCGCAAAAATGAAGGGGGATTCATGCGCTTGCGTGACATTGGTTTCACGGGCCTGATGCTGGTTATCGCCGGCCAGGCAGCACTTGGCGCGCAGGGCGCGGAAGATGAGACGCTGTTCACCACCTACTGTGCGGTCTGTCACAGTGCGACGCCCCAGCCGCCGGGCAGTCCCAATGAAAAGGCTCCGACGCGCCCGCAGCTGCAGGCCTTCACCGCCGAGGCGGTATTGACCGCGCTTACCCTGGGCAAGATGCAGCCGCAGGGCGCCGCGCTCAACGATGCGCAGAAACGGCTGGTCTCCGAGTTCGTCACCGGCAAGCGACTGAGCGCGAGCTCGGTGGGTGCGGCACAGGTAGTGAACAAGTGCAGCGTCGATCAGCCGATGCGCAACCCGGCACGCGTGGCGGGATGGAATGGCCACGGCAACGGACCGGCCGCCACGCGCTTCCAGGACAAGAAGGCCGGCGGCCTCACCGCGGCCGATCTGCCACGCCTCAAACTCAAGTGGGCCTTCGGCTACACCGCTGTCGCCGCAGCGCGCACGCAACCGGCCGTTGCCGGCGGACGCCTGTTCGTCGGCAGCGAGAACGGCGAAGTGCATGCGCTGGATCCCGCCACCGGTTGCACGTACTGGACTTTCAAGGCACAGGCCGGCGTACGCACCGCATTGTCCGTGGCTCCGTATCGCGCCGGCGGCAAGAACGGCTTCGCAGTGCTGTTCGGCGACACGCGCGCGAATGTGTACGGCGTGGATGCGCAGACCGGCAGGCCGCTGTGGGTGCAGAAAATCGAAACGCATGCTTCCGCGGGCATCACCGGCGCACCCATCGTTTACGACGGCCGCCTGTTCGTCGGCACACAGGGCCTTGGCGAGGAAGGCCGCGGCAGCACCAACGGTTATCCCTGCTGCACCTTCCGCGGCAGCCTCTCCGCGCTGGATGTCTCCACCGGCAAGGTGCTGTGGAAGACCTACACCGTCGGTGAATCGAAGCCGCGCGGGAAGAACAAGGATGGCGTGCAGATGTACGGACCCGCAGGTGGCTCGATCTGGTCCGCGCCTTCCATCGATGTGAAGCGCGGCCTGGTCTACGCCGCCACCGGCAATGGCTATGCGGATCCCGCCCAGCCGATGACCGATGCCATCGTGGCCTTCGACCAGAAGACCGGCGCCGTGCGCTGGTTCCGCCAGATCATCGCGGGCGATCAATGGGCCATGGGTTGCCCGGCGACCAACCCCGACAATCCCGCATGCCCCGCGACCCTGGGCCCTGACTATGACTTCTCCGCCACGCCCATCCTCGCCCGCACGGGCTCGCACGATGTGATCGTGGTGCCGCAGAAATCGGGCATTGCCTATGCGCTGGACCCGGACAAGAACGGGGCGTTGCTGTGGCAGCGGACCTTCGGCAAACCCAGCGGCCTCGGCGGCCAATGGGGCGGCGCCGTGGATGGCGTGAATTTCTACACCGGCACCAACGGCTTCCTCACCGAGCCGGGCGGCATGACGGCCATCCGCCTCAGCGATGGCGAGATCGTGTGGCAGAAGCCGCCGCAGCCGCTGCTTTGCGGCGAGAAGCGTCCGGGCTGCGGTGCGGGCCAGGGTGCGGCATCCACGGTGATTCCCGGTGCATTGCTCAACACCGGCGTCGACGGCGGCATCCGCGCGTACTCGGTTGCGGACGGCAGCATCCTGTGGCGCTTCGATACCAACCGGGAATTCACCACCGTGAATGGTGTGAAGGCCAATGGCGCCAGCATGGACGGCCCCGGCCCCGTGGTAGTGGGCGGCATGGTGTTCGTCAACTCCGGCTACGGCGGCCTGGTCGGTCGTCCCGGCAATGTGCTGCTGGCCTTTGGACTAGACTGA
>Ga0307515_10023319_pt1 | contig 10850 bp, 7 predicted proteins | sample 17_EM_MG_FD_194513 | JGI IMG/M metagenome (GOLD analysis project Ga0307515, IMG submission 194513) | Populus trichocarpa ectomycorrhiza microbial communities from riparian zone in the Pacific Northwest, United States - 17_EM | ecosystem: Host-associated > Plants > Roots > Unclassified | place...
AGCGAATTTCTAGAGTTTGTGAGAATTAAAACATTAATCCTCTGCTTACTTAAACTATGCATGTGATCTGACATGCATATTTCTTGTTATTGTGCTCATTGTTTAACATTTTGTAAAGGAATTGGAGTAATTCAACAAGAAAATCAATTAATAGATACGCAGACAGATTCAAAAGTTCTTATGTTGACTCAAAAGACAAATTTGTAAAAAACTTTCTTCAGCATCATACTTTTTAATGGAGTTCTCCCTCTCCCTTTCTTCTTTGTAAGTTGTGAACGGATTTTTGTGTGAGAGAGCTCATTCATTAAGGAAACCATTGATCCTTTTCTAATGTAGTAAATAGTCTTCTACATATTAATTCTGTACTTTCCTCTAACTTGCTTAATCTGACGAGGTTGATACAAGCCTATCTCAAGTCAGTTTTGTTTTCTATATATATTTAACTCCGCCAATCCATGACCCGAGCTTCGGGCTTAATGTGATGATAACTAGGCATAAAAGAAGTAAATAATGGCCGGTAAGTCTTAGTCTACTCACAAATTAAAGTCTGATTCGAAGCTGTGTGAACCTCCTCTGTCTTAATTTGTCCTTGATTGCTTCCTTCATTAATTGTCTCAATGCAGGGTCTTCATCAAATTGAATTTGATATGATGAAAATTATCATATTTGATATCTTCAAAATAAAAAAATAAAAAAGCACATGTCATACATGTGGACTTGTAGTACCTGTCCTTGTAAGTAGTAGGCCAGTCTTCACAAGTCCAGTAAAAAGACTAGCAACAGGGCAAATTCAATATGAAAGAGAGACTTTAACAAAACTCATCTTTTTTCCAAGGAAATGCAATGCGGCAAGTGAAGCTTCTCAGTCTTTACCACGTATATATCCCCTCTCTATAAAGACCTTCTCCACTCACCTTAGGTGGCATCACAAGCCAAGCTTTAGTAGATTCTTTTTGTAGCCCAAGAAGAGAGCAACCAGGCAAGAGGGAAAGAAATGTTTCAGAACATTGTTACTGCTATCGCATCATGCTGTGCAGGGGACAGTAAGATGAAGATCAAAGGCACTGTTGTGTTGATGAAGAAGAATGTCTTAGAATTCAATGACTTTCCTGCTTCGGTTCTTGATCGTGGCCATGAGTTGTTAGGCCAAGGAGTCTCTCTGCAAGTCATTAGCGCTGCTAAAAGTGACCCTCCAGGTATATATACAACAGTTCTTTCATCATTTTGTTGCTGGTTCAGTGCTTCATGCATGCCTTTTCAATCCCATGATGTTTTTCTTTTGTTGCTCGATGAAGTTCATTAAGAACACCTAGAGGGCTAGCTAGAATAAGCACCCAAGAGAGGAAATTCATACACAAAGCCAAAGGGGAGAGAGTATAAGCCAAAGAACAAGACAAGCTAGACATACATGAAAAACACAAGAGAAACCTTATCCTGCTCCCCAAGATCAGGATATCATCTTGAGATGCGGCAGTCCATAAACAAAAGAAAAGGATGTAGGCTGCAAATCATGGCTCATTTTTCCACAAGCCAGCTGAGCTTTATACAAATAGAGAATAGGGTCCAGGGGCTGTAGAGCCAGAAGCCTGTACAACTAAACCTAGCTACCAGGCACCCCAAAAGACCACTCAACACCGATCAGCAGCAGATTAGTATCCACAAGGGACACAATCAAATAAATTTTGCAGCAGAAAATTAAAGTTGGGAGACTGGGGATACCAGTTGAAAGATTAAACAAATATATGCTGACAGAAGATGAAGAAATTTATTCTCTGCATTCACAATAATGTTTTACAGTGTACATATATATATGCGTACAACTTGAAAATAGGATAATTGCAGGTATTTGAATTTTAAACTATAACAGATTATTTTTATTCATCTTCTTCCTCTATCTTCCTCTGATCTTTCTCCTATGCTTGATTCTGTTCCTAATTTTGTTGAGGTTGTTATGCTATTCAATACTCTAACACCCCTTCTCAAACTGTGGGGAAGAAGACAGACACACAGTTTGTCTCTTAGAAAGCAATACCGATTTGCAGTATGGCTTTTTGTAAAGACATCGGCAATTTGGTCGTGTTGAGGTATGCTGAATTTGAATAGCATGATTAACCACCTTCTCCTTAACGAAATAGTAGTCAATTTTGATGTGTTTCGTGCGTGAATGAAAGACAGGATTAGAAGCTAATGCAATAGCACTGACATTGTCACACCATAAGCTTGGGGCAGTAGACAACGTTATAATTGATATGTAATTCTTGAAGAAGCATGCGAAGCCAGTACAGTTCAGCAGTTGTATGAGCCATGCTTCTATATTCAGCCTCTGTGCTAGATCGAGAGACAACACTCTGCTTTTTGCTGCACCAAGATATAAGATTAGTGCCAAGAAACACACCATAACCAGTGGTGCTCCGCCTATTATCAGGATTGCCTGCCCAATCAGAGTCACAGTAGGCATGCATTGTGATTGTCCCTGGAGTGTAAAGAAGACCAAACTCGATAGTACCTTTTAGATAGCGTAAGACATGCTTGACAGCTATCCAGTGCAGTTCACGCGGAAAATGCATAAACTGGCATAATTGGTTTACTGAGTAGGAAATATCTGGTCTTGTGATTGTGCAGTATTGAAGAGCCCCTACAACTCGTCGATATTCAGTTGGATTTTCTAACAGTTCACCAGCAGTAGATGGGAGTTTAGAGCCAGAGGATGATGGACAACGGAGAGGCCTTGCACCAAGCATGTAGGTACTGTTGAGCAAATCAGTGATATATTTAGTCTGTCGCAGATGTAAACCAGCTTGGTTCCTAAGTGCTTCAACACCAAGAAAGTAGCTCAATTCACCCAAGTCTTTAATTGGAACACATTCTGTAGTTGATCAATAAAATAATGAACTGCTTGATGTCGGATCCTGTGATTATTATATCATCAACGTATACTAACACAAAAACACGTAAAGTGTCAGAATTGTATGTAAACAATGAATAATCCATCTTGGATTCTAAAAAACCAAAGTCAATCAGTTGTTGTGAGAGACGTTTGAACCAAGCTCGAGGAGCTTGTTTGAGGCCATAAATAGACTTGTGTAGATAGCATACATGATTAGGAAAGGTTTGATCTTCATAACCTTTTGGTTGTTTCATATATACTTCTTCATCTAGAATACCATGCAGAAAGGCATTGGAAACATCCAATTGCCGAATATTCCATTTGAACGAGACTGCAAGAGAGAGGATTGACCTGATGGTAGTAGGCTTCACTACTGGGGAAAAAGTATCAAAGTAATCAATACAAGGAATTTGTTCAAACCCCTTAGCTACAAGTCTTGCTTTGTAGCGATCAATACTGCCATCAAGATGTCTTTTAAGCTTATACACCCATTTATTTCTGACAACATGTGTATGTAAAGGTCTAGGACAGAGAGACCATGTGTTATTTGCCAGTAACGCATTAAATTCACGTCGCATTGCTACTTTCCAATGTCGATTGGATACTGCCTTTGTGAAATCAGATTCAATGACTATACTGGATAAAACTCGTAGAGGATGTCGAGTAGAATAAAAAGTTTTAAAACCAGGAAACTCTTTAGGCTTAAGACTTCCTGTTTTGGATCTGGTAACCATCTGTCTAGGCAGTACTGGGGACATTGCAGGAGAGGAACTAGGATCAGTTAACGACACATGATTTGTGGAAGAAGGCAGTACTGGGGAAGGCAGTATTGGGGACATGGCAGGACAGGAACTAGGATCAGATAATGACACATGATTTGTGGAAGAAGGTGTAGGAATTGGAGTTTCAATTGCAGAAGGTTGCAAGGGTGGACTTTCAGTGTAAGGAGGACTTTCGGTAGCAGAAGAGTTTGTTGGTATAACAGGTGGAGTAAAATTGAAATGTTGTGCATGAGAAATTAAAGGAACTATATTGAAAGAAAGAGTAGTACCTGAAGACTGGTTGCTCGCAGGAGTGGTAGAAGAGTGACTTTTATCCAAGTGAGGGAAAATGTCTTCATCAAAAACAACATGCCTGGAGATAAACACCCTACCTGTAGCAAAATCTAAACAACGATAACCTTTTTGTTGATTTGAGTACCCTAAGAAAATACATTGCTTGCTTCTGAAAGCTAACTTATGTTTTTCATATGGTCTGCGATAAGGATAGCATGCACAACCAAATGTGCGCAAATCAGAGTATCGCGGCATAGTTTTGTGGAGTACAAAGTATGGTGTTATATTATTAAGGACTTTTGTTGGTAAACGATTTATCAGGTATACTGAAGTTAAGAAGGCATCTACCCAATAACAGTTTGGAAGGCAGGCTTGTGCTAATAGGGTCAATCCTATTTCTTGAATATGTCGATGTTTACGTTCAACAATTCCATTTTGTAGGGATGTATAGGGACATGTCAAGCGATGAAATATTCCATGTTCAGCTAAAAAATTTTGAAACTCTATTGATAAGTATTCTCCACCATTTTCAGATTGTAGTTGTTGAATTGTGCAGGAGAATAGATTTTCAACAAAAACTTTATATTGTTGAAATATGGAAAAGACATCACTTTTGAAACGTATAGGATACATCCATGTAAAACGAATGAAATCATCAATGAATAAAACGTAATATCGATATCCCCCTGCTGAAGGAACATGAGATATCCAGACATCAATGTGAATCAAGGCTAAAGGTCTAGCTGATTGTCTTGGAGAATCACTAAAAGGTAGCTTTTTAGCTTTCCCTAACTGGCAGGAAGAACAAACACTAGGCTTGCTAGGTGAATCTTTTATTTGCAGGAAAGAAGATAAATAGTTTAGAGTGGAGTTAGAAGGATGACCAAGGCATTTATACCATTGATCCCTAGTGGCTTTTATCCCTAATTTAGAAGTAAAACAACGAAATTTGTTGGTGCAACTCTTATTCCCATTGATTGGATAAAGGCCATTCTCAACCAGCCCTTGGAGCAGCAGTCGTCTGGTCTTGTTTTCCTTGACAAAAAAAGTAGTTCCAGTAAGTATGAAGTAACAATTACTGTCTAGGCAGAATTGATTAATGGACAACAGATTAGATGCAGCTTGAGGACAATACAAGACATTATTCAGACGAAAAGAATTATGTGATGTATTTAACAAGGAGGAACCAGTGTTTTGAATCATCAAACCTGAACCATTGCCTACTTGGACAGTATCCATACCATCATAAGGCTGCAGAGTTGTTAAATCTGCTGCATTAGCAGTAATGTGAGCATTAGCCCCACTATCAGTATACCAAGTTTGTTGCTCAGAAGTATTATTGGCTTCAGCAACCATTGCTGACAATTCAGAAGGAGGTGGTCTGCCTTGGAAAGAAAAGTTAAACCGCTGAAAACAATCCAACGCAGCGTGACCATATTTGTCACAGATTTGACATTGTAGTCTGTCATATAAAGGTACATGATCACTATGAGGCTAAATTCTGGAAGTGCCTCGAGATTGTGGTAATGCAGAAGTTTGCTGGAATTTGGCAGGAATAGTTGCAAGTTTCCTTTTTGGATAATGAGATGTTTTTGCAGCAAAGGCAAAACTACGAGTTTGGATTGTAGTGGAAGCTTCAAGTAATGTTTCAAAACTCAGAAGTTCAGATTGAAAATCATCCAGAGACAGATCCTTATCTCTGCAAGCAAAATTATAGGACGTGATAAAGGGTGTATAGGTGCATGGGACGAAGTCCTCCAATTAAAAATGTAATGAAGTCTTGATCATCTACAGGTTTGCCTACAGCAGCAAGTTGGTCAGCCAACTGTTTAGCATCTTCAAGAAATGCAGAACATGGTCGATTGCCTTGAACAAGAGTCTGAAGTTGTTTCTTAAGAAGAGCAATGCGGGATCTTGAGGTAGATGAGAATCTTGCCTGAAGAGAGTCCCAAACTTGTTTGGAAGTCTTTAGATTAAAGACAGTAAAAACTAACTTCTTAGAAATGGAAGCTAGCAGCCAGCTGAGAACACAATTATCCTTTTTGAACCAAATTGCGTAGGCTGGATTAGAATAATTATCTGGAAAAGTTCTGGTTGGTGGCTCTTCAGAACCATCAATCATACCATCCAGATCATGACTGCGAAGAAAAACTTGAAATTGAACACTTCATGGCAGATAATTATGTCCTTCAAGTCTCTGGCTGACTGGTTGTGAATTGAATTGAATTTTTTAGGTGAAGAGAACAGAGGAAGGATTGTGGAATCAGACGAAGTCATGGTTGAGATGAAGAAATAGAGAAAGAGTATATTTGTGTTTAATGTGCGGAAGCTGTGGTAGATCAGGTGTTAACCTATTTTTGCTCTGATACCATGAAAGATTAAACAAATATATGCTGACAGAAGATGAATAAATTTATTCTCTGCATTCACAATAATGTTTTACAGTGTACATATATATATGCGTACAACTTGAAAATACGATAGGTGCAGGTATTTAAATTTTAAACTATTACATATTATCTTTATTCATCTTCTTCTGATCTTCCTCTATCTTTTTCTGATCTTTCTCCTATGCTTGATTCTATTCCTGATTTATTTAAGGTTGTTATGCTATTCAATACTCTAACATCAGTAAATTTGCTAGTGGGGATAACAAAGAATTTTAAATTAGCAGGTTTAAACCCGACAGTGACAAGATTATTATGCTTGATTCTCCATAGTTGACCATTTTCCATGTGTGAACTATAGTCTTCTTTTCACACGTATATGCACCGTTATAATTAATGATATTAAACTGGCCCTGTACGGTCACTCGGTACAAGGCTGTGTCATGAGTCGGAGAATTTAACCTTATCCTATTCAGTGACCTGCTCCAAGACCCGTTTCATGAGTTAGAACAATTTAATTTTTATTATTAAAATAATATAAATTATATTTGTACATCTTACTTAATAATTGTTTAAGCTATTGAGTTGAGGTAGTTTTCTGACATGATAATTCAAAATATTATTGTTATTATTTTTAAATTCAAACAATGTTATTTAAAAATAAAATAAAAAAATAAAATTGAGTTTTAACGGGTTGACTCCCATCATAACTATAGACCAGCTTTGGTCGGGCGGGACACCTGTCAGGAGGAGCCGGGCTGGGTATAATGTACATGGTTAGAAGTAAAGCAGGAAAAAATGTATCTTTTTCATGGAAGTCAGATGAGAGGAACCAAGTATGAGTTCATTTTCTGCTACTTTTTCATGTTTATGCATACATCATGGTAGGGACTAGGAACATTAAGGCTGTGACAACTCTTCATAGTCACTGCTTGTTACTTTATGAGAGTGCATGAAACAAATTTGAAGGCAGAAATTGTTTTTTCCTATGATATTTTTGCCTGTCATAGTTTATACGAAAACATTAAATATATAAGGAGGATATTTTTGCCCGTCATAGCTTTTAGACAAGAAGGATATTTTTGCTGGGGATCTCGAGCTGTGCGTGTTTTCATATGATTTAACTTTTAAGAGGATGTTTGGAAGTGTGATAGCTATTGTTTTTTAAAATGTTTATTATTTTAAAATATATTAAAATAATATTTTTTTTATTTTTTAAAAATTATTGTTTACATCATAACATCAAAATGATATGAAAATATAAAAAATATATTAATAAAAATATAAAAAAAAATTGAACTTTTTTTATAAACGCTTTCAAAACATAATGCGAAACACTGCATTAGGAGTAGTCACCTGCTTCTGGGCTGTCTCTAGAGTGTGTTTGGTAGTGTGGTTGCGGGTGCTTTTCAAATAGCTTTTCGTGCCGAAATACATGCCAATGATGTTTTTTCATTTTTTAAAAATCATTTTTGACATCAGCACATCAAAACGATCCAAAAAGTACAAACCGCACTCAATTTTAGCAAAAAAAATAATTCAAAATTTGATGAAACGCATTTACAAACGCAATGCCAAACGGTGTCTAAGAGTATGTTAATGATATAAAAAAAATCCTCAAACTTAGTATAATTATTTTCTATATCAATATTTACCCCTAAAACTAATTTAATTTCTCAATTATGACTTTTATAAGAATTACTTAATAGAAAGCATTAAATTTTCAAATGATGTCATGTTTTTACAAAGGAAAAGTACAATTTTGATTGGAAACGTGGATGAAATGTCTTAAGAGATTGAGATTGAGATTTTATGTATAGTTGGAGGGCATTTGTGAAGTTTTCCCTAGCTTGCATGGTGTCCATGATGGCCATATTTATTCCTATGTGGACCCATTCCACCTCATTTCTTATCCCATGGCCTCCATGCTCATGCTTATCATTTGATTTATCAAATAGTTGGTTAATGCAGAGATCTTGTTAGATTTTATGAGATATGGACTTGCTTTACTGTTTGTTAAATGGAGATAGCGAAAGTCTTCTTGATTGAACAATTATGCCTGCAAGTGTTCAAATTAAAGGAGGCACGGAAACTAGTATTCTTCTTGCAATTTAATTCCCAAAGTTAACTACGACTACAACCGTCCCTAGTTTTTCTATTTCGATTGCAATAAAACAAGTAAAAAGTAGAGGAACAAAATAAATTAGTAGCTTCATTAATTTCCCTTTTAATTCAAAATCACTCATGATTATCTAAGAACACGTACTTTCATACGTACACATGGATCCTTCAGTTGAGTTCTAAGAAGTCATCTGGACAACGTAATATTATATCTGAGCACAAAGTTTTGATTTGCCTTTCTAAGAACATATAAAGCAAATACTTGTTTGTGAAACTTGACAAGCTTATTTATAAAATAAGGTGTTGGTATAATTATTCTTCATTGCCTTGGACAAAATGATTAATTTGTCACAATTCAATGAACCAAATTGCACTGGATTGGTATACTTTCCATATGATGTCATGGGAATTTCAATTCCTATGATTAGGCATGGTTTAATACAACTGGCTGGATAAACAACTGCAATTTACAACATTAATTTCTTTGAAATTAATTTGATTTTTCTTCTCATTTGTTTCTGATAAGGTTATTTTAATCATCTTATCCAATAAACAATCTCCACAAGTTTCATGTTATTCATAATCAAAACGATCAAAATATCATTCATCATCTAACTTAGCTATTCTAGTTTCATTAATATGATATAGTCTACAATGTTATAAATAAAATAAATATTAATTATTTAACTAAAAAATATTTAAAAAATAGAAGCCACCGCAACACCAAATGAATATGTACAATGACACACGAGAATGACCTAATATTTCTTTTTAGATTAACGTGGATATTCGGGTCAACTTGCGCGAACCTCGATTAATCCCACGAGCTTTAAAATTAACAACCATGTAAGTCTTCAGTGACTCTAAAGTTTACGAAACTCGAACTAATCATCTTTAAAAAACCACCCTAAAATCTAACTACTAAAAGTACATCCACCATCTAATATTGATGGAAGAGCGATCTGTTAATTCTACAAGCACAAGCTACCTCTGGAGCTGTTTCAAATCAAATTTCTTACCATTAGATAAGCAACGGCGTCAAAGTTTGGTGAATGAATTAAGCATGCGTGAAAGATGTCATTGTTGATTTTTCTATTTTATTTGTGTTTATGATTCTTTGACGTATGGTTTGGCAGACTTAACTAGCAATTACGTGAGTTAACGCAAACATGCATGCATATATATATATATATATATATATATTGAACATTCAACCTAATTACGTGACACATATATTTACCTTACCATAGGATTAGAAAATTATGTATTTCACAAAATGAAATAATGTAATGTAATTCTCATAAAATAAAATAAAACTTGATTTAATCCTGATAAATATAGTTTAATTGATCAGTCATTGAATTTACTTTCAAAGATCATCAGTTCGAGTCCCATAAATTTCATGGTCATTAAAGGTTTATATGGTTGTTAACTTTAGGATGTCGAGAGATTAGTCGAGATGCACATAAACTGACCTAAATACTCACAATTACAAAATAATAAAAACTTAATTTTAATTTCACCAACGAAACGTGCCATGTTTAATTTCTTGTTATGTAAAAATTAAATAAATAAATTAGAGTTATTGAAACTGGAAGAAATCATAAGCTACTGTGCAGGAAAAAAATAATTAATAAATGCATTCCAAGCTGGAGATATGGTAAAGGAAAACAGGAATTTAATTCAACTTGGAATATATTTAGATCAGGATGGTTTTTTTTTTTTTTGGATAGCATCATGGAAGAGTACATGGTCAAGATAAGAATGCTTTTGTTTGAGAGATCAATTTCTCAACATTGTTGTTTTATTTCAAGTTTTACAAGCTATTAGAATATATAGTAATATTCTCTTGGTTTCTTCCTAAAGCAGCCATGGATATGGTTCTTCATTATATAAAACGTGAAAAGCATATGTAAAATTGCTTCTACTATTTTATGTTGGTGAAGCACACCAGTACACGTAAAAAGAAGGATAAAAAACAGGAATGCTTGTATGAATTCCGAAAGGGCTGCTATACAAGCCACCAAGAATCCTACCATTCTTCATGGAACTTGGAACAAACAATGTGAGAAGCATAACTATTAATCCTGATTGAGAGGTTGATCCGGTGTAAAATCAATGTTACTGATTAGACAAATTAATTTGAATTTATTTATTTATTTTTAAATTTAAAACAACCCCTGAATTATATAAAAAAAATTAATAAATTTTAATGTAATCAACCGAGTCCTAGATTAACCCAAATATTTTAGATCAACTTCACTTATTTTTTTTAAAAAAATTAATTTTAACTAGGTTTCAGATCAACCTGATGGATTGAATGGTTTAGTAACCCTCTACGATTTGTCACTTGATTGCTCCCTTCAACAATTGAACAATGACCTTTTTTTAAAAAAAAAA
>Ga0307515_10023320_pt1 | contig 10850 bp, 6 predicted proteins | sample 17_EM_MG_FD_194513 | JGI IMG/M metagenome (GOLD analysis project Ga0307515, IMG submission 194513) | Populus trichocarpa ectomycorrhiza microbial communities from riparian zone in the Pacific Northwest, United States - 17_EM | ecosystem: Host-associated > Plants > Roots > Unclassified | place...
CAAAAGTGACGTGTACGCATTTGGAGTGATAGTTTTCCAAGTTCTCTCAGGGAAGCGAAAAGTGACTGACTTGGTACGTCTTGGAGCAGATGCATGCAGATTCCAAGATTATATTGACCCCAATCTTCATGGCAGATTCTTCGAATATGAAGCAGCTAAGCTTGCAAGAATCGCTTGGCTTTGCACTCACGAGTCTCCCCTTGAAAGACCATCTACGGAAGCAGTTGTTCATGAACTAGGTAACTGTAGTAGCTGTCTCTAGTTTCCATGAGTATTTTCTTAGCCGTTGCCTGGGAAGTTTTCAAATATGACATTGCAAGCTGAGAAATGGCAGTGGCGCTAACTACTCACTGAACTTTCGTTCTTAGTTATATTGCGATATCCTCTTGCTGAGGACTAGCTAACTTTGTCGCAAATGTCAATGGATGGCGGTTTCTGACCGGAGATGGAATATGGTGGGCAATTTTCATTTGTCTTCACCTCATGCTGTTGAAATACTGCTGTAAAGAGGTGATATGCCCCAGGAAAAAAAGCTGCAACTCCTATGTATTCTCATCCCCAAGGTTCATACAATTAGCGTTCGTTTTTTTTTTCAAGAGCCACTGCCCTCATATTGGCTTCGCGAATTGATATATGTGATTTGTGAGACCTAGTACTTGCCTGTGGTAGCCTGTTGGGTTCAGTTAATGAAATGGATTAGTAATATTATTAGTGAATTTGGGATGATTTCTATACGAAAATTGCATGATCCCCAAATAAAACCATGCCTTTAATTTATAAAACTTGGTCTTCTTTTCCCGACAATAAAGGGTATCCTCATATCAGAGAACATTCTTTTTATAAAACTTGGTAAAATTACCTCAGTTCGACATTTTTTAAATTAATTATTTCTAGCTACAAATGTTTAAAATAATGAGAACTAATGCAATCATTTTATATATAAGAGTTATTTGAAGTAAGAATGTCAAGGGTTTAACAAATTTATTGGACTTTTCTCTTCTTATGGGCAGGTGATGAGAAGAAAATAGAATAAAAATCTAAAAGGAAACATAAAAAACAATCACAAAATATTAACATAACACCTTCAGACGAGGTGTGACATCTTGTCTGGAATCTTAGCGCTTAGATGGTAGCATAGCTGGTGGTGTGGCGGAAACATGAATTGTTAGGGAAAGAAAGGTGTGGAAGAAGAGGAATAGAGGGAAGTGGTAATGATGGTAGATATGGACCAGACCCTTCATAGCATGGTTTGCAAGCTGATCAAACCATTCATATGGCTCGTGGTTTTGCCCTGCTTCATCAACTCCTGCTCCCGTCGCTGCTGCTAACACTGGAAACCCAGATACTACATTTAGGGTTACACGGGGTGTTGGTTCCAATAAGGGTGGGGCCTTTGGACATGGCGGTGCTGGTCTTGGAACATCTTTATTCCTTGGATTTATTTTTTTATTAACGGGAGTATTCAGGTTAGCTTGTTTGCACTTCACTTAATTTTATGTATTCTAAAATATAACCTCCAGAACAAACATATTCCTTGAAATTTTTGGCTTGCTAGGTGGAGGCAGCGCATCTGCTCTATTTCGAGCTGGGCTTCCTATATTGGAAGTACAACAATTTCAAAGTGCTGGACCCAAAACCGAAGATGGAAAGAAGATAATTTTTCAGGAATATTTGGCCGTCCAATGATGAAGTTGCTCATGTTGTTCATTCAAGTGTGCTGCCTGATATATATATTCAAGGGTACATATCAGGCAATCACCAAGGGAAATCCCATGTGGAATCAATTATCTGTTAATGCAGGCACTCTATATGCTTGGGATTCCAAATCAACATACATACATGAGCCACCATATTTCAAAAGCATGACGATGTCTCCGCCAGGACCACATGGTGTGAATGATGCTTACTGCTCGCTCAACTTCGGGGACAGCATTAAAGCTGATCACATCTCACCAGCTGGCAGCATCCACAAGGATAGTCCTGCTACTAGATACCTCCGTCATGGAACATGGAGTGATTTGGAGGAGGAAGAAGAGGAAGAGGAAGAACATCTTGATGAAGAGGAGTTGGAGGATGATGTTCGATCTGTTGATAGCCTTTCAAGCACACCAACTGGAGTTGAGACTCCTAATGTTATTGACCCTTGCAAGTAGCAGAGAAAGGAACCTGAAAGGCCTCGGATTTGCTGTTTCTGTTGTTACATGGACTCAATTTTACTTGCTTGAGTTTGATAAAAGATGTGAAGATGTTGTCATAGGACAGGGGAGTTGGGATGCTTCAGAATTCCGAGAAAAGCTTGAAGAGGAATTATATATGATATGATTAATTTAGAGGAATACCTTGAAGAGGAATTAATGATACATGATATGTTGAACATAAAATAAATACAAAAAAATAAAATAAAATCAAACATCTTTCAAAATTATTTTTTACCATCTTTGTTTCCATATTGAGATGGAGAGAGAGAACACCAAAGGATTTTTGTTTCCTTGAGATGGAGTGAGAGACTAAAGGATGGTGGTGTGGAGAACTATCTTTACTATGGGAGTCTGTGATGATGTTTTGGCTATCTGGACATGCAGCTGTTGTAATGATGCAAAGGTAAATGTGAAAAACAGCATTATCCACCAGAGGTTCTTACAATGTGCTGGTATGTTTATGGTGTTGGATATTGCTTTTCCGTACTTGTAATCGCATTCATCTGCTTCTAATTAATGCAACATGCGAGGTTTCACAAGAGCGTTGGTCTCGTGTCTCTTGACGACATCTTTTACGGTCCAAATCAGCTTGATGAATCTAAACTAGAACTGCATCAGTTTTTAATTGCAATTTCTTGGTGCTAATCATGATTACACATCTGGTATTATAAACTGCGTCATGAAATAACCTGTTAGGATTCAAAACATTCCTTCGGATCCCACATTTTCTTCACACCATGCTTACTGATACTGGATAAGGGACTGCCATTACTAATCGTCTACAGTTTAGGCAGCCATGACTGCTTATCTGATGTTTAGACAAAGCCATGGTGATCTGTCTACCTTTCTATTTCCTGACCGTCCATGCATCCAGACGATTGTTCAAACAATACAAATACATGTGCATGTGAAACAATTAAGTTGCCAATGTTAAGAAGATCCAATATGAGTTAAATCTTGCTAGACATCTGAGGAATTTGAAAAAATGCTAGAACTTACAAAGAAGTGGGCACAGCCAATCCTCCAATTATCGCACACCACACCTTGTCCTGAAATTAACTATCTATCACGAAATTGATCCATATATCCTTACATTCATGATTCATGCCAAAAAAAAGAATAAATGTCTCTATATATATATGTATGTATGTATGTATGTATACATCATCATCATCATCATGCATGCCTTGATATTAGATCATGTTTACTTCAACCTTCTGACAGAGAAGGTTCCCCAACTTAGGAATCCATCCCAGAATCTATAGCCCGTTGATGAGATCCTCCAACGACATTCTGGAGCACAATGTTTTTCATCATCTTTCAATGCATCAAAAACCAAGAGGACGGCTGAAACTTCTTTTCTTGACATTGTATCATTCCAAGTAAATTTGCACCAATATGCTGTTGTCCCCCACACATCAGGAACAAAAGAAAAGGAAAAAGATTCCCCATAAGGGATATCTTTTATCTTATAGTCAAAGAATATTGTCCTGCAATTAGTTATCATGGTTGCTCTGCTCTCTATTTCGTTGATCACTGTCACATTCTGCATGGGACGTTTCCGAAACCATGACATGAACGCTGAAGCCGGTGAGACTGTAGCCGAAGAGAAGATGATCATGTAAACAAGAAACAGGCGAGGAGTAAGCATTCTTTCTTCCATTATCATTTTAATGATTTTGAACGTGGGATTTACAAATGATATCAATGTTGATCACCTGGGATCCATATATAGAAGTTAGTGGGCACCTAACAAACTCAAGAACAAATTCCATCTCAGATGTTATCAGAATTTCTCATCCTTCAAAGGACACAGCTAAGTATTGAATGTGCAAGACTTGACTTGCTGCTAAAAATAGCAGATATTAATAGCAACTTCTACCACTCTATTAGCTGCATTACGTGTTAATTACATTTGCACAACAAATTATTATTAATAGTAAATGAAAGAGATTTTTCATTCATGAATCCTAAATTGGAGGATTATACATCAAGATATTTTAGTTAATTGACAATCCTAATATCAGCATGTTTTTTTTTTCTTTTGTTATAGTAATAACCAAATATAAAGAAAATGTAAGCAAATCACAAAGTCAAATTTCTAAAATAAAATAAAATCGTGGAATGATAAAATTAAAAAAAAGTTTGCTAAAAAAAAAAAGAATTACTATTGAATAAAAGAATGGATTTTGTTGAAATAAGAGTATGTAAAAGTTGATTATGAAGCTATTATAATTAAACATGTTTGATGATAAAATATGAAAAACAATAAAATATAATAAATACAAGTTAAAATGTAAAATATAATAAATATGAATTGAAATAAAATAAATAATTAAATAATTTTAGGTAAATCATAACAGGATTATCTTCAAATCTTAACTCTAATCAAGCAAAGAATGAAGACGGGAATATTTATGAGCTGAGAAAGGGTGATTTCTCAATTAAGGTGACCAATTTTGGAGCAACCCTGCTTCCCGTTGTTCTCCCAGATAAAAATGGTTTCCTTTCCTTTCCTTTCCTTAATTCCTTATTTCGTTTTTTTTTTTTAAATATTATTAATGTTAAAAATACTGATAATGATATAAATTCTCTCTCGTTTTTTATTTTCAGGAAAATTAGAGGACACTGTTCTTGGATTTGATCCAGTTGATGAGTACAAGGTACAACAGCTCTACTATAGGTTTTTATTTTATTTTATTTTTCATCAAATATAAAATGGGTCAAGCAATCTTTAATTTATTTCGTAATCAATTTGGAATCAAACAAATAGTGTACTGGTCTTTCTTGGTATTCTCTTCTGGAGGCTTCTACGATGGACATGTCATGCTGAAAAGAATGAACAGTGATGTTCTTGAACCACGATATCTTTTTACTTTCATGCCTTTGCTATGCTATTTTTCCTCAATATTTCATACATTTTACATGGCCCTGAAGGTTTTAGTGAGGTTGTCTGGGATGTAGCGAGTCATAATGATAAACATACAACATTCACGTACAACAGCTTTGATGGAGAGGAAGGTAATGTTTCTTTCCATGGCTAGAATTCTGTCTCATTTGTATCTGATCTTTGTGCCTTGTATACATGTATGGTGTTTGCATTGATTGGAGAATTTCCTTTCTATAGGTTTCCTGGTGATGTTTCTGTGTCTGTGAGACATACATGATAGTTCAAGCAAACAAGCTAGCTGTGAGAATGTGGGCTAAGCATCTAAACAAGCCTACCCCAGTGAACTTGGCTCTGCATGCTTACTGGAATCTTGGTGGACACAACAGTGGTGACATCTTCTCTCATACCATCCAGCTTTTTGGATCTGAAGTTACTCCTGTGGATGAAGAACTCATTCCGACCGGAGAAATTGTCAACGTCAAGGATACACCTTATGATTCCCTCCAAGCCAGGGAGATTGGGAGCATGTTCAATCAATTGCCTGATGGATATGACATCAACTATGTGTTAGATGACTTGAATCCTGGACACTTTAAGAAGGTTGCTGTTGTGCAAGAAAGTGTGTCTGGGAGGAAGTCGGAGCTATGGACCAATCAGCCTGGACTGCAGTTTTATACAAGTAACATGCTTGACAATGTCAAGGGGAAAGGTGGATGCGTTTATGCTAAGCATGCTGGTATTTGCTTAGAGACTCAAGGACTTCCTGACGCGGTCAATCACCCCTATTTCCCTTCTCAGATTGTTGATCCTGGAGAGATTTATCAGAACATCATGATTTTTAGGTTCACTGCCCATCAGAGTTTTTCAGGCTATCCTGCTAGGTTCCCTGGATTTGGTTATTTTTCCTCTTGAACATTTCAGTTCTATCTGTTTTAGCTGTATTTGGTTATTTTCCAGATTTGAAATATGATTTTGATATTTTACATCTTGATGACTCTCTAAATTAGAACTAATTAAGCTTCGATTTGTTTCCCTTGTGGGAATCTGACCCTGAAAACATGCTCTTCGCCGGTACATTTATCTACCTTGACAACCCAATGGCTCCTCTTCCCGCAACCACAGCCATCAGCAATCTTGGCATCTGTAGCAATTCTGGTCACCAGTAATCCTCCTCCAATAGGCAACAACTGTGTTTTTGACCCACCAGATCGCCATGATCTCTTGCTAAATGCATTATACCCCACTATGACAGCTCCGTTTCTTCTCCTGCCTGCTCGTACTGCGCCAAGAATACCATCATGATTCTCGAGGTTACAATCAATAAGCACAAAATCCGCTTCACTATAATGGCTTAATAATAGACTTCGAGCTTCTCCAATAACGAACTCAACATGACAGGCATCACAACCTAGGATTTTTTTAGATAGTTGTAATTCTTGATGACCAGGAAGGATGCAAACCACACGGCCACCGGTTTGATGGGCTGCAGCAACTAAGGCCACTGTGGTTGTGGTGGCAGCATTGGCACATGCTACAACCATTAGTTGTGCATTGTTACCAGCTGCTAATGCTGAAATGAATTCAGCTTCATCTGGCTCATTTGCCTTTTGACCCTGCATCAAGATCAATTCAAAATCCCAGTTAGGAAATACTGTCAGAGATCATGAACTCAAATTACAAAAAATGTTCGTGGACTTACCATTCTCAGAGTCTTGAGGTATGCATTAGTAGCATTCTCAGCAGACCAGTAACCCATGCTGTTGCTTTTTCTTCTTTTGATTCAAATTTCGGATAGGAGTAGAGGTTTTCTCAAGCTGGATTTTGATGATGTCTTGGTAATACAGACGGAACTAAATATATATAGGACTGTCAAGAAACGTTGGTCGGTCAAGAGACTGTCAATCCAACTGGCCAAGTTAAAAATATTATAAGAACAAAAGGATGCATCAACAAAGATAAGCTTGAATGATTTCGAGACAGAAAATTATGGGCATCTTTTAATTGATCCCAAGCTTCAATAATTCTTTAGGCAAAAAAATAAAATAAAATAGGTGAGCTTCCCGGGCACCGCCTTCGAAATAATTTAAGCTAATTAGTAGATGATTCTTCCATTTTTAATAAGATCTTAGCTTGATTTAGCAGGCTCTATCATTCAACTGGGAGGATTAATTCATTGATTAGCTGTTATGTCCACGATTGTAGTGACATAATTAGACATTTGCGGCAATGTATTGGGTCTGGTTGAGATTTTTTAGAGACTAATCCAACAAGACACCCATGTTAGTCTTGTAAGCAAGCCAGCAAACTTGTACTTATTAATGAAAATCTAATTAATTTATTTTGTTTTAGATTAATTGTCAGAATATGGAGCAAAACAATGTGTAGCTTGTTGATAGTCGTCTTGTGTGCGTGCTGTTTATATATGGACTCTAAAAACTATAAATTAAGGTAACAATAAGCTTGATTATTCTAATTAGATATATCAATGGTTAATGAGATACTGATATATATTTTTTTTTATCATGAAACAATAACGAAACGTTCTAATTTTAAAAGCTGTAGTTCAATTGATCAGGTCCTGAGTTTGTTTTTCAGAGGTTACAAGTTCGAGTGTCACAAACCTCAGGGTCACTAGAAATTTATATAGTCGTTAACTTCAGGGTTTCGGGAGATTAGTCGAGGTGCGCGTAAACCGGTCCAGATACCCACGATCAATAAAAAAAATTAATAATAAAGAAATACTTTAATATGAATGGCTCAAAGAAAAGATTTTTTTTTTTATTTTAATTTGTGGAATCTTGAAATTTGAAACTTATGACCAAAAATTTAAGATATAGCTATTAAATTCCTACTCCAAAATCTGACAACCAATGGCATCTAAGAACTCTTTAACTCTAAAAGTAAAAAATCCCCATAAATATCCTAATTCTAGTATGAATTAACATACTTTTGATTGGATTAGAAGAGTAGTTGCTCCATCAGAATGCTGCCTGCAAAACCAAAAATAATATAAAAGAAAAAACAGGGACTAAATTAACATCAAGATTAACAAAACAATATTGGAGAAAGAGCAAACATAGCCCCCAAACTAATTAACTCCTTATTCAAATTGAGTCCTCATTCAATCATATGTTACCTAATTAACTCCATCCATCCGATTAATTGGGATCCTAAATTTAGTTTGGATTTCGGCAATTGGGTAGCATCTAATTAACATAATTTGGATTTTGAGGAGCATGTTTGGTTTTGCTATTCTTTTCTTCAAAATAATTTTTTTGTGTTTTTATATTATTTTAACGTTTTGATATCAAAAATAAATTTTAAAAAATTAAAAAAATATTATTTTAATATATTTTTCAAATAAAAAATACTTAAAAAAACAATCATGTCTACTTATGACAACCTTCGTCCCGTAACAATAGTTGCAGACACCTTCATGGATACCCTTAGATGCTTAATCATGTTAATTTTCCATAATTTAGAGGTCTTGAATGGCTGGCTATGAGCATGACCAGCTGGCCAGCTACATTGCAGGAGGTCCAATTTTTGCCCCCTGAAAGCAAAACAAAGATGTAGATCCAAATCAAGCTGCTTCCTTCCCATAACATAGATGACAAATTAATCAATCCCCATTTCTATTTTTTTTTTTTTTTGTCTCTTGGTCTCTCTTGCATTGCAGTAAGATGTCCCCTCTTGTCTGATTCTCCATGGGAGATGCTGCGATTGTGTGTAGCTATGGTTTGGTCAACATGAACGAAGTCTTTGAATATTTTCCAAGCTATTATTAATCGATCTCTTGCCTTGGTTGCAATCAGACTCCATAGAATCAACAAGTGGAAAAAAGAAGAAGAATTAATTCGAGAACGTGGGGGTCAGAATTTGTTGAGGAATGGGGAGGATCGTAAAGTATAATATAAACAAGTAGTGGGTTAAAAGATTCTGATTAATTGGTAATAATGCATCCTTGTAGGGCTACAATGGATGCATGGGTCGACGTTCCTTGATTAATTTTTATTATATGTATGTTATTTTGTTTCATTGCATTAACTTCCATTGCCCCTTCTTTCCTTTCCAATTATATTGCTATTTATAATTTAAAAAAATTAAAAATATATTAATATCTATATGTTTTTGAGATTATATGTATGAGCATATTCATGTATATATTAATATTTATATATTTTTAAAATTATTTGAAAAGTACCCATAACCAAACTGTCAAACACGCTCTAAAAGTCTTAAGTTGCTGGTTTCTAAGCTTTTTTCGAGCATGGATACATTTAGATACGTTGGCTAGAAGCTTGAGCACATGTTTGTGTCCTTTTGTACCCATTGTGTACTTCATTCAGCACATGCATGTTGGAGCAAGTATCTTCTTGTAAATCAATTTTAGGATTAGATCCCAACTTTGATTATTATCTGTGGTTTTGATTAAGAGTTTTCGCGTTTAGGTGAATCTTTCATGAACAAAAAGATGCAATCGATTCTTAAACCAAATTGCATGTACTTTAATCAGTACGTGCATGTACGGGGCAAAGCACAATAATTTTTTCTTTAAATCTTACAAAGTGTTTATAAATGAAGTAATTATGTTCTTTTAAAGTGTTTTTATTTAAAAATATTTAAAAATAATATTTTTTTAAAAAAATATTATTTTTAATATTAACACACCAAAACGATCCGAAAATATTAAAAAAATTTAATTTAAAAAAAATTAAAATCTAGAAAAATAATAATTACGATGTTCAATCAAACACCTTAATAATTATCAAACTTAATTTAAAAATTAACCATAAAAAGGTTTAGGTTAATGAATTACGAGGTTAACAAGAGGGTTTTTACATATTACAATAATTTTCCAAGAATGAATTGGTGTTTCAAGATTGCAATTTTAGTTTCAAAATATAACATATTTCATTTGATTTTACAAGAAGAAAGTTTGAAGTGTTGCTTACTATGATGGAGACAAATTCCCCTGATGTGCTCAGCCTCAGCGAACCCTTGAATGGTAACCAAGAGCTTGTTTGGCAGTGTAGTTGCGGGTGCTTTTCAAATAACTTTTCGTGCCAAAATGCATGTCAATGATGTTTTTTTATTTTTTAAAAATTATTTTTGACATCAGCACATCAAAACGTACAAACCATATTAAATTTTAGTAAAAAAAAAAATTTCAAATTTTTTAGAAACATAGGTTGAACCGCGTTCCCAAACACTTCCAAAATATATCCTTTTCTAATTCTTTTCAATGTTGTTATTCCACAACAATTTCAAGATTTAAAATGATTTAATGTATAACTTGTGCATTGAGTGAAAAAGATTATAAATGGTGTAATGATTAGAGGGAATCAGTTGGATTTAGTGGCATTCTAGATTGTTTGCGCATGCTGCACTGTGAATTATATATAAAAAAAGTCCAATGAAAAAAAATATTTAGATGTTATTAATATTTTTTTAATAGAAAATATTAAATCGTCTAAGAGTTAACCGGATATGATATATCGATCTGGAGGCTCTAAATATAACCTAAATAATTGATAAAAATATAATTTGATTTAAAAGAGATTAAAAACGATGTTTTTTTAAAAATATATTAAGACAACAACATATTGGATTGACCCGAATCAACCTAGGTTAACTTACCAAATCAATGACTCGGGTCATAAGACCATGATAACTCCATATAAAATAAATTAAAACAAATTATAAAACTCAATTCCAAATTAACATTATATTGGATGATGAAATTGAAAAGAATTTAATTA
>Ga0307515_10023323_pt1 | contig 10849 bp, 17 predicted proteins | sample 17_EM_MG_FD_194513 | JGI IMG/M metagenome (GOLD analysis project Ga0307515, IMG submission 194513) | Populus trichocarpa ectomycorrhiza microbial communities from riparian zone in the Pacific Northwest, United States - 17_EM | ecosystem: Host-associated > Plants > Roots > Unclassified | place...
TCCTCCAACGCCATCAACACTCTCTTTATATACAATTCGTCTGCCACCCTCGAACCATTCCTCATGCTCCGATGTACCATCCGAATCTCATCCCATGATCTTATACACCACTTCGTTATTCCTTATCGTAACAACCACGCCACCTCACCTCACGTCGCAACACCTCAAACTACTTCTTTATCTTACTAAATTATACCGCCACCATCTCGCCGCTTCCTCCGCGTCTTCCAAAGTCTCTGTCTTTCCGTAACACAATTCCTTCCACACCTTCCGTATCTTTCTTCTATTATTCCCAAATCTCTCCGTACCCTCTTGCGCCGTGACACACGTGACCTGGGGGCGGGTAACGGCCATTGTATATAGTCGGCTCACCTCGAGCCTTAGATCTCTAGCAATAATCTTACCTTACCATCTACATCTGATATCACTCGCATCCACGTTTGAAACTGTATTCCTATAATTACCATACGTATACCTATGAGGCCGGACGCAGGCATACGTGCCCTTACAGCCGCTCTGCACTGATATAAGCCACTCTCCTGAGGCATATCTTCATACTCAAACTGCATATCAAACCGACCTGAGCTGTGAGGCTCACTATGCAGATACACATGCAACACTTCCCCCTCTTGCTGTGTTCCGTAGCAAGTCCATAACTCTGCGAGCCCATCTAAACACATTCCAAACAAAGTCCATGTGAATCGTCTTCTGGTGCCTCATTAAAACCCTCCTTCTAATTGGCTGTGGTAGGTAGGGAAAGAGTGCAATCCATAGTCATTACATACAAAGAAAGAAACTCCTAGTCCATCCTAATATGCCCAATACCATAGCCTTCCTGATCTACCATAAACTCATAGCCTTTGTAAACATCTCATGTGTCTCTCTCGGCAGTGCTTTCGTAAAGATATTGGCAACATTTTCTTGTATTGATACCCAGGAGTACTTGACTATGCTGCGCTCGTGCAGATCTCGACTGTTATGATAACAAACATCTATGTGTTTCGTTCGTGCTTTGATACTTCCATTGATGATGTGAGCAAGTGCGCCTTCGTTATCGCAGAGGATCGGGAGCAGTTCGTGCTTCTCGTTGTCATTTTGTTTAGTGTCTTTGCCAAGTTGCAGCAGCCATCTTCCTTCTCTCGAGGCTTCTGAGCATGCGATATATTCTGCTTCTAAAGTTGATGTTGCAACTAAGTCTTGCTTCTGTGACTGCGATGATATGGTACCTGTGGGCAAATAGCCTCTCCGTAAGTATAGAAGTGAATGTTATTGATGATCGAGCTAACATCTCGCTAGCACTAACCAATACGCGAGTCTCCCGCAGAGCCGCACTAATGCCACAGAGCCGCACCTTATGTGACAGAGCCGCACCTTAACATGACCAGAGTCGTCCACCTACAGTACCGTTCGAGATGAATATGTGGCCTCCCTGAGATCTTCGATCTGGGCTGTCACTGGCCCAGTCGGAGTCTGTATTATCAATAAGAGTATTTGGAGCGGTAGCATTGTACCGAAGGCGGTAGACTTTTGTGGCTTTGAGATATCGAAGTACGCGTTGTGCTGCTGTTAAGTGCCTTGCAAAAGGCCTCGAATCGTATCGACTAAGTGCGGCTACTGCAAATGAGATATCCGGTCTCGTGGCAAGCGCGATATACTTAAGAGATCCAACGATTGCTTGATAGAGTTTGGGGTCAACTTCTCCTTCTCTCTCTCCTTCTTCTTCTGCAAGATCTAACTTAACTTTGTTGTCGAGTGGAGTTGCAGCACCGTGAGCTGCTTCCATATGGAATCGTTTGAGAATGGTATCAATGAATACTCTTTGACCAAGGCAGATTGAGCCGTCAGTTTTGTAGTGGATCTCGATCCCGAGGAATTGGTGAGCAGTTCCAAGGTTGGTGATCTTGTAGGTCGCAGCTAAAGCCATCTTGATTTCATCCGCCTCTTTTGCTGCAGTCGGTGTGTAAGCCAAGAGCATATCGTCAACGTAGAGCGGTAGGAGCCTTTTGCCGTTATTTCGTATATAGAGGTTGGGATCGGCTTCTGATTGGATAAAGCCTAGAGATAGGAGAAATGCATTGATATGCCGGTACCAAAGATGTGGCGCTTGTTTGAGGCCATAAAGTGCTTTACGTAGTTGAACGACTGAGATTCGCGTGTTGTCCGGCCGTCCTTCTGGAAGATCTATGAATAGTGGGTCATCGTCAACATCGGGATTGAAAAAGGCCGTGACAACATCGAGATGGTCGATTTTCCAATTATAACGTGCGGCGAAACATATTAGCAATCGAAAGATAGTAAGTTTGCCCACAGGTGCGTATGTCACACCATACTAGTCGATTTGCTCATATCCTTTGACGACGAGCCTGGATTTGTACCGTGTTGAGCCATCAGGATTTCTCTTAGTGTTGAACACCCATTTCAATCCAATTGGCTTATTTCCGAATTGTGCTTGTGCTGGTGAGAAGGTCTCATTTCATATGATACAGTTGTATTTGTCCATGATTGCAGCTTCCCATTTCTTCTATTGTGGGCTGAGCATTGCTTCTTTGTAGGTATGAGGATCGCCATTTATGGTTGTCAATGCTAATGCAGTGTTCATCAATTCAGTGATGTTTACTCGTGCTCTGCCTGCGCTTCTTGTAACTCTATCTGTAGGTATTGGGGCGTTCTTTGCAGATCGCTTCAATTGTCTTCATATACTTCGATTGGTAATAACCTCATCTCTTGAGACTTGTGTAAGAGATTCGAGGGTTGGACAGTGACTGCGTTGTCCTTCTGTATATTTGTCAGCGTTCCTGTCAGGAGCTATATGTATATGTATATGATGGCCATCTATCTCACCAGTATCAGGCAGTCTTAGATCTTTATGCCCATTTGTAGGCCCAGTTAATGAAAGATCGGGATTCGCTCCAGACTCGGCGGGATTGGTTCGGTGAGCATCTTCGGTGTGGCCATGAGACATACTGTCACCTGTTCCACTCATAGTGTGAGTGCGGCCATGGTCCATGCTCTCACCCATTCCACCCAAGTCAATATCTTCAATGTGTATCTCTTCTTGCAGTAGATCGAATAAGTCGATTTTGGTAAATTCTTCAGTTTGGATGATTTTGCCCGAGTTTTTGCATTTTACTGACTGCGGGCACAAGATGTATGGATTCCTATCCTCGTCAAAAATCACATCTGATTGAGCCATTACAGTGTTGGGCTTTGGATCCCAAATTCTCCATAAGATCGTTGAGTCGTGTACGTAGCCGACCATCATGCATGCCTTTGATCTAGCTCCAAGCTTCTTGTCAGTTCCCTGTTTCTCGGGGATGAGTCAGCTGACATAGCATCCAAATTGCCGCAGGTAATGGAGTGGTGCTTTGTTACTGATATTCTTTCGAGTGGGATCATTAGGCGGCTTTTTGTATTCAGGTTTGCCATATGAATGCAGCATCTCATATGGAGTTTCGTAGGGAGCTTTATATCCGTCGCAATTTTCTCTTTTGGTGAGCCCCTCATTTGGCATTCATTGATGGAGATATACTGCAGTGTTGATCGCTTCCCCCCAGAACTCGAGTAGTGCCTGGGAGTCGAGTATCATAGCTCTTGATTTTCCTGTGATCGTATGAATCATTCTCTCCGCGACTCCATTCTTATGGTGGGTATAGGGCGGACCAAACTCAAGGGTTGTACCACGTGTGGCCAAGAGCATTCGGAAGAGCTGATTGTCGTATTCTCCTCTGCCATTATCACACCGAAAACGCTTGATGTTGTATCCTCTGGCATCAACTGTGACTTGGTAGTGCTGGTAGGTGGCGATGCAAGTCTCTTGTTTCTTATCAGGTAGGAGGTATACAGTGGTCCATCAGGTGTAATCGTCAAAGAATAGAATATAGTGCAGATGGCCTGCTTTGGTAGGTATAGAAAATGGACCGCAGGTGTCGGAGTGTACGAGCTCGAATGGTCGTGTAGCTCTCTTGAGTTTAGCACAAATACATTTTTGCTTGTGTTTCGCTTCCAGACAGACATCGCACATGCCATCTAAGTCTTCGAATCCATCTATAAGTGATCGCATTGCCGCTGGATGTAGGTGTGCTAGTCATTGGTGCCAGGGCCTTGTGGCAATTGGGGAAGCAGGAGTAAGTTCGGTCTTCGATGATGAGCTCATTCTCTTCTTTCGGTTGGTGCTCATAGTCTTTGGAGGCATGGACTGGCTTCCACTAGTTTCGGAGTTGAGAGTGTAACATGATGGGAGTATATAGAGATCACCGGTACGATTGGCAATGATGGTAGTTGAGTGGGTGAATATAGAGCATTTGCCGCGTTGAAAAGTCATTGTATATCCGGCAAGATCAAGTTGGTATATAGAGAGCAGAGAGAGCCGGAACATTGGGGTATAAAGTGCATTCAATTGTAAGTCCTGTGATATGTTAACGAGGCCATGAAAAGTGGCAGTTACTGTAGTCTCATCGCCAAGTTTGATGATGACGGACGATGGTAGTCTTTTGAATGAGATGAAGCCGCTCCTATCATTACAAATATTGTGCGAAGCTCCCGAGTCCACCACCCACGTCGGAGATGCGGCAGATGACGATTTGAGAGTGGCTTGAGTAGCGTGAGTGGCGTCGTTTGGTAGTCAAAAGAGATCTCAATCTCTGGCTGCAATCCCGTGCTCCGCCAATGATGCAGTTGCCTCCGATAGGATTGCTTTCATATCGGTCATTGAGTCCGTTATATTGTTTTGTTTGTTGACCTTGTTACGGGCTTCGAAGCCATTTTAGCATGTATGGCATTCGGGCCGTATGCGACCGGGTTTTCCCCAATAGTAGCATATCTTGTCATCTGTACTTCCGCTGTTGAGTTGTTTGAGAATACCACAGTTTTCGGTAGTGGGATTGTTCAATTTGCAGTGAGTGCAGGTGTATCCCTTATCGTCGTGGCGATCCTTTTTTCCGCCATAGTTTCCACGTCCATGATAACATCTGCATCCTCGGAAGCCTCCTCTGTAGCGTCCACGAGAGAAGAGGGCTGATCCTGTGGCTTCATCTCCGATCTCCTTCTTGAGGCCAGCAGCCTGCTCATCTCTTCGGAGGGCGTCCATTGCTTCTTCGACCGTAGGTAAGGGACTTTGATGCTCTAGAGTCTTGATCATGGTCAAGTACGGCTCTGGAAGGTGATTGTAGATGTGTGTATGCATTTCGTCGTTGGAGATATCTTGTGGCGTGCTGATTAACTGGAGACGGTAGTTTCAAAGTAGTGTAAAGTATCCTCTAAGTGTTTGATCTTTCCACAGGCGGCATGCTTGAAACTTACGTTGAATAGTAGTTCTGCTGACATGTGTTTCGGTAGTCTCCAGGCGTACTTGCAGCATAGTCCACATCGCCCCTGGAGACCTAAGGCCGTTGGGAAGAAACTGTATAGAGGGAGAGCATGAAAGATGGATCATTGTCTTGGCTTTGGCGGCTCAGATTTTCCATTCATGGTAGTCAATGTCAATTGGAGGTGGTTCAGGTTCTTCACTGGTGATGATGTCATATGCATCCATAGCCTCCAGAACAAGGGTCATAGTCTCTTTCCATGTTTCGTAGTTAAGATAGGTGATTAGAGGAATGTTACTCCATTCAGTTTTGTTAAAGGTGGGAGCAGGCTTAGACATTGTGAGATTAATCGATGGTGTTGAGTTTTTAAGAGGGTTAGGGTTTTTGAGGCTCTTAAGATCGTGAAGTGGAAGTGAAAATAGAGTTTTAATTAAGAGTGAGTGCCGGGCTCATAACCTGTTACTTTGGATGCTTCTTAGACTTGTTGATTGACTGATCTTCTCGAGGTCAGAAGACCCGTATATATATATACAGACTTGTTTCCCATATTCACAGCCATATTCGTCTCCATATCTCTTATCCGTTTGCATATCCGTTTGCACTGATATGAGCCGCTCTGCACTGATATGAGCCGCTCTCCTGAGGCATATCTTCATACATCAACTGCATATCAAACGGACCTGAGCTGTGAGGCTCACGATGCAGGTACACATGCAACACTCAAAATTGGACCATTTGACTTGATTTTTGGATTGACATGTAGGCATTGGAGTTGTATATTATACTGCTGTCTCTGATATTCTCTCCATTATGTGGTTGTTGAGTAATTTGCAATTTTGAAAAAAAACCGGGATTTGCAAGGTGCCCCGCTAGCAGCTTGTTAGGTGTGAGCGCTGGGAGTGCCCACCTGGGCTGTATGCATGAGGTGAACTCCCACAACAACCTCCACAATAATAACCTCTACAACAACCTCCATACCATCACTATTGCACATACCACACCCGCAAACATCGCCATATTCCGTCTCATCTCAACTCCTGCTTCACGCAACGATGGCCGTCTCCAGTGGTGGCGTACAGGAGCTCACGGAATGGTTCACACAACTCAAACTTGCGACGGGTCACGGTATTCCTCCAGGCTGAACCTTCTTTCGAAGAGTTTTACGATGAGCACTGAGAAACTTTTGAAGTTGTTGCAATACTGCGCTGCGGGACAAAACGTTTTACATCAAGGTTCGTTGTCAGCTTCTACGAAAGCGTTATCCGTCGGGCGACTAGGGGCTCAGCCGGGAGAATGGTGGGTTATGAGATCAGAATCCTCAAATATATCAACTCTAATGAACACGGTGGACACCCGTCTCTACCCATAATACTCTACCACGCAACCGACTTTACGGAACTCGGTACTACCCTGTAGATAAACCGGTGGAGCAGTATGTGCGCGCTAAGGATATTGTTGCCGTACCCAACGACGTCCTGGATGCATTATCATGGCTTCACAACTTTAACATTGTGTACCGCGACGTGCGCTGGGATAACATCGTGTGTGTGTACAAGAAGGGGGAGAGCAATCCGACGGGAATACTAATTGACTTGGTGAAGGCGTGATGGTGACGGATGAACGAAGGATGTATCTGTTCCGACTTATACGTCAAGAAATCTGCTTTGTAAAGAAGTCGACTAGAATTCAAATAAGTCAGCTGTTTGACAAACAAGTTGCCTTATTTATCAATAAGGCAACTTTGTAGATAAGGCGACTTATTGACAAGTCAGCCGACTGGATTGCAAAGCATGCGACTACACAAATAAGTCAACTTATGGGAATATCATTTTGCCATGAGAACTCACATCTCTCTTCAGTACTGATTGACAATACATGGCCGATATAAAGCCAGCTTCCACACCCTGTCCGGAGTGTTGAGGGAAATGCTGGGCTTTTTCTCTTCTCTCCTTAGAATTTAGACAATTGATGAGTTTTACACGCGCACCGCAGCCCCCGCGTGTCAACACGGAGAGCTAAAATCAAATTATGTTGTGGTTGTAGAAGTCGTTGGTAGTATCACACTGGATTTCAATTCACTCTGTCTCGAAACACTATCATTGCAAGATGGATTGCGAGTTGCGCATGCTCTGCTTCTCATCTACAGTCTCTTTGCATCTCCTCCGCGCATGTCCCAGCCACACGGAGGTTTCAAGTACCGAGGTAATAATATGTCGCTGAGGGAGCTGTGGCAATGCTGTAGTGCAGAGCGTGTTGGAGGAGACTTGAAGGGTGTGGTAGTTAGGGCACCTCCGAATGATATACATCGGTTTATTTGTCAAGAGGTCCACTTTGTAGGTAAGTTAAATGGCTTGACAACTGCGGCGGCTGGTATGCAAAGTTGACTTCGCCGACTTATTTACAAAGCCGCCTACTTAACGTATAAGTCGGAACATATCCATTCCGCGGAGGATACATCTGCTGTCCGTAACGGTTAATTGACAATCCGGCGGTTATGTTTCACAAGCCATCACCCTCGGACGACCTCGCTGCCTGGATTCTGCTCATCAACGTTTGGATGTTTTGGAAACAGTGGACTACGGCAATAGGAGCGTTTTGCAATATCATCCTCAAGGGCAGGTTCCTAAGCGGCCAGGCCGGCCCGGCTTTGCAGAGACCGAGCCTAGCCGGCGTTAGCGGCGGCTTTTAAATGAGGGCCAGGCCGGGCCTGCAGGCTTTTCTTAGCGGAACAAAGCATAACTAGCATATATTGTTTAAAAGATACTCTGCTGCCTACACTAAGAAAAGCCTCCAAAGTACGAAACATGCACCGTATCCAACTCAACCATCGTAGCCCTGCCATTACCGCATTCCATCCAACAACCAAACTAATGCTTATGCAGGCTTTTAAATCACGTGCAGGCTGGCCGCCCTACCGCCCAGCTTTTTATTCAGGCTGGGCTAGGCTACCGCTAGCGCAGGCTTTCAGAATGGAGGCCAGGCCGCTTAGGAACACTGCTCAAGGGATCCACCGAGAACATACGCATGTAGGGCGTTTGGCGTAGGGTGCAAGATAGTGAACCGAAGTGGTCAAATCGGTCAGATATGGACCTCGACCGGGCCGATCTGTGCCAAGGGCGGTTTCATTGATGAACATCTTGCCCGTTTACCAACTGATAGATTTGATAGATATCTATCTAGTCGGACTACAGATATCTATGGAATCCACCACTCGCTACTACCACAATGAAGACCTTCCATCCCACCACCGCACCATTTCCTAATTTGAACTATGCAAAGGAGGTAGTAGCTTGCAGTACAGAAAGGGCTGATTATTTGAAGTCTCATCCACGGGATCTAGGACAGTATAAATACAACTACAAAATCTATCTTTAGCCTTACCAGCGCTCAATAGGGTCCGATATCATTATTATGTCCTCTAAGCGCCAGATATCTTCAGAGACTATATATATCGTCAGAGACTGTAGATATCTTCCTTGGCGTAGATACCTATAGGCTCTGTAAATACATTAGATATCTGCCACATGAAACCGGACCCATCTATGCTAAGGGCGGCTTTCAAAACTATGGCCGCATCTGACTGATCTACCAATCTCCCGATTACCGGGTGGTCGATCTGACCGCTTCGGAACATTGGTGCAAGATAGTCCACTCTGGAATATGTATTACGAAGCCTCGAAGGCTGGGAGGGTTATTAACACGTATACACGGAGGTGGTGGGAAAACTGTCTGTTGTCTAGTCTACAGTCTAAGGAGAGAAAAGGAGGAAGCTAATAAAGGCCACGAAGCTCACAATGCTATACTAAGAATGGCAAGCTACGTAACTACTAAGCAACCACACGATAACTGTTAATGATCTCGGGCGAAAGCCCATTTCTCCGTCAACAAGGGTAGAAGATCTTAGAGAGTGGACGAGTGTTTTGCGTTGGATTTAGAAGGAACGATGAGCTTTGTTTTTGTTTTAACCATTCCGCATTCACTCTAACTAGAGTATAGCAGTGTCCAAATTCCCCTCCCCCTCCAGACAGCCGGCTAGATGGGGGGGCTCCCCTCCTTCTATGCTTCTTCTCCTTTATCAAACGAAAAAGCAAGTGAATGGTGGCGCACTGAAACCAAAGAATAAAAAGTGAACGACTGCTAGCTACACTCTGCTCAGCAGCGTGGGAACTTCCCGACCTCTGTGGCCGCCAAGAAGTCCATCACCGCTTGATCACTCGTTTCTAGGGCAAACAGTTCCTACATCTGCACATGCTTGCACCTTCCCGCTTTCCAGCCGGTTTCTCGCCCGACTGCTTTCTACAGTTCCCGCAGCTCATTTCTCCACTTCCCGCAGTGGCGGAAGAGATGCTCCCGCGTCTGGGCCGCCTTCTCGCACCACCAGTACTGATCGTCATCTCGCCGGTTGAAGCGCTTGAGATATGTTACTGTGGGCGCATGCCCGCACTTAAGTTGGTAGTATCTCGTAGCGAGTGACATTTTGCTTCTCATTGGGATCGGGCGCCGGTTTCCCGCTTTACCAAGCCCGTTCCTGTACCCATAGTGTTTACCGGGAGCCGGAGACGATCACTCTGAGTCGGCCTGGAGGTTGGAATAGGATGGAGACGGTAGAGAGGACAGTTGAGATGGACCCACCCGGAGCAGTCTGGAGACAGCGACTCTCAACCAGCTTGTGATGGGTATTGTGGGCTGGATTGGCATAAGCTCAGTTAAGGATCCATTGGATATTTCTAGCCAGTCACTAGCCTCCGAGTCTATCTATGGAACACTAAGGTTTAGTTGGATGATTCCAGCCAGCGACTCCCCCCGACCTGATGCTACGCAAAAGATTACTTGGACGGCCAGTATAATAGGGACATTTTTATCATGAGATATATAGCCGTGTCTACAACTGTGATTAACTCCTCTCGTTCCATTGTGGAACCGTTCGCTGGCAAAGTCACCTTCCTCTACTGTTGACTGGGACCAGTGTTCTTGTGTATTGGTAATTCAAAATCTCGTCGTTCATAAATCCACATAAAACAGTCGCCATAAAGCAAAGTCTCAAAACCAAAAAAACCCCAAAGGGGAGCAGACTAAAAACCTCCGATCACGCTTACACCTTCCTACTAACCTCAACCCCCACCTCCTTCCTCTTCACATTCCCGCCGGAATAAATATACCTCTCCTCCTCGCCCACTACCGCATCCTGCGTAAACTCGTACGCCGACAAAACCTCCTTCACCATAATCTGGATCGTTGTCATCGCGAACCATCGTCCAGGGCACGTATGCGGTCCCCGAAGTCCCCACGCGATATACTCCGGCTCCCCGATTGGCGGATCCTGCTTCGCGAAGCGGTCGTACTTGTAGCTCCCCGCATCCGCACCCCACATGTCCGGATCGCGGTGCGTATAGTATGATGACAGCGTTGCTGCTTGGCCCTTGGGGAGCTGGAATTTGGGTTCTGTTGTAAGGGTGGTGGCGGTGGAGATTATGCGTGCGGGCCCGGTGATGGGACCGCAGAGACGGATGGACTCGAACATTGCTGCGCGGAGGGGGGACCAGGGG
>Ga0307515_10023324_pt1 | contig 10849 bp, 9 predicted proteins | sample 17_EM_MG_FD_194513 | JGI IMG/M metagenome (GOLD analysis project Ga0307515, IMG submission 194513) | Populus trichocarpa ectomycorrhiza microbial communities from riparian zone in the Pacific Northwest, United States - 17_EM | ecosystem: Host-associated > Plants > Roots > Unclassified | place...
CTGATCGTGGCGAAAGACGGGTTCCGTGAACAGTGGTTTTTCTCTAAATTCGCACGCTACCGCGACACCCAGAACCAGCCCCGAAAAACTACCGGACGAAAAACGACCGGAATCGTCCGCTTGCCTCGGCTCAAATCGATGCAAGACCCGTTCCTTTTGGGGCGGGCATTCGCCGGATCGATCCTGGATCGGGCGCGGCTATTTCTTTTCCATCACGCATTGCAGGGGATGCTGGTGCTTGCGCGCAAAATCCATCACCTGCGTCACTTTCGTCTCGGCGATTTCATATGTGAACACGCCGCACTCACCGATGCCGTGGTGATGGACATGGAGCATGATCTTGGTGGCGGCTTCGGCATCCTTCTGGAAGAACTTCTCCAGCACGTGAACCACGAACTCCATCGGCGTGTAATCGTCATTCAGGATCAGGACGCGATATAGATTCGGTCGCTTGGTCTTCGGCTTGACCTTGGTGATGACCGACGTCGACGGGCCACCGGTCCCCGCATTGCGGTTTTCGTCGTTGCTCATTCGGGGAGCAGAAACGGCTGTCGCGACCGGCGCGGACGAACAAGCTTTGGAAGTCAATTGCAGCATGGTTCAGGCGTTCGAAATTCCGGACAAAAATCCATTTGGGAAACCGGACAGCGCATCGTCGCACACCAGCGACGGCCCAAGACGGCCCGCCACAAGGTACCCAGCAACGCTTTCCAGATCGCCGCTCCCGGTCCGATCCAGCGGCGGATCGGCTATTGCAATATGGGTCCGGTTTCGGACCGCCGCAAGCGCATCAACGCTGCCCTGCTGCGCCCGCAACCGGGCCCGAATCCGGTCCGGCAATCCCGGCAAGGTTAATCGTTTCTGTCGGATTTGACAAAGGAAGGCCCCGGCCCGTTTGCGCTCGTGGATAAGAGGCGCTTTTGGCCGCCGGTTTCCCGATGCATGGGCTCTAACCCGTCTTTGCGGGAACCTGCTGCCTTCGCAGCCAGCACGTCAAAGGACGCCAGAGGACGCCAAAGGACGCAAAGAAAATGCCCGGCCGATACGGCCGGGCTTTTTGTTGTCTGATATCGCTTGGCGATTAGCGCGTGGCGGGAGCGAACTTCGCGACCAGGCCTTCGTAGGGCTTGAAGGTCTGCTTGGCGAGATCGCTGTAGAGGCCGGCGATCTTCTGCGACTCGGCGACGAAGGTCTCGTAGGCCGAGCGGGCGAATTCGGTCTGCACTTCGACCACCTTGTCCATCGACTTCACGCCGGACAGCTTTTCAACAAACGACTTGGTGTCTTCGAACGACTTCTTGGCGTAGTCGCCATAGGCGGTCGCAATCGCCTGAACACCGCTCTGCAGGTTCGTCGCGGACGCGGCGACCGATTCGAGATGCTCTTTTCCGTAGCTCTGAATGTCTTCAACCTTGACCATAATGGAGTCCTTTCCCAGACTGAACGTAACCGATCGCCGGGAGGTCCCGGCTCCCTGACCACGCCCCTCTTATAGTGTGCACCGCACAATGAAGTCAAGGAATATTGTGCGCCGCACAAATGTATGCGATTTGCGCCAAACACCGGAGTGTTACGCAACGGTTACTTAACCTTTTGGAAACTCGCGCCGCCTAACCTGATTCCCGGACGTGTTCGCCTTCCGACAGGCAGCCTGAAAGCTGTTTGTGAACAGCACCTTAGCTAGAATAGCGACCTGATCGGCCGGCCGGGCCGGAATACCAACCCGGCCAAACGCTTCGAACAGGGAAACGTCACCGGGCCGATGGGCACAATTTCGCCTCACGAACCGGTGATCAAGATAGAAATTGGGACGGGGAAGTAAATGCTTCGTACAACCTTGGCTTCCTCGCGCACGTTGCGAGTTTGCATTCTCGGGCTGGTCACTCTTTCCACGGCGATCATCTATACCAGCGACAGTGCGGAAGCGCGCCGCTACCGTCATCGCCACTATGCCAAGCACCACGTCTCCCACAAAGCGGTGCGCACCAGCAGCGAAAGCCCGAAGTTCGCGTCGATCATCGTCGACGGCAATTCCGGCGCGACGCTGTCGTCGAACAATCCCGACGCCCTCCGCCATCCCGCCTCGCTGACCAAGATCATGACGCTCTATCTGCTGTTCGAGCAGCTCGAGCGCGGCAAGATGAAGCTCGACACCGAAATGGACGTGTCCGCCCATGCGTCCGAGCAGGCGCCGACCAAACTCGGCCTCAAGCCCGGCCAGACCATCAGGGTCGAAGACGCCATCAAGGGCCTGGTGACGCGCTCCGCCAACGACGCCTCCGTCGTGATCGCGGAAGCCATTTCCGGTGATGAAGATGATTTCGCCCAGCTGATGACGCGCAAGGCGCGCGCGCTCGGCATGAGCAAGACGGTCTATCGCAACGCCAACGGCCTGCCCAACGACGAGCAGGTCACGACCGCACGCGATCAGGCAACCCTCGGCCGCGCGATCCAGGACCGCTTTCCGCGCTACTATCGCTACTTCGCAACCAGCGTGTTCAACTTTCGCGGCCAGTCGATCCGCAACCACAATCGCCTGCTCGGCAATGTCGAAGGCGTCGACGGCATCAAGACCGGTTATACCCGCGCGTCGGGTTTCAACCTCGTGAGCTCGATGCGCCGCGGCAATCGCCATCTGGTCGGCGTGGTGCTCGGAGGCCGCAGCGGCGGTTCGCGCGACGCCACCATGCGCAATTTGCTCGCCGAGAACCTCGACAAGGGCGCGACCACGCGCACCGTCGCCGCCATCACCGAGCGTAATTCCGCCGAGGCCAATGTCGAGATGGCCGAAGCCAGCACGCCGCGCCCGGCCGAGACGGTTCAGGCCAACAACACCCTCGCCGCCTCCGAGCCCGCGCTGGCCGCACTGCCTGCCACGCGCTCGGTTGCCCCGGCCAAGCCCTCGCTGATGGCCGCCGCCGCTGCCGCCCTGCCGGCGCCACAGCCGAAATCCGAACAGTCCAAGTTCGAGCCGCAAGCCAAGCCTGAGCCGGCGCCGCTGACCAGCGGTGTGATCCAGACCCAGGCGATCTCCTCGATCCCGGGCTCGGCCGAACCGATGAAGCCGGTCAAGGTCAAGACGGTGCAGGTCAAGGCTGGAGGGATGAAGCTTGCTTCCGCCGGCTCGTCGCAGCCTGCTCCGCCCATCACAAGCACGATTGCAGCACCGGCCCGCCCGGAAGTGGCGGAGACCTCCAGTGCCGTCGTGGCGCGCGCTGAGCCCAAATCTGAAGTGATCAGGCCCGAAGTCGCCCGTGCCGAACTGCCGCCGCAGCCGGCCAACCATGGCACCGGCCATGGCGTGCTCGGCGTGCTGCCCGCCTCCAGCGTGCCGCCGGCGCCGTCCCAGGCGCTGGCCTATGCCCAGCCGCAGACCGTGCAGCAGAACGGCGCCATCAAGCCCGCGGTAGCCACCATGACTCACGTCGGATGGATCATCCAGGTCGGCGCACTGGAAAGCGAAAGCGAAGCCCGTGCACGCATCGATCTGGCGCGCAATCAGGCCCGTGGCATGCTCGGCAAGGCCGACTCCTTCACCGAGCCGGTGATGGCCAAGGATAACCGCAAGCTGTTCCGCGCCCGCTTCGCCGGCCTCGAGCGTGACCAGGCCGAAGCGGTCTGCAAGACGCTCAAGCGCGCCGATATCTCCTGCATCACCGTTCGCAACTGATCCTCAGTCTTGGTTGAGATGACAAAGCCGGCGCCCATGCGCCGGCTTTGTTGTTTCCAAGACCTTGTTGTTTCCAAGGCCTTGTTGTTTCCAAGGCCTTGTTGTTTCCAAGACACAGTTGCGCGCGCCGTTCGGCCGGAGGCGGCAATTCGGACCTGCGAAAACTTCTCGTCAAGAATTTAGGGTTAAGTTTTCGGGAATGAACGATCGCCACTCCGGAAAACGGCGGGCGACACGGGGCATCAATCAGAGAACAAGGCAGCGGCAATACTCGGCTTGTAGCGTTTGGGTGCGTGAGCCGGAGTTAGCTGAGATGCGTGCGAAGCAGAGTATCCTTGGCCTCGTTTACACGGGCAGCGAGGTACGTCGAGCCCCCCTGGTCGGGATGCAATTTCTTCATCAGGGCGCGGTGCGCCCGGCTGATGTCGTCACGCCCCGCTCCCGGCTGCAGGCCAAGGATCTGATAGGCCTCCTCGTCCGTCATTTTGCCGCTCGACGCCGCACGGCGCTGCCCCCCTGCCGCGTCGCTCTGCGCGTTCTGACGCCAGGCGGGAAACCGGCGGTCCAGATAGCTTTCAAGTAAAGCGACGCTCTCGGCGTCGAAGCCCGACATCATCGCCGTCAACTGCGGCAGGTCGAACGCGTCGAGTGACTGGCCCGCATGCGGCCCCTCCACGATCTGGCCCGACAGGGCGCCGCTGTCGTGATCCAGCGTCATGTCGAGAAACTGCGAGCGCACCCGCGAGGTCTGTCCGGTCGAGCGCTGCGCACCGCCGCCGAACATCCCGCCGATATTGCTGAAGCCCCCCGGCCCGAACGGCGACCAGCCGAGCAATCCCGCACCGAAGATGCCGAGCGGGATCGCCACCGCCAGCTCGCCCCGCAGCCCGGTAAAGGCCGCAACCGCCAGCGCGATGACGCCGCCGCCGATCTTGACCAGCCGCGCAAGCACGACGGGATTGGCCGCACGAAACATCTGCAGCAGCATGTAAAGCAGGACAACGGCGACGACGCCGGCAATCAGGGTTGGCATGACACGTATATAGTCGTCCCGGCGACAAAAAGCATGGCGGTCCGCACCTGAACTAACAGTTCAGCCTTCACTTCATCTGGCCGATCAGCTTGGCCGCGCCGCTTCCGGTCTTCGCGAGCCGCGATAACGCCTCGCGTCCGCCGGCGGCATAGGCCGCAGCGGCCCGTAGCAGTTCGCGCAATTGGGCTGCGGCGCCGGGATCGAACCTGCACCACGCGCCGCCGGTGAGCCGCGCGATCTCGCGGAACGCCTGCTCGGCCGCGGCGTCATGGCCTTCCTGGAACATGAAGACGGGCACCTTGAGCAGGCCGAGCTCGCCGGCCTTGGCGCAGAGCTCGTCGACCGCCTCCTCCATGGCGTCGCCGACGAACACCACAGCACGCACCGCGGAGGCGACCGCCTCGCGGCGCGCTTCCGACAGCACCTTGCCGATCTGGGTGTTGCCGCCCTGGCAGTCGATCTTGCTCATCAAGCGCGCGAGCTGGGCTGAGTCGGAGATCCACCCCGTTGCGCGGCATTCATTGAGGCCGCGATAGTAGACCAGACGAATATCAAGACTGCCGATCGAAGCCGCTTCGCGAAACATGTCGGCCTGCAGCGCGCAGGCCATGTCCCAGGTCGGCTGCCGGCTCATGGTGGCGTCCAGCGCAAACACCAGCCGCCCCTTGGCACCGTCCCGATGCGGCGACATCGCGCGGGCCTTGGCGACGAAAGCCGCGATGTCTTCGGCGGCCGACGGCCGCGCTTGCGGCAACGGAGAGTCGCTGCGGGAATGCGATTTTTGCGCCGCAGAAACCTCGGCGGAAGATTTCGGTTTGGTGGGTTCGCCGGCCATGAGCGCTCGCAAATTGTAGCAAGCACTATGTGGGGCGGACAATACGGGGCGTCAATGCGCCCGATCGGCCGACAGCGCGATGCGAACGAACTTTAGTTGGTTGCCGACTTACCTGTCGTCGTCGTCGGGTTGCTCGCCACCGGCTGCGGACCGGGAAGCGGCACCGGGCCCGGGCTGCTGGTGAGCAGATCCGGCACCTTGGTCGGTACCGGCTTCAGCGCGCTGGTGTCGCTGTCGAGGAATTTGTTGAGCATTGTCTCGATCGACGACTTTGCACCCTCGGGTCCGGTATCGCGCATGTCGTTGTGCTGGTAGCCGGTATTCACCACCGTGATGCCGGCCTGCTCGCACTGGTCATCGTCGGGAATGACGCCCGGATCCGGCTTGAAGTGCGTATCCTTGGAGCGGAACGACAGGATCTTGAACTTGCCGTCGGTCAGGAACGGCACGCGCAGATTATCCAGCGTCACCACCTTCTTGATCTCGTCGGGATATTGCCGCGCGAAATACATCGAGATATCGCCGCCCATCGAGTGGCCGACCATGGTCACCTTGTCGTAGTCGGCGTTGGGCTGGAGCTTCTTCATTTCTGCGATGGCGAAATGGATGTTGGCGACGCCGCGCTGAATCTGCGGCAGGCGGCCGACATAGAGCTCGCCGACCTTGGTCACCATCGGCGGATCGGTCGGCAGATCGTGCTGTGGGCTGATCACCATATAGCCGCGCGCGGCAAAGGCGTTGGCGAGGAACGAATACTCGGTGTGCTTGACGGTGTTGCCGTGGTTGATGATCGCCACCGGCAGCGTGATCATGCCGGCATTGGCCTGCATTTCCTTGTCGCGCCTGACAGCAACGTTGACGGCAACCAGACGGTTGTCCCGTCCCGCGTCATGGAATGCGATGGTCTCGTGACGGATCGCCCATTTGCTCGCGGTGAAGTACGCGACCGCAACCAACACGGTAAGTGAAAGCAGAACGGTAATTCCACGTTTCATCGGCGTCCTCGGCGCCCCACCACAGGGCTACTTTTAAGCTTCGAGACTCTTCGGCTCGTTGTTGATGATATATGTCACGGTGGCGTGACATAAAGACCAAATGTTGTGAATTGACCGCCTGATCGTTGTGCGATGCACCCAACTGTTGTGCACCTGCTCACTCCCCGGCAATCGCCTCCCTGTCTCCATATACGACGGCGTCACCCAAGGTTCGGTTCGATCGATCGATAAAAGTCTAATGAAAACGGCCTTCTAGGCCATTCGTTCCCTGTCTTGCACGCTTCATTCGGGCAGGAAATCCCGGAAAACACGGGATTCAGACCGCTGTATAGATGACGAGCCGCAGCGCCGGATCGTCATTGGCCTGAAAGCTGGCATATTCCAGTTTCAGCCGCCCCTTCTTGGGATGGCTGAGGGATTTCTGGCCGGCCGAGACGCCGCCAACGTCATGCGCCTCCCACCAGCCGGCAAACTCCGGACAGCCCTGCCGCAAGCGCGCCAGCAGTTCCTGAAAGGCGGGATCGCCGGCCCACAAATCATGGGTCGTACGAAATTGCGCCACGATCCGCCGCGCCTCTTCCGGCCATGAGGCGCCGAACAGCCGCCGCGTCGCGCGATTGGTCAGCACGTTGAGCAGCGTGTTGCGATCACCCTCCGGCAGCTTGCTGAACGCAAAGATTTCATCGGCCGCTGCATTCCAGGCCAGGATGTCCCAGCGACGGCCGGTGACGTAGGCCGGCAAATTGAGCCGCTCGACGGTGCGCCGCACCGCTGCCGGTACCGTTTCAGGGGCGAAGACACGGCGGTCGGTATTCTCTGTCAGCGCCCGCAAATGCTTGTGCTCGGCCTTGCCGAGCCGCAGCGCGCGCGCCAGCGCGTCGATCGTCGCCGCCGATGGACTGACGGTGCGGCCTTGCTCGAGCCGGATGTACCAGTCGACGCCGATGCCGGCGAGTTCGGCCACTTCCTCACGGCGCAGGCCGGGGGTTCGCCGCCGCCGCCCGTCCGGCAGGCCGACCGCCTTCGGCGTCAGCTTTTCCCGCCGCGAGCGCAGGAAATCGCCAAGTTCGCTTTGCCTTGGATTCATCGGCGGCACCTCGCCAGCAAGGGACTGTACAGTCCTAGGATAATACCAGGTCTTGTTGGCGCAATGAAGTCTGCGAAAATGAGTTCTCTCGTTGGATAAGGATGCCCCCATGAAAGCCGCCATCTTGAAACAATTCGGATCGCCGCTCGCGATCGAAACCTTGCCCGAACCGACGCTTGGCACCGGCGAAGTGATCGTCGACGTGATGGCGAGCCGGGTTCTGGCCTACGCCAACGAAGTCTTCAGCGGCGAACGCAAATATTTGCTGGAATTGCCTGTCGTGCCAGGGCCGGGCGCGATCGGCCGCGTCCGCGCGACCGGTCCGGATGCGACGCACCTGGCTAAAGGCGACTGGATCTATTGCGATCCGACGGTGCGTTCGCGCGACGATGCGCGGTCCCCCGACATCACGCTGCAGGGCCTGACCGCCGGCAGCGAAGGCGGTCTACGGCTGCAGCGCTATTACCGCGATGGTGCCTGGGCCGAACAGATGCGGGTGCCGACCGAGAACGCTATTCGGATCGGCAGCATTGCCGAAGCCGACGCCGCGCGGTGGTGCGCGCTGGGCACGCTGCTGGTGCCCTATGGCGGTTTGCTTGCCGCGCAATTACAGGCCGGCGAGACCGTGCTGGTCAACGGCGCCACCGGAAGTTTTGGCAGCGCTGGCGTCGCCGTTGCGTTGGGCATGGGCGCGGCCTGCGTCATCGCGACCGGCCGCAACGAAAAGGCGCTCGCCGATCTCGTGCGCCGGTTCGGCCCGCGGGTTCGAACCGTGGCGATGCGCGGCGAGGAGGAAGACGACCGCAATCGGATCCTGCAGACGGCGCCTGAAGGCATCGACTGCGTGCTGGACATCCTGCCGCCGGCCGCCAACGCGATGCAGGTGCGGACCGCCATCATGGCAGTGCGGCCCCACGGACGCGTGGTGCTGATGGGCGGCGTCGGCATGCTCGGTGGCGCAGGCCTCGACCTGCCCTATCCCTGGATGATGCGGAACTGCATCACCGTGCGCGGCCAATGGATGTACCCGCCGCATGCGACGCTTTTGATGGTCGGGCTTATTGGTGCAGGTCTGGTCAGCCTCGATCAGTTCGAGGTCACGGCCTTTACGCTCGACGAGGCCAACGCGGCGGTCGCGCATGCCGCCGCCAACAGTGGTCCTTTCAAGATGACGGTGATAGAGCCGCGATAGGCCAAGGCGGCTGATCAAGGCTCAGGCGCCGATGATCGAGCGCCCTAGGCGCCGATGATGTCGTGGACTTCCAGCGGCTTGTCGACCTGGGTGAACCATTCGGCGCGGTTGGCGGCCCGCCGCCGGCCACGCTCGTCGAGCGGCAGCTTTAGCTGGCGGAGCAGGCTCGTCACTTCCTCGCGCGCGGTGACATGGCCCATGCTCGGCCGGGTTCCCAGCGTCGCCTCGTCGATGTCGTCGAGCGCGGTGAGACCGCGCGGGAAGAATTCGCGATAGACCACCCGCTCGGCAAAGCCGTCGATGGAACGGAAGCCAAGCCGGAGCGACAGATCCTTCAGGCTGTCGGCGACGAGCTGCTTGTTGCGCGAACCGATCATCGACAGGCGGTTGCGCACCACGATCCAGTCGGTGGAGGCGCCGTCGAGCTGGCGCCGCTTGCGCCTGACGTCACGCACCATCTCGGCATAATGGCTTTCGCCGGTCACCGAATAGGTGGCGGGATCGACGGTGCCGAGCACATCGAAATCGAGGAAGCTGTCGTTGATCGGCGTCACCAGCGTATCGGCCATCGAATGCGCCAGCCGCATCAGATAGGAGTCCGAACCGGGCGTATCGATGACGATGAAGTCGAACGCGCGCTCGACCGTGCTCACCGCTTCCATGAATTGCTGGAACTCGGAATTCTCGTTATCGGCGATCTGCATCGTCTCGCCGAGCTTGATACAGAAATGCACGGGCATTTCGAGCGCTAGGCCGGTGCGGCGCGCCCATGCGTTGCGGTTGCCGATGTAACGGGTGAAACTCTGCTGGCGGCAGTCCAGATCGATGGTGGCGACGCGCTGGCCGGCTTTCATCAGGGCGACGGCGATATGCAGGGCGGTGGTGGATTTGCCCGAACCGCCCTTCTCGTTGCCGAGCACGACCACATGTGCCGACCCGGATTGACCCTGACTAGTCTGCACCAACATGATTCAACCCCCGTCGATATCTTCAAATCACGCGCGGCTGCGGTCAAGCGAAATGCGCGATAACACTTTCAAATCAATCTCCGTCTGCCTTAATCATGAATCCGCCTGACGATGTCGCGCTTTCTGTGATCGAGCGCACGTTGGGCGCGCGCCGCGAGCGCGACCCATGCAGTTGCGTCGGGCGGTCGTGATGAGTTGCACTGGTTGATCACCTTGGCGGCGATGCCGCGGCTCTATAAGTTCGGTCCACCCGCCGAGAGGTCGCGGCCAACGGCCCCCTCACCCTCAAAACACGTGCAAGAGAGATCGAGCCAGATGTCGCGAAGTCCCATGGTCGTCCGTACCGTCCCCGCTCTGCGTCGCGCTCTCGATGGCCTGCGCGCCAGAAAGGCCACGGTCGCGCTGGTCCCAACCATGGGAGCGCTCCATGACGGCCATGTGTCGCTGGTGCGGCTCGCCAAACGCCGCGCACAGAAAGTGGTGGTCTCGATCTTCGTCAATCCCACCCAGTTCGCGCCGACGGAGGATTTCGGTGCCTACCCGCGGACCTGGAAGGCCGACCTCGCCAAACTCGCCGCCGAGAAGGTCGACCTGATCTGGAATCCGGACGTCAAGGCGATGTACCCGGAAGGCTTCGCGACCCGGATCGTGCCCGAAGGTCCGGCCACCGCCGGGCTGGAAGACCGTTTCCGCCCGCATTTTTTCGGCGGCGTCGCCACCGTGGTCGGCAAGCTGTTCACCCAATGCCGGCCGGATGTGGCGATCTTCGGCGAGAAAGACTTCCAGCAATTGCGGGTGGTGACGCAGATGGCGCGGGATCTCGATCTCGGCGTCAAGGTGATCGGCTCCCGCACCGTGCGGGAACGCGACGGGCTCGCAATGTCCTCTCGCAACGTCTACCTCGCGCCGGAACAGCGGCAGGCAGCGCCGGAACTCTATCGCGTGATGAAACTCAGTGCGGCACGCCTGCGCGCCGGCGAGCCGGCCGACGCCATCATGGAAGCCGGCGCCGAGCTGATCAAGTCAGCGGGGTTCGCGCTGGATTATTTCGAGGTGCGCCACGCCGAGA
>Ga0307515_10023325_pt1 | contig 10848 bp, 8 predicted proteins | sample 17_EM_MG_FD_194513 | JGI IMG/M metagenome (GOLD analysis project Ga0307515, IMG submission 194513) | Populus trichocarpa ectomycorrhiza microbial communities from riparian zone in the Pacific Northwest, United States - 17_EM | ecosystem: Host-associated > Plants > Roots > Unclassified | place...
CCAGTGCCGAGCCCTCCTCCTCGCCATGGGGGCAGGCGAGGCCGATGGGGGCAGGCGAGGCTGGTGGGGGCAGGCGAGGCCAATGGGGGCCGCAAGCCACCGGCCACATGCCCGAGCCCGCCAGCACCGAACACTAGGGAAGCCACCGGGCCAAATCCCTAGTCAACACGATAGTCAATTCAATATCTATATTCGTACTCGATTGATCTCAACAAAGCCTCGTTGCAGTCCTTACACTTTATGGTGGTTTTCATGCCTTCTCCACTACCACCCTGACTTGTTTCCAACCTGCAAAGGATACAATCTACTCTACTCTCCATCCAAAGTGGGAATGCATTCGTGGTATCTTTCGGCAGAGGGGAAGGGGGGTGTGCTTGGTAACCAGCCTGGTAGGCAGTGGGGGCAAGGAAGATTGTGTGTTGCATGAACCTGATTGAGCTGAGCTTTAGCTGAGTTGATGTTAAGGCACACAGCTGGTAGGGCATAAGGCACCCAACTACCTTGGATATATCTCGAGTCTTTCTCCTGCTCTCCAGTCTCTGTATCTTAAGTCTATTCACACGGTTCTCCCCATACATATTTTAACAATGTGTGGCCATAGCCAGCCGAATGATGTTTTGTGAAGCCGGAACGTGCTTGCTTTCTCATTCTCAGCACCAGCGAATCGTCACCACTTAGAGGGTGGATTGTAGACATCATGGTAACAGGAGAACTGTCCATCCATAGCAAGGTTGCAACCCCGTCATTAACAGTTCCACTTTGAAAATGATAGGCCAATTTGGCATTTTTCTCAACTTTTAGCTCCTTGGGAAATACTCAGAACTGCTGCCTGCATGTGCCACATGCTCCTATCTCCATTCGATGGAGTTCTTCTAGCAGAGGTTGTGTTGTGAAGAAGTTGTCCTTGTATACATTGAAGGAGAGCTTTTGGTGCCTCTGATGTAAACATCTAATCAAGTGATGAACCATCTTTCCAGTATCTGTGAGCTGTACCAGACGGGATTCTACATCAACAGGATCCCCTCCGACTGCTGCTAGGCATAGGAATGGGTGTTGGCTACAAGCTGTCCAATGATGCAGTTGGTAAGAATGAGAATGAAGATTTGAATTGGAGTAATGGCATCCAGCTTAGAGAACGAGATGGGCACTTGGTTCCATGCTTGGTGGGTACGGACAATATGTTGTAAAGGATTGAATGTGGGAAGCTCAGGAAGATCTGTCAAATTTTGACTTGGTTTTTTGAGTATTTTCTGTTGAAATATGAAAGGGGAGAACCATGTGAATAGACTTAAGATACAGAGCGTAAAGAGAGAGAGAAGAAAGACTAGAAATATATAGTACAAGAAAGCGGTGTGCCTTGTGCCCTACGGCTTACAGTCAGCTCCGCCATCAGTCAGATCTATTTATGCAACATTTTCTTACGCCGCTTGGCTGAGTGATCAGCTGTGATCGACCCGGCTGGCTCAATATATGCTTTACCTGAGGAGCTATAATTATCATCAAGGTTGAGCATTGCGAGTGGAGCTTCAGTAGTAGATGAAGACACATCAGGTATAATGACAGGTCGGTGCTGTACCACTGTAAGTGGTGGTGGTGGTGTCTGGAGGAGGTGTGCTTTGTACCAGAGTGATCGGCCATGATGCGGCGCTTGGCACTTTGTTTTTTAACATTTTTTGGTGAGGATGGTGGAGATGAGAGTATAAGTGGTGGAGGTAGGTAGTTGAAATCAAGGTTCCAAGGTCTGAGGGCTTCTCTGCTCATGGTTGTTGTGGTGTTGTTGTTGTTGTTTATTCATACTGTATTCACTCTTACTAGAGTATGACAGGACCTAATAGCCCCTCTACCTCCGGGCGAGCCGGCTAGATGGCGCAGCTCCCCTCACACTACCCTTCAACCCCGCTGACAAATGAAAGATAAAAGATAGAAAAGAAAAGATATAAGCCCATGGCCGCCGCCGGCACCTGAGTCAGCCTCTGCGCCTGCTCCATGCTGCCATTCATTTGGGCGGGACCTTCCCAACTTCAGTATCTGCGAGGAAGTCCACCACCGCTTGATCGCACTCTTCCATGGAAAGCAGCGCAGAGACCTGCAAGTGTCGGCATCTGCCCACTTTCCAGCCCGTCACGTTTCCCACCACCTTGCAGAGTCCTTTTTGCTAGTCTCTCCTCGAGCTGCAATGGCGGAAGAGGTGCTCCCATGTCTGGACCGCTGTCCCTGCACACCACCAGCATTTATTGTCCTCTTGGTGGCTGAACTGTTTTTGGTAGACTCCAGTGGGTGCATGCCCGCTCTTTAGCCGGTAGAACCTGGCAGTCAGCCACTTCACGCGTGTCATTGGAACAGGTCTCTTGGTCCCCGTCTTACCCTTGAGTCTGTAGCTGAAGGGCTTGCTGCACTTGTCGGCCTCCCACTTTGCCTTGGCTGCTGACCTTCCCTCGGAGATTCGTCTAGCTCTATTCGAAGCCGAGGTGTATGGCCGCTCCATAGTTGTGTTTCCACTTGCATCTCGGGCCAAGTTCGCCTCACTGTCTGCTTCTTTGTTTCCGGGGATGCCGGAGTGTCCCTGGACTCAGTGAATCTTGGTTGTGATGCCGTGGGCGAGGAGAGGCTGCGGACTTTGATTGATCCGCCTCGCTAATCGCTGCCCCGGGCACGGCTCCAGTGTGCTGTTCATCGAATTGCGGCTTGTGAGTCGCTAAAGACTGCCACCGTCTTCACTCCATGCCTTTGCAGTGGTTCTCTTCTCTTGACCGTCTCCCCGAGCGCGAGTCCAATCGCCCACAACTCGGCAGGTTGTTGTGGTGTGATAGATGGGAAGTGAGAAGGTGGTTACCACTAGGCTGGAGGATGGTACTCTCACAATCTCCAAAGTACTGCTATTTATATGCAACTCAGCAATGCAGGACTTGTCACACTGCCACAAGAATTCACAAATAGAAGCTTCTACTAGTTGTCTTTCAATTCATAATATTCTAGGGGGGTTTAAGTGGGTGGCTGTGCTGTGGTAAGTGACAAGGCGCAGCGCACGCGAAAGCGGGTCCTTTCGTGGGCCCGCTACCGGCAAAGAAATAGGCACACTTCTGTCATCTGGTGTCCGCACATTCCACGTTTCTCTCCGGCTGTTGGGGTCTTGGGAACAGTCAGTTGACTGTATCGAAACGACATCGGATCTTAAGATCCATCGCACATCCAATTCGTCACCGTGACTATCTGCACGAGGTCCTTCGCCGAACTGCGTGCTTAGATGTCGCTTAGCGGTGACCACTTGTAGTTCTGTCTACGGGGGAGGCCCTGGGATAGCACACTCCCAAATCTTATAGGATTGATGGTAGAATGCAAGATGTATATTTCAACGGTGCTATCTATGGGCGAAGGGTTTTCGGAGAAGATACTGGAAACACGTGGTAGTCGCTGGAAATTGATGTGACTTGGGATAATAATCAGGTGTTGTAGTAGATAAATTTTCGATTGATAGATACATACTAAGAAAACTGTGCAGATGAAGTACCCTTATAATATTGTCTTCTCACCTCCAGCCAATCGGAATCGTGGGATCCGTACCAAACTTTAGTTACACAACTCGTAGACCATGCTTGTACATACATCTCTTGTTTTCCGTGCGTGGTAGGGGAATCCACAACCTCGTAACTATAATTCTTAGTGGATAAGGGTGGGTTCTATGCGATAGAGGTTGTTAGGTTGCATTTGAGTCTCGATAATTTTCATTATCAAATAACTCCACGGACTAAGAAATGCTAGAACAAGCTTAAGGAACAATACAAAGCCGCGGTAGTCGCAACGCCATGTGGAGAAGCTCCGATGTCAAACAAATATGTTGTCAGCTCTGGCATGGAAATACAAACCTAGCAGTCGTTTGGAGATCCGATCTAGCATCTTGCGATGCTACAAAGCTTTTGGGTGGATACCTGTTTTGATTAATTTATTTTCCACTTATCTTGTTACATACAAGTATGCCGGTTACAGCCGACGCACATACGCGCAGAACGGATGACTTTATCAAAACAGAAAAGCTGGTGCAAATGCTTGGTTTGAATCCAAGGATCTAGCACTCTGCCCATTGATCAATTCTGGGGTGCATGGGAGTTTGGCAGTTTGTTCATCCGGAGTACTTCGTACCCCGCCATCACCCGGAACTCACCGGTATTGCTTTTTTTGAATACCTTTTGGCAAGTTCTGCAGCGATCGACAATGAAGAAGCTATCGTGACAATTCTACCTACAAATTCGCTTTCTTCGCTACCACCTCACTACCGTGTCTGGTTTCATAAGAATGTTGCGAACGTCGTGTTCATAGAAGGGCTCTCTTCCAGTTCCGATTCCGACAAATCTTGCTAGCCGTTTCACGATACGCGACCCCCTCCTCCGTCGGCCCGGCCCGCAGTTAACGGCGGCTAAAGTGCTGCCAAGTCTCGCTAAACTATTTCAGGCTTGACTCACCGAAACATCTCAGCCGACCTCCGGACACGGTAAGGGAACGCAAAGAGTTCCCAGAATGGGTCAACATGCGTTCCTCAAGAGCATAACGTCTCGGAATTCCTTTGGTCGCTGTAGATTACGGTATTCACTTCACAATCGACTCCTCAGACCCAACGTCAACGTCAAAGTCGATGTTTCCCTCTTCCGCTGCTCTGGATTGTCTCGTCGATTCCTATTCTCGTTCCGCTTTAATTCTTTCGGACGCATCATTTTTCCGTGCCTCTGGGGCATTTTTCCACTCATCTGCCATCCATCGTCCATGCCTCAGCAATACCTCTGCATTCTGCTCCTACATACACGCGTCGTCGATACCTTTCTGTACCAGGCCTTCTGATGTCCCCCGCATAATCCGTACGGCAAGAATGCTCTCCATTATGCACATTTCTATCTTATCTATTGTCTCTGCTGAGTATTCTCACCCCGCAATCTATAACTCATTGGCACTAGGACTATTCTACTTGCTGAATTCAGGTCTGGGATGACACTAAAGTCACTAGCACCCGCCCGGACCTGACATAAGCACGATTTGTGTTTAATCAAATAGGCTGCACGTTCGGCTTTTCAAGACTTCCGACCTCTGGCATCGTCTCCTCTACACATGTCCATTCTTCTGCCATCGTTTCAGTCCTCTACACATGTCCATTTCAGCGTCTCACCTTGCCAGCGATTAGTGAATGATTGGATCCAGCGATTTGTGTCCTTGCATGCGTATCCCAAACATACCAGTCGAGTCGATCGATGGGACCTACTGTATGTAGCCGATGCTAAGTACACGACTCACTCACTCTTGCTATAGAGAATACAGTCGAACAACGCATCAACGAGACAAATTCGAAACGCTTTTAGTGCGAGTTTGAGTTCGAGACTACGGGGTATCCGGGCTACACTAAGATCGGTACATAGAATGCTGTTCGGGATGATAACTTTGACGCCCACGTAATGGAAGCTATTCAGGGTTGCCTAGATGGCCAATGAAGCCCATGAGGAGCGCAGCAAGTAGAAGCGGAAAGCGCTAGGTATGTGATACGGAACAGAGGCCTTCATTGTATACCTACGCTGCCATGCACACAGAATCCAATTCCGATACCTACAGCACCTAGTCCAACTCCCCCGGCTAGTACATATTGCCGAGGTGATGACGCCCTAGCCGGTTGGAACAGTACCTTCAAAAGAGACTACCGGCGAACCCGCACGCTTATATACGTTCATTCGCAGACGCCCCGACATCTCACGATCTACCCCAAAAGAGCAGCTTACCGGGTAGGAGCAAAAGACGGAAAGCGTGCTGTGACGGATCACGGCGATGGTTACAGAGGGCGGAGATTGGGAAGATGCTGAGTGTGATTGGTGTTTCTTTTTGGGTTGAATGTGGGAATATTTGGTCCGTTTCTTCCTGGCGGGAAGTGTTCTTTTGGATAGAATAGGGTGGAGGGGGTATGTGTAAAGCTTGTCGGAGTTTGGCTAACCGGGTGTAATCCAATTGGTGCACTCGGGTATGGATGCAAAAATCGGAAAAACACCATTGAGCTTGCATTCGTGATAACCGTGAACACCTACTCGGGTATGGATGCAAAAATCGGAAAAACCACGCGTCTATAAAACCGGGCGGAGGAGGTTGAGAAGAAAAAAGGAAAGTACGATATTGGTGGTCAAAGCCCCCATACAGATCCGTTCAGCCAATCATACTTAAATTTCGTTCCGATTCTATGCCGATACTCTAGTAGGTGGTGACGGTGTCATGTCTCGGGTTTCAGCTAGAATAGGAAGGCGGCTGTGAATGGTCGTCTTAAACTGCCGCAATTCTCTTCAGGAAGGTGCATACGAATGAGCGAGTAAGAGTGCGTGCAGTGCGTGTGGGTCCACCACGTTTGTCCGTTGTGTTACCGAGAATGTAGAGTAGCCAGCTGACAGACTAATCGCTTGCGACCGCAGCAGTTCGGTGGTGAGCGAGTATGGGGCCTCAGTTATTCGGTTTCGTCTGCTGCCTCTCTCCTCGTCAAATAAAAAATGCGGACCGATTGGATTGATGTGATTAAATAGCCATAAGCTTGGTGCTATTTAAGGTTGGCCAGCCTTGGATCAATATACTCCAGTGCTTCAACTTCGTCGAGCTGCATGTTGTGCACCACATCGACAAATCTCCTCCAATCATATGAATTTGTTGTGGTGGGGGGAGGACATCATTTTTGGTGTTCAGCCTCTCGCCACAACGAATAGTGTTTTAGTACGTTGCCAAAAAAAAATCGGCATTGTGTTCCTGCCACGTCACACGATTTTCAGCCGCACAATTAAAAACCCACGAATATGATATATCTAAGTCGAAGCGCCACGTTCGCATGAAGGCTTCCATGTTGTCTTTAGTCGCTTGCTGCTCAAACCCAACTTATCTATATTCCCTTGTCCGATCGAACAAAATACTTCACCTCCGTACATGATGGCTCAAGTAGCTCTGCTCGCCGGTGTTTCGGTTTGTGTGGTGGGGTTAAGTTTAGCATGTACTAAGTACATGGGGTTCCCCCTAACTCTATCCGGACAAACTGCGCCTGCCGGATCCCAAGGCGGTACGTCACTCAGCACTCAATTAGATCAAGCCACCGATCCGAATTCGGGGCCTCGGGAAGGAAAATGCAAGCAGCTAATAGATACTTCGGAACCATTAGGAAGCTCTAAGCCTGTTAATAATACTGAGAGTGATATTCATTCCGTCGATACCAGCGAACCTCAAACGAACGACCCCATTCATTCCGTTGATACCGGCGAACCACAATCGAAAGACTTGATTCATTCTGTCGATACTAGCAAACTACAATCAAACGACCCCACAAGTTCAAGTCTGCGACCAAAATGTTTTCGGATATCCGGGCTTCCATCAAGTTGGAGTGAGATTCATCTTTTTGATGCTCTTCACGAGATTGATCAATCTCTCACGCGCCACAATTACCGACCCTCGCTCTACCCGTCATGTTATGGCTCCACTCAAACAGCACTGCTCAACTTGGATCCTTGTACCGTATACTTACAGTCTCGCAACCATTTCCCGATCCCAAAATTGGCCAGCAGGACAGCGGATGTTCTTACGATTGATAGTGATTTCTATAATCTAACACCATTAAACATCCTTACAGGCGAAGTAGTTGCCGAGTTAGTTGTCCGTCCACTAGAAACCTCGTGGAGATGCTGATTCCGGTTGTTATAGTGTGATTGCGGTGACTGGCCTTGCGGGCCATGCATTTGGATCTTGGAGAAACCGTGAAACTCAACAAATGTGGCTGAAGGACTTCTTACCGCGCGATGTTCAAAATATCCGGATCATGACATACGGTTACGACAGCCGTCTTGTCGGGCAGAGGAAAGCAGAAAATCGGCTACTGGATCACCAACGGCTTTTGATCCAAGATATAGAAAATGCCCGGAGCTCAGTTGAAGTGGGTGTATTAGTGTCTAGGCAAATAATTGCATGTGCTGACAGTGTCTATAAAGAAAGCCCGACCTATCATATTCATTGGACATAGTCTCGGTGGTATCTTAATTTTGCAGGTAGGGTCATTATGCCTCGGGAATCCTATAAAACACTCACCAAGCACTCTCAGGCATTGATTGAGTCCAAACGCAATCCGTCTCATAGACACATTTTGGATGCAACTTATTCTATTATCTTCTTTGGGACTCCACATCAGGGTATGCGGACCTATGATTTAGAAGAGATGGTTAATGCAGAGTCCGGCGGCTACGAGACGTCAAGGCATGACCTGCTCAGACAATTAAGAGACGGCTCTGAATTTCTTGAGAATCAAAAGGAAGAACTTAGCAATATCTGGAAAGAGTATCAGCCGAAAATTGTGAGCTTTTATGAGACAGCGCCAACGCCTACAGTCGAAAAGGTAAGGCTCTGTCTGCGCTTAGTTCCGGAGGACTGTGAACAGGCCTAATTTCTTTTTCAGTCGGATGCAGGCAGCTATAGGAGAGATGGCAAAGAGTCTGAAATGGTCTACCGGTTTTCTGCCCAGCTATATATACCAACTGAACAGCGTGTTCCCGTTGAGCAAAGCCATTCGAATATGGTCAAGTTCTCCTCAGCAGAGGATCGAACATATCGAACGGTAGTTAGATATCTGAAGGAGTGGGTCGATAGTATTACCGAGTCCAATGGTACAGAGCAGTCCTTTCAAAACGCGGGCTGCAGTTCAAGAATGCTGATGCCTACTGTACAGCGGCAACAAAAATTCAAAACTTTCGATGTATGTGCCTCCTCTTAGCATGTATAGTAGTGATCTGCAACCAATAACCCGAAATCAGGTTCCCAGGAATACACCGACTGCCGGAAAAGTTTGAAACCTTCAGATTACGAAAGTTACCGCGATGCTCTCTGGCAGAGACGACATGAAAATACTTGCACGTGGATTTTGGACGACTTGCGTTACAGAAAATGGGCTGAGGAGGACAGCCTGGCAATTCTGTGGATATCTGGCGATCCAGGCTGCGGTAAGAGTGTCTTATCGTCATTTTTGACTAAGGAAATTACTCGTGGAAAAACCAACCAGCTATGCATTGCTTATTTTTTCTGCGATGACAAGGATGAACGATTAAGAACCGCTCACGCAATCCTGGTGAACGTGCTTACACAGCTGCTGGAACAAATTCCAAGTACTATTATGCACTTTTTGGCCGAACCTGAGTACATCACGAACAAAGAGAAAACTTCATGGACCTTCGGCATGCTCTGGCGAGTTTTTGAACGAATAATAAATGACACCCATCGTGGTCATGTCTATATCCTAGTTGATGCTCTTGGTATTCATCCCTATCTATATTTCAAGATGTAGCTCACATCCGCAGATGAATGTGAGGAAGAATCACGGACAAATCTCTTGAACAAAGTGCAGCATCTTCTTCGCGGTACCCCCACCACTCGGCATATCAAGATTATCATTACTAGTCGTCCACACATTCCAGTTGCTTCACATTTGCCTGATGTCAGAAATTTGTCTGTCGTTGCGGAAAACCTTCACAGCGATATAAAAGCATACGTCAAAACTGAAGTTTGCAAATTGCCGCAGTTTTCTGGTAAATTGGGAGACGAAGTACAGCAGGCTCTTATAGATGGTGCCAACGGAATGTTTCTTTGGGTGTCTTTGATATTGGACGATCTCAAAAAGTCGACAAAGCCCCGGGCAATCAGGAAGGCGCTCAAGAAGCTACCATCTGACCTTCCAGGTGTATATATGAAAATCTTGCGCCAGATACGAACGGACGCCCAAACAACCGCCCAGAGCATTCTTCAATGGGTGGTGTGGGCTATACGTCCCTTGACACTGCAAGAGTTGACCATAGCTATTGCTATAGAGCCGGAACACACTTCCATGTCCTCGATGCAGGATGACATGCATATAGACTTGAGGCAGGATCTTCGGTTGATTTTTGGACCTATACTCAGAATTGAAGATGACAATACTATTCACCTTATTCATCAGTCAGCGAAAGATTTCCTCATTGGCACGAATATATCAACAGAGGGGGGGCTTTCACTACTCGCTTCGGTGACCTCATCAGAAAACTCCAACGCACAGTTGGCTGTGTCCTGCTTGACTTATCTTTCTTTCGACGAATGTGAAGATGGGCCGGTTAGTGGTGAATCGATTTGGGCAAAGAATGTCAGGCAGAATATCGACATTCGACGGCGGAAACTCCCGTTTCTGGACTATGCTGCAACTCATTGGCCTGAGCATGCAAGACAGGCTGACGAAAGTGATAAACACGATGTTTTGTGTCAAACATTCTTGAAACTAGCACATTGCCGACAGAAAATAAATCTCGCCTACCAGATATTCGCGTTCTCACAGCATGAGAGATTTCAAGAAACAGCACCGCTTCAAATTGCATCATCATTGGGACTTACGACATTCGCTAAAGAACTTTTGAATCACGGCGCTGACATTAACGATCAGGGTGGCCAATATGGCAACGCACTCCAAGCGGCCGCAGTTAAAAGCCACGTGTCTATGGTTTGCCTGCTATCCGCCCTGTCAGACGTGCAGATCACTGGGGATATCGTCACAGCAGCGGCAGGGAATTCAAGCGGCAAGCGGGTGATGGAGGTGCTGCTCTCCGCCCGTCCCGACATCCAGATCACCGAACCCATCGTCACAGCCGCGGCAGGGAATTCAAGCGGCAAGGGGGCGATGGAGGTGCTGCTCTCCGCCCGTCCCAACATCCAGATCACCGAGCCCATCGTCACAGCCGCGGCAGGGAACTGGAAAAGCGGCAAGCAGCAGATGGAGGTGCTGCTCTCCGCCCGTCCCGACATCCAGATCACCGAGCCCATCGTCACAGCCGCGGCTGGGAACATGTACGC
>Ga0307515_10023326_pt1 | contig 10848 bp, 9 predicted proteins | sample 17_EM_MG_FD_194513 | JGI IMG/M metagenome (GOLD analysis project Ga0307515, IMG submission 194513) | Populus trichocarpa ectomycorrhiza microbial communities from riparian zone in the Pacific Northwest, United States - 17_EM | ecosystem: Host-associated > Plants > Roots > Unclassified | place...
GCTGATGCATCGCGAACGCGATGGTGCTGCTGCGAACGACATTGAGGCCCACGCGAGTCACGGCTGCGCGCAAATCAGTCAATGCCCTGCCGCTGGGATTCAGCGCAGCGGAATTCGCCATCTGCAAAAGGCGAGCGCTCAATACCGGCTCCGACCCGACGACACGAACCACTTTATCCGTAGCAACGTTATCGTCCGCCAAGACATGTTGAACGCGAGCGACGATATCTGGAAATCCCGGCAGGTCGACCTTGCCGCTCGCCAGCTCGGCGGCGAGCGACTGCACGAACAGGAACGCGTCTTGTCCGGCGGAGGCGCTCCGAATGAGCTGTGGGCCGATCATGATTGTCTTACTTTGGAAAGCCGCTCAGCAGCCGAGCGCTGTTTTCATCGCCGCGATCTCTTCGCGACATTCGCCGAACATTTTCTCGTACGCCGCGCGGTCGAGCGCCAGGCGTTTGCAAGCCGCCACGCCCTGCATATTGAGCTCGATCGACTCGGGGTACTCTTGATACGACACGACGAGATGAGAGACCGTCAGCACGTCCGTGAGATCGGGCGGCCCACGATGCTCGCGCTCGAGATCTTCGAACTGGCTTACCGCGACGACGATCTCATCCGCCATCTCCCAATTCTCGAGCAAGGCTTTCGCGATGCTGGTATGCCAATCTCTCACGATCGCGTGATACAGCGGCTGATTCGCGAACAACTCGGGATGCTTGCCCGCGCGAACCATGATGTAGAGCTGACCGACGCCATGGAGCAGGCCCGCCAACAGTGCTATATCCGGATTCACTTTCGAGAAACGACGCGCGACCACATGAGACATCGCGGCGACTGAAGCACTGCGCTGCCAGAGCGCATCGAGCGGCTTCTCAAGGCCCTTGAGCGCATCGACTTTCTTGAGCTGCGACATCGCGAATGCGATAGCGGCGCTGCGAACCATGTTGAAGCCCATGCGAGCCACGGCTGTTCTGAGATCCGTGACGGACTTGCCGCTGAAATTGAGCGCGGCGGAGTTCGCAATTTGTAACAGGCGAGCGGCGAGCGCCGGCTCAGCCCCGATCACGCGTACCACCTTATCGGGCGTTACGTTGTCGTCGGCCAAGGCCTTGCGCACATGCATCGCGATGTCGGGAAAGCTCGGCAGCTCTACTTTGCCGCACGAGAGCTCTGCAGCCAGTGACTGCACGAAAGCGAAGGCGGCAGGATCGGTGTGGGTCGGCGCCGGGGCTTGCGCAGTTCTCATCGTGCTTCTAATCCTGTAATCGTAAACAACGATCTATCTGTGTCCGGTATCGGCAGTCAGCGCGAAAAATTGAGCCGTTCGCCCAAGACGCTAAGTTAAGGCGCCGGCGAGTGACCCCAATCCAGAATCGTGTGCTTAATGTGCTTTGGCTTGTCTGGTGATGTCGATGGACGCCGCAAGGCCATACAGGCGAGCAGCGATGTCATCGAGAGGAATGATTTGTTGTACCGCTCCAAGATGCACAGCCTCACCAGGCATACCCCACACAACGCTTGTGGCTTCGTCTTGTGCGATGGTTTGGCTACCGGCCTCGAGCATTTCCTTGAGCCCGCGCGCGCCGTCTTTGCCCATGCCCGTGAGCAACACACCGATTGAGCTGCGGCCGACGTTCTGCGCGACTGAACGGAACAGCACATCGACGGAAGGTTTGTGCCGATTGACCGGCGAGCCATCGTCGAGGCGGCAAACGTAGCGTGCGCCGTCTCGCTGCACGATGAGATGACGATCTCCCGGTGCGATATAGACATGGCCCGCGAGAATCTGCTGCCCGTCTTCCGCCTCGTACACAGTCATCTGGCTGCAATCGTTCATGCGGCGGGCGAAGGGTGTGCTGAACGCTTTGGGAATGTGCTGGGCAATGACGATACCGGGTGTATCTGCCGGCATGCCTATGAGCACATGTTTGATCGCTTCAGTGCCGCCCGTCGATGCGCCGATGGCGATGATGCGGTCGGTCGTGCGAATTTGCCGCGAAGGTGCGGTCTTTGGCAGTACGGCATCGGCGCTGAACTTAGGTTTGGCGACGAGCGGCGTCGTGCGCTGCGCATCCAAAGCGCGCACGCTCGCCCGCGCCGCGGTTTTGACTTTCTCGATGAGCTCGTCGCTGTAGTCGCGCAAAGTCGCGGCCAAGTCGATCTTAGGTTTGGAGAGAAAGTCCACAGCGCCTATCGCCATGGCGTCCAATGTGACATCCGCGCCGCGCTCGGTGAGCGATGAGACCATGACTACCGGCATGGGGTGCAGGCGCATCAAGTTGCGCAGGAACGTGAGGCCGTCCATTTTCGGCATCTCGATGTCGAGCGTCAGAACATCCGGATTCAGCTCCTTGATCCGCTGACGCGCGATATGAGCATCGCTCGCAACACCGACGACTTCTATCGCCGGATCGCCGGACAGTATGTCCGAGAGGATGCTGCGCACGAGCGCGGAATCATCGACGATAAGCACGCGAATTCGGCGCTTGTCGGGAGGGCTCTTCGAAGGTGTCGCATGCACGACCATCGCAGTCTCCGTTTCTGTTCGTCGCTTCGATCTTTAATTGTCGAAGAGCTCGACTTCGCCGCCGTCCTGCTGCTGCTTGCCGAGATTAACCAGGTATTGCCGCTCGCGATCTCCGATGCTGCGGTTGTCGATGGCCTTGAGCCGGCGCACTTTCACGCGGCCGGTCGCCGGAAAATAAATCACGCGCCGCGGTTGCGTGCCGCCGAGATCCTCGGCCGCGATCTTGTAACCCTCGAGCTTCGCGTATTGATGAATAAAGTCGATGTTGCGGGCACCCACATCGGTCATGGATGTCAGAATGCGTCCGCCGCCGAATAGCTTGATCTCAAGCCGATTGCGCGCGGCGCCAACTTTCAACAAGCTGTTGACGAGACTTTCCATTGCGTACGAGCCGTAGCGCGTCGCAAGCCCCAACACAGGATCGGTCCAGGCGTTGCTACCGGAGGAGGAGTCTTCCGGCAGCATAAAATGATTCATGCCGCCGCACCCGGCGCGCGGATCGCGCACGCAAGCCGAAACACACGAACCTAAGACCGTCGTGATGCTCTCCTCATGCTGCGTGACGTAGAACTCGCCAGGCAGGATCTTGGCCGTCCAGGTCTTGGAATCCAGATCCCAATAGCGCTGCACGCTTTCGAAGCCGGAGAGTGCGGGAAGCTGCGGTGAATCGGCTGCTCGGTTGAGAGTCGCACGCATTCACACTCGCCTGTATACCGTTTTGCCAATGAGCGCGTAGTCGTCGCTCACTTTGAACAGGCTTTCCGAATGTCCCAGAAACAGCAGATCCCCGGGTCGCTGTAAGCCAGCCATGCGCCCGAAAAGCTGACATTGCGTTTCCTTGTCGAAATAGATCACTACGTTTCTACAGAAGATGACGTCCAACGGCCCCTTCATCGGCAGCTTGTGCATTAAATTGAGCTGTTTGAAGGTTATAAGCGCGGCCACTTCGGTATTTACGGAGTACGAGCGCACGCGTGTCTCGTCTGTCGGGGTGAAGAATCGTTCGAGCCGCTGTGGATTGAAGCCTTGCACGCGGTCCTGGGCGTAAACGCCACGCCGCGCTCGGTTGAGCACTTCGGAGTCGAGATCGGTTGCGAGGATGCGAATGTCCCAGCGCCGCAAATCCGAGATCGTCTCGTGCACGGTCATCGCGACGGAATACGGCTCTTCGCCCGTCGAGCAGCCCGCGGACCAGATGCGCACGCGGCGCGGGGCCGCCGGTTCTTGCTCGCGCTTTTTCAGCACGTGATCGCGCAGGTATTCGAAGTGATGATTCTCGCGGAAGAAAGATGTGAGGTTGGTCGTGATGGCGTTGCAGAAGTTGACGAGCTCATCGGCGTCTTCCTGCAAGACCTTGCGGTAGTCGCGAAAGCTCGTGAGGTTGAGCGCACGCAAGCGGCGCGACAGCCGCCCGTAGACCAACTCGCGTTTCTGATCCGTGAGATTGATGCCTGTGAGCTGCTTGACCAGGCGGCGCAACGCCTCGAAGTCTTCATCGCCAAACGAGAATTCGCGCAGGCGCTGCAAGCTCTGGGTTGGGTCGGCAGGCTCCGCGATTGACATCTTTTCACCGCAAATAAATTCGACTTTCGACTATTGCCTTGGCTGTCTTTTTCTAGAACAGCTCGATTGATCCTTCCCCCGCATGGCGAGTGATCCAGGCGTCCACCGGGCGTTGCGGCGGCTGTAGGGGGTGGTACAGGCCGGCATCGGCCAGACACTTCTTCGCATGAGCGAGCTGCTGCAGCATGCGATCGTGGAACTGCAGACTCTCGATGCAAACAGACACGTCGCTCAAGAGCAGCGTGCGCAGTTGCTGCAGCTGGACGCGCGTCGCTTCGTCGAGCGCGGTTCCGCTATCGACGCCTACGATCTTGCGGCAATCCGAAAGCAGCACGTGCGACATTCGCGCGAGCGCCTCTCCGAGATCGTCCACGGGCGAGGCCGACTCGCCCATTGCCAGCTCGAGTAGGGCGCTGGCATCACGGGCCGCCTTTGCCCTTTCCGTATCTTTTAACATGCGAGCCGCGCCTGTTAGCTCTTCGCCTTGAAGGCGCGCACCTGCTCGTTGAATTTCGCAGCGATTTTCTCCAGCTGCGCAACCGCGGCATTGTGCTTCTTAGCTTGATCGTCCGAGCTCAAGCGATTCTGCCTGGTCTCGAAAGCCAAGCATTTCAAGTAGACATCCACGTCACCGTTGTAAGCCTTCAGCGTTTGCATCGCCGAGATCATTTCCTGCTCGTTGGCGGACGTGCCGTCAGGAATCTTGCTGGGCGCCGGTGGTAAGAGGCAATCGGCGTAAGCAGGCAGACTGATCATGCCGGCCACCGCGGCCGCGCACAGGTGTTTTCTAAGGGTCATCGTCGTCGCTTCCTCTGTTTGAATCTCGACAGGTGCTTAGGACAACACTTTGGCTACAGTCGCCAATAAGCGTTCGGGGTTGAACGGCTTGACCAGCCACCCCGTTGCGCCGGCCTGTTTACCTTCGAGCTTGCGCTCGGCGGTCGCTTCGGTGGTCAGCACCAGCAACGGCGTGAAACGATAATTCGCGAGGGCGCGAAGCTGTCTCACCAAAGTGAGGCCGTCCATGTTCGGCATGTTCACATCGGTGATGACGAGATCGAACTTCTGCTTCTCCGCTATCTGCAGAGCTTCGCGGCCGTCGGCCGCTTGCAAAACTTCGTATCCGGCGCCGGCGAGCGTAATGCCCACCATCTGCCGCATCGCTGCTGAATCATCCACTGCTAAAATCCGGGCCATTACAAATCTCCGTCAGTGCGCTTGCGGTTCAGAACTCAGTCCAGTCGGGATCGTTGCCGTTTGCAACCTTGCGGGCCGCGGGCTCGAACGATTGCGCTGCGACATGCGCCGCTTGCGGCGCCTTCGGTTTCGACTTGTTCCACGGCCGAGAGCCCAAGCGGCGCTCCGTGCGCGTCGCGGTGGGCTCGTTACTTGTTATCGGCGGCGCAGCGCGCACCATTAATGTTTCTGTGGTGCCATCCACGACATAACGTCCCATCATTTCGTTGAGATCGCGAGCTTGCTCGGCCATCGCCTGCGAGGCCGCGGTAGCTTGCTCGACCAGCGCCGCGTTCTGCTGAGTCAGCTGGTCCATCTGCATCACAGCGCGGTTCACCTGCTCGATGCCCGACGATTGCTCACGCGACGCCGCAGCGATTTCCGCCACGATGTCGGAGACTTTCTTCACAGAGGAGACGATCTGCTCGAGGGTTTGACCGGACTGCGTCACGAGCACCGAACCGTCCCCGACCTTTCTCACGCTGTCTTGAATCAGCTCTTTGATCTCTTTGGCGGCCGTTGCCGAGCGGCCCGCGAGGCTTCGCACTTCGCTCGCCACCACCGCGAAGCCGCGGCCTTGCTCACCGGCACGCGCCGCTTCGACAGCCGCGTTGAGTGCCAGGAGGTTCGTTTGGAAGGCGATCTCGTCGATGACGCCGATGATGTCGGCGATCTTCGTCGAGGCGTCGTTGATGTCGGTCATCGCGCGCACCGCCTTCGCCACCACCGCGCCGCCTTTTTCCGCCTGATCGCGCGCGGCCATCGCGAGTTGATTCGCTTGGCCCGCGTTGTCCGCGTTCTGCTTGACCGTGGAAGTCATCTGTTCCATCGACGAGGCCGTCTCTTCGAGCGAGGACGACTGCTCTTCCGTGCGCTGAGACAGGTTCGCGTTGCCCTGGGAGATCTCTTCGGCTCCGCGGTGCACATCCGTCGATGAGCTCTTGATCTGGGTGATGACCTCCGACATGTTCTCCAGAAGCTGGTTCAAGCCGCGCCCCAACACTTCGAAGAACCCGCGCTTGCCTTTGAGCTTCACGCGCTGGCGCAGATCGCCGTCGAGCGCGTTCTTGACGATGGCTTGAACTTCTTCTTCCGACCGCACTTCCAGCGTGCGATCGGCCCACTCGAGCACAGTGCCGAGCCACCTGCCCGACGTATCCAGCACGGGGTTCGCGGTAAGACCCATCACGCGCTCACCGAAACGCTCCGTGGTCACGTGCGCGCTGCGCAAGCTCGTCAGCAATTGGCGCTGCTGCGCGGCGTTCTTGTGAAACATATCGACGCTGGCGCCCAAGAGGTGCCCGGCATTCAAAGCCGGCACGTCACGACGCAGATCGTCCTCCGACTCACGGAACAGGCGTTGTGCAGCCTCGTTGAGATAAATGATCTTGAATTCGTCGTCTACCACCATGACGCTCGCGCTCGTCTTATCCAGCGCGGCGCGCAGGCGGCTATTCTCGGCGGCGGCCTTGCGTTCCGCTTCGATCTGCCCGTGCAGCTTAGTCTGCATGTCGTCGAGCGCTTGCAGCACGAGGCCGGTTTCATCCGAACCATTCTTGTCGATGACGTTGTCGTAATGACCGGCCGAAATCTTGTCGAACACTTTGATCGCCTGCCACATCGGCCGGGTCATGGCCCGCGTGATCAGCCAGGCGAGAGCGAGTGCAACGAGCAGAGCGCCCGTAACGCTTGCGACCGTAAGATTGCGCCCGGTCGTTTCAGCTGCGAGGCGCGCTTCGATAGCCGCCTTCATCGACGTGTAGCTGATGCGCGAGAGATCGTCGAGCGCGCGGGCCACCGGCGAGCCGGCTTCGAACACATCGGCCGCTGTGATCTCCATTTTCTCGGCCGAAATAATTTTTACGTTGACGGTAGCTCGGAACGCCTCGACACCGCGCCTTGCCGAGTCGAGGGCCGGCAAGACATCGGCCGTGGTGTCTTGCTGCGCGTAAGCCAGCTGATGAGTAATGCGGTCGAGTGTCTCCATGAGTGCCGCGGTATGAATCTCGATGGCGATACGATCGTCGCCGCCGAGATAGCCCTTGACGGCCGCGCCGATCGCATGACGACGCATGTCGCCAAGTTCCTGGATGGCTGTGCTGACTTGCTCGGTGGCAACGCTGATGAGTGAGTAAGTGGAGGAATCGTCATCGAGCGCCAAGCGCGATCCCATGGCGACGGCCATGCGCACTTCGGCCAAGCCCGTCAGTACGGCATCGTGGTGCTGCAAGCTTTGGTCGGGAGTGAGCTTCGCGCCCTCCGCTTTGAGGGTCAGCCAGCCTGCCTCGGCTTCTTTCAAGCGCTGCGTCGTGCCGTAGAATGCACCGAGCTCTTTGTCGATTGCGTCGACATAGGACAGCAGCTTGTCGACCTCCGCTTCTTCCGCGAGCGTCTCCGTACGGCGAGTCGTATCGCCGTTCAAAAGCGCGTGAGACAGACTTCGGTGATCCGCGATGCGCGACACCACGGCTCCTAGCGCTTGGAGGTATCGCGCGCCATCGAGCTCCTGGCGTCCCGTCTGGACGACCTTGTTAGCTTGATTCAGATAGAAAACTTGCAGAAGCACCGTCGGAACGGCCATTGCCATGACGAGCACAGCCAGCTTCTGCCAAAGTTTCAAACGACCCCAAAAAGTCATCTCACTCCACTCCTGTATGATCCCGACCCCGGACCACGAACGGCGCTTCAAGACGCCTTCCATTGCGCAATTCCTTGTTAGTTCTCATACGACTGTCACGGTGTCTCTCTCACCGTGAGCCACGCCGGCGTCGCGGTCGTGCCGCGACTTGCTCGGCGCTGCAATCTGTTCAAGCGCATGCTCAGATTGCGTGATTCGGTAAAACTCTTCTTAGATGTTCTTCACGATGTCTCGACTCAAATCTTTGATGCTCTTCGCAACGACGACCGATCGTTACGCCGCGCTCGCCGTTTCTTCGGCGTCTCCCGCGAAGGCGGCCATGTCTTTGCCGATCAAACGATCGATGTCCAAGAGCACGACCATGCGATCGGAAACTTGCACGAGCCCACGAATATGCTCGGTCGCCGAGCGTGACCCCAGATCGGGAGCGGCCTTGACTTCCGCGCCGATCACATCGACTACGTCGCTCACACCGTCGACCACTACGCCAAAGTCCCGGCGGTGCGCTCCCGACAAGACGGACAACACAATGATCACTGTGATGGCGGTGTACTCGGCACGCTCGAGACTGAAGCGCATGCGCAGGTCGACGATCGGCACGATCGAGCCGCGCAGATTCAGAACACCGAGCACGTGAGAGGGCGCATGGGGAATCTTCGTGACTGGAGACCAGCCACGAATTTCTTGCACGCGCAGAATATCCACGCCGTACGTTTCGCCGCCCAAGACGAACGTGAGTACTTGGTAAGAGCTGGAAGCGTCCGCACCCGCTGCGGGGTGCGTTTTTCCTGAATTCTGAGTCATCTGCCTGTCTCCATTTGTCTTCAGCTCACTGCGTCACGCCGCGGCGCGCATCGACGCCGCCCGGATCAATCCAGCCAGGTCGAGGATCAAAGCCACCGAACCGTCACCGAGAATCGTTGCGCCCGAGACGCCATCGACGTGTCCATAGTTTGCTTCGAGCGATTTGATGACGACTTGCTGCTGGCCCAAGAGGTCGTCCACGAAAAGTCCCACGCGCCGGCCGTCGCCTTCCGCCACGACTACAAGGCCGTCGTGCAATTCCTGGGCGCGGGGCTCGATGCCGAACAGCTCATGCAAGCGTACGATCGGCAAATAGTCGCCGCGGAATGAGAACACCTCGCCGCGACCGGAAAGCCGGCTCACGCTCGAAGGCTTGAGTTGCAAAGATTCCACGATAGAGATCAATGGAACAATGTATGTCTCGGTGCCGACGGCGACCGACTGACCGTCGACGATGGCGAGTGTCAGCGGCAGCGTGATGATGAAGCGCGAGCCTTTGCCGCGCTCGCTGCGAATTTCAATCTTGCCGCCGAGCTCTTTTACGTTGCGGCGGACAACATCCATGCCGACACCGCGGCCGGAGACATCGGTCGCATTCTCCACGGTGGAAAAGCCGGGCAGGAAAATCAGCTCGTAAATCTGCTCATCGGTGAGTAGATCGTTTGGATCGATCAAGCCGCGGGAGCGCGCCTTCTCGAGGATGCGATCCTTGTCCAGGCCGCCGCCGTCGTCGCTGACTTCCACCGCGATATTTCCGCCGCGATGGCAAGCATCGAGATACACCGTGCCGATAGGCGACTTGCCGGCGGCAACGCGCAACTCGGGCGATTTCTCGATGCCATGATCCACGCTATTGCGAACCAAGTGCACCAAAGGATCGCCGATCTTCTCCATGACGGTTTTATCGAGCTCGGTTTGCTCGCCCGACAGCTTCAATTCGATTTGCTTGCCCAGGCGCTGCGCAAGATCGCGCACCATGCGCGGGAAGCGGCTGAATACGAAGCTGATAGGAAGCATGCGTACTCGCATCACGCTCTCTTGCAGCTCGCGCATATTGCGCTCAAGTTGCGCAAGTCCGGCGCGCAGCTCCTCTGCCGTCGACCCTTCCATCTGGCTGCCGAGCTGGCTCAGCATGGCCTGAGTGATCACGAGCTCGCCCACGGTATTCATCAACTCGTCGATCTTCTCGACACTGACCCGAATGGAGCTCGAATCGGGCGCGGCTGCGACGGCGGCTTTCGCCGGATCGCCGGCGGCGCCCGGCGCGGTCGCGGCTGCTATGGCGGTGACGGTCGCAGCGGCAACGGGCGCGGTCGGCTCTGCATTCTCAATACTCGCCGCTGAATCGGCCGCCGCTAGGCTTGATTCCAAGACCTCGGCTGCTTCCTGCTCGATCGGGGCCGACTCGGCCGCGGCGAGATTCGAGACGGCGTTCGCGTCGGTGTCGCCGTCACCGGCGGCGCGCTCGATCTTAAGATCGCAGTCGCCGTCGGCCCAATCGAACACTTCGCGAATGGCCGCCTCGGTCACTGTGCCGTCGAGGTCGATCGTCCAGGCGAGATAGCAGCTCTGCGCGTCGAGATCTGCGAACGCGGGTAGAGCGGACGCGTCCACGGTGATCTGGTGTGAGCCTAACTCGCCGAGCTCGCGCAACATGCGTAGCGGATCGTTGCCACGCGTGAAGAACTCGGTGAAGGGACGAAACAGGATGCGCCAGTCCCGGGTTCTGATGGCTTGATCTGTCGGTGCTGCCACGGCGCTAGGCTCTGCTGCGGCGGCGAGCTTCGATTGCGCCAGCACGGCACTTTGCGCGGCCGGCGTGAGTTGATCCAGCGCGATTGCCGGCACGGCCGGCGCGCTCTTCTGACAGTTCACCAATTCCAAGTCGAACTGCAGATCCGCCACGCGCTGTGTGTTGAACGGCTGCTTAGCGTTCACCGCGCGCAGCATTTCGCGCATCACGTCGACCGACTTCAAGAGCAAGTCGCAGATCGCAACGGTGACTTGCAACCGACCGCCGCGCAGCTCATCGAGCAAAGTCTCGAGGCTGTGCGTGAACGATGCGATCTCGGCGAAG
>Ga0307515_10023327_pt1 | contig 10848 bp, 6 predicted proteins | sample 17_EM_MG_FD_194513 | JGI IMG/M metagenome (GOLD analysis project Ga0307515, IMG submission 194513) | Populus trichocarpa ectomycorrhiza microbial communities from riparian zone in the Pacific Northwest, United States - 17_EM | ecosystem: Host-associated > Plants > Roots > Unclassified | place...
CTTATATAGGCTTATTATAAAGACCTTATTGTCCTTCTGGTATATATTAAAGTAGAACGCTATAGCGCTAATTACGGTAATATCTATAGTAGGGGGGTTGCCTAATAATAGGGGCGTATATAACTTTAGGGACTTCCGGGGTACTGGTGTTATTATTACCCCTTTTAGCTTCTGTTATATCTTTTAGAGGTTATCCCTTATATTCTATTAATACGTTCTTTTCTATACTAGTTAGATCCGTATAATTTAGATATTATCTACATTACTATCTATCCCGCTTCTATATATAGAGTCCTCTTTAAATATAGCGCTTTAGGAGAGTATCTTTATTAGTATAGAGTTCTTTCTAGCTTCGCGATAGGCGTCTTTTTAGATAAAGGCTAGGTTACGGGCCCGGATATCCTACTAGTAAGTAGGGTTAGCCCTTACGGCTAGTGTCTTACGGTCGGTTTAAATCTCCCTAATAAAGGAGGGTAACTTTAGTCTATCTTCCGGCCAGATAAACCGTCTTTATTATATATTTAACTAGATATTAAAATAGGACATCTATTTTCGTCTAAGGATTATATCGTAAGACCCCAGGTCTAGGATGTAAAAGGGGATACCGTATTAGCGTTGTCCGTTAAGAGTAATATATAACTTTAAGACGTGGGTAACGGGCTAACCGGCTTAGCCGTTATAGCCTTTTACCTAAATAGGCTTCTCTAGTTAGATGGCTTCTGCATTTAGAAACTTGGCAACATTATTCGCATAGGTAGTATTTATAAAGGTAAAGCCATTTACTTTAGTATTAATAAGGGCGGTTATATTAACTCTATATCTATTTTAAGATACTATATATAGAAACGTAAAATGCTTTCCACCTATTAACTAACTAAGATTAATCTCTTTAAGATTAATAGGGTACCCTAGGGGGGAGTCTTTCCCTAGGGTTCCTCTTTTCCCAACTTATCTAACATTTCTCCTTCCTCTATCTCCTTAATATCGCCTATATCTTTTAGCTCTAGGCAGGATAAGGTAAAGTAACCCTACTTATTATAGTTAAAGCACGTGGCCGAGGCAGGGTTAATTGGAGTATTACGGTAAATACTAGTTAATGGCGTAGTACGTAACTAGTTGGGCAAGGCTCGCCGGTACGTAGTTATAACCGCCTTTGGTAAAAGAGTAGTTATAACTTATCTTCCTACTCTAGCTTCTATAGGTATAGCTAGCAAGTTCTAATTGTTATAGAGTTGCTTCTACCAATTAGGGTAAGCGTTAATCCGCTTTAGTTCTAAGTTTAATAATAGGTAATAAGCTGTAAGTCTTTTATAGGTTAGTAGGTTATCTAAGGTTATAGCGATATTTTCTTATAGCCGGATTATTAGCTTATTATATAGGTCTAATCGGTAGTTCTTAAGGGGGACCTAGCCTTCTCCTGCAAGGTGTAGGAATTAAGTCTAGAATTTAGCAAAGGGTTAGTTCAGTTTTATTATTAGGCAATTATAGTTATAATAGGCATCCCGTACTTTATTCGGGTTAATATAAATAGCCGCTAGGTGCCGTATTATCTTATTAACGGATATAAATTAGATAGGGGAGTCGTCCTTAAACTTGGCTTAAAGGTGCCGTTAGGCGTCCCCAGTGGTTTAACCAAAGAGGTAGAGTATTTTGGCTTCTTCAGAAAGGAAATAGTTATAATTAACACAGAGCTTTCCTCGTACTTAAATCCTCCAATTCTTAAAGGTAGGGTCTATCCTGTTAGATAGTAGTAGGGGGTTAGGGAGCTTAACAGACTTTAATTACTTTATTATTATATTCGTACTCCCTAGTATATCGCATTTAGTGGAGTAAATAGGTCAGCTAGGGCTTTAAGAAGGGGAAGCTAGGCTATTTTATAGGGCCGTAAGGCTTTCTAGGATCTCTTATAGGGTCTTTTATATATTTCTTGCTTTAAGACAATTGGCTTCCTAGCTAGCTACGAGGGCATAAATCTACTCGCGTACGTCTACGACGTCATTATTATTTTTAATTTCTAATCCTAATTGGATCTCAGGTTCCTCTCAGGTAGAGGCAGCTCTCTTAGATAAGCTTGCTTTAGGTACCATCGTTAGCTTCTTAAGGTTTATTAGTATTATACGCTTTAGTTTTAATTCCGGGGGTACAGGTCCAGTCCTATCTAGCTTATAAGGTAGGATATTATCTAGGCCTTCCCAGGCAATATAGAGTTGTTTAATGTCTAAGTATAGCGCGTTAATACGTCGTTGCAGACGAAATTTCTTTAGGGTGGGATATTATTAAGGCCTTCCCAGGCAAGGTAGGGAGAGCTTAGTATAATGTCACGGCTTAAATAAATGCCTCTAAACCGAAGCTTGAACGAATGCTGTATTACGAAGATACTAAGCTAAAGAGAAGGAAAAAGGGGTTGCCAGGACCGATGTAAACAAATATATAGGGTAAGCCGCCAAGGCGCTAGCTTTAGGCGGGCTAATCGCAGGTCGGCAGAATATGGTAGAATTTGGCAGGTAACGTGCAATAGCGCCGTTACAATAGCGGACATGCGTAGGTGGATTTAGGTATTAATTGTGATCCTAAAATCTGCAAAGGTATACGGAGGGTGTTAAGGTAGTTATTTAACGCGTTTTGGATATTAACTTAGGACCCTAGGTTTAGTAACACTTCTAACCTAAAGTACTTAACTAAATCTTCATAAATGCGGTTATTCTACGTAATAGACGCAACTTGGTATCTCCTAGTACTTAGTAACACTTCTATTACTAGTTTTCCGCAAGTTTAAGGTAGCACAGTATCGCCGGAATCCATTCTATATAAGCGTATATAGCACCCCTATATAAGACTGTCTCTTCTATTTAAAAACCTAGCTGCTCTATAGTTAACTATATATTTAACTACTGATTAGTATTAGTCATATAGGGTGACTTACCAATAATGACTACTTGAGTAGGTTATAGTGATGTTGGTTAATAAAGCTTATTGATTGGAATAAGGAAGGGCAACGAGCTTAAGACTCCTCGCCACGCTAGTGCCGCGGCGTCACGTGACGACCGCTTGCCTTATTCCCGACACATAATGAAACCAAAGCGATGCGCATTCGGAAAATCTCTCGTTTTAACCCTTTGACGACAACCAGTGCTTTTATTAATATTTAATACTTATCGATAAGGATTTAGTATTTTTCAATATCCAAAAATAATATATTATTAAATAATAATATAGATATTTAAACGCCTTTTAATTTATATTTAATTTAATAATATGTTATTATGGTGTTATTGAAAAATACATAATCCTTATCGATAAGTATTGAATATTGGTAAAAGCATTGGCACATAGTGGATGAGGGGAAATATGAAGTGAAGGGGCGGGTGGATCGGAATACGGTGTGGCAGATTGTGTCGTAGCATGGGTTCATCAGCAGCATGTAAAGTAGTGAACGGAGGAAAACGTATTTTGCATTTCCTATTAACGGCACAGTGTATTCTCCAACCAAGTCTGCACCCCGACCATTTAGTGAGCAGTATCCCGACTGATCAAATGTACATGTGCAGGATGCTTGCGCCGCACATGCTTGTACATGTTGTCCCTCCTGCCCTTAAAAGTCTTTGTGCACCCTTCGATGAGGCAAGGGAATTCTTGAACAGACACCTCATGCACGTTCTTTACATGTCGTTGCAGATCCGTCCTGTCGCGGAACTTCTTTTCGCACTTGTCGTGCGGGCAGCAGTGCAGTCGGTCGTGGCGTTTCGTGTGCTTGCTGCAATTCGGGTAAGTGAAATGTCTTCAGAGGATGGGGGTACCTTTGACTTACTTTTGCTGAGTAAGGTTTCTAAACTTCTTCTTGCAGCGAGGACAAGAGAATACAGGGCCGCCGCCCTGTGATGTGTTCGGCGCAGGAGTCAACTCGTTAGATGTTTCGATTGGCGCCGACATCGAGGTTGCTAGTGAACCGACTCCTCCATTAGGCGCTGGTGTACTTGTTAACTCGAGCAGCGTGCTATTATTCGGTGCATCTGGATCTGACTGGGGAAGACTTGGAGCACCTCTGGAGTCCGAAGGCTGTTGTTGCAGAAGTGAAGGCTCAATGATGTCGTCAAAAGGAGTTGCAGTCCATCCGTGGTGTAAGTTTTCCGAATCGCCGAAAGGAACGCCAGAAGATGAAGAAAGGGAAGACGTGTTAAGCCATAAATCATCTGAGAAAAGGGAAAATGAATCGGGGCAGTTGTAACGTATTATTAATTCATCATGGGATAATGAAACCAGTGAGTTACGTATTAAATCATCTTGGGAAAAAGAAATGGTGCTGGCGCGAAGACTGGGGGTCTTCGCAAAGCTGACTCTTCAAAATAAAGAGGGTTGGACTCTGAGAGTTCAGCTGGGGTTCCGCAAAACCCTCGAGGATGTGAGATGTGAACGGGTATAGTGGGTAGAGGCAGCAAGCCTTGAACGGTTCCGGGACGGACCCGGCCGCCAGGCCACTGCTCGGGTTCAAGCCGAAGCGACCAAGTACAAAGGGTAGAGTAACGAAGCCAAAAGTGTAGGAATATTGACCAGCAGCTGCCAGGCAGCGCTGGGGAGCGCGTGTGGTTGTACAATCTGAGAGTAGAAGGCTTTGTTCCAGCCTTTAAGCTTCTGGAGGCGGGCCGTGGAGGCGGGTCATGGAGGCGGGCCATGGAGGCGGGACATCAAGTCAACACGGCACTTCTCACTGCCTGGTCACCAGCTCGGGTCCCTGATCGCTCAGCCTCTGTGCTGCGCCACATCGGAATGCGAGACTAGATTTCAAGACTGTTAGGAACGTGAAAGGGTTTGAAACGGCCTTCAAAAGTTCCAGGCTGAATCATAAACTCAAACGATATGTTGGGTATTCTCCACGAGAGAGTTCTATGCTCCTCGTTTTTGCAACGCTCATGCTGCGCCAGCATTGCGAAATACATGCGAACCGTTCATTCCTTCCCTCAGGCTTGCTTTGAGCCATTCATACACTCTTTTATTATGACCGTAGCCGCTCCTACCAGATGCTATAGTGCGGTAGCCTTGGTCAGTGTCTAGCTTTGGCATTAGGAAAGTTCCCGGATCGGACTGGAAGATGAATGACGTCTCTTTCATCCCATGCGTTACGAACGAAGAGAATGGAGGCGGATCTCATGGAGGCGGGCTACCCTTCCCGCCTCCATGCACTCAAATATCCAACGAGACGTCCGTGAACGAATCCCCATCACACAAGACCCAACAATTGGAACACTTTAAGTACACATTCACCATGCCCGCACTTTCATTCCTCAACTCCACCGTCCCTCTTCATCCTGAGCCTTATCAACTACCTTTCGATATCCGAACGAATGACCAGGCATCAAGATTTGGGTCACTCGCGCTTAGTGTTGTAACAGTGTCACTTACTGCGGCTAGTCTGGTCATCGCTTGTCTTCACCTCCGTCTTAAGGTCCGTGCGCCAAACGATACTCCAACGTCCGTTGAAGGTGATGCGCTGGAGCGAGAGTCTATTATATTGGAGGACATCATCGTATCTCCTGGTCGGAACGTCGTTTTTGAATATGGATAGTATTATTCTGACGTACTGCAGCTGGATCAGAACCCATCGAAGAGGAGTGAGTATTGGAGCTTTCGACAGCTCCGGTTGAAGATAAAGTCTAAACTCTCGCCGGCCGCAGACCTATGTAAGTTAATTCCAATGGAACTACCCTCCGTTACTAACAAGGCACAGAGTTATCCGGAAGATTAAGGACAATACGTCTTGGTGTTGGTTACGCTCGGCTACAAGTGCAATGTTGAAGGAATTTGAACTGATGTTCACGGGAGGTGGAGGCGTATGAACTCGTGAGACATTATCGGTACATACATGCGAGTGACGCGTACTATTAAGATATTAGTCTACAATATATCTTTCATTCTTACCTGCGAAGAATACATTACGTATCCTGACCATGATAATCTTCCAAGATTGGAATATCAAATAGTTACGCGCAGGCCCCGTAAGATTGCGTGTAATTTGAGTGGGGCAAGCCATTTGATTGGCTACCCTGTAGGTATACCTGCCACCAACTTGCTGTGGCCGAAGCTAAATGCAGCCTATAGTGATACAATTCTACCATGGACAGCGCGCACTACCTCACATCGAGGCATCGTAGGGCAAGCAAACGGTGGCATAGCTTGGGCTGAATTAATTAGTACGAATGTTACCTCAGCGAGCTCAGACGCGATTTTTTAGCTAGCATCGGAATAACCTACGCCGCCCCCGAATTGCAAAATCACGTCTAAGAGGGTTTGGCGAGATTTGTTAAAATCCTAAGTAAAATCCGCAAAACAGAGATTGCGGATATCTAATTTATTTATTTACATAACGCGTTATTATTAAACTCCGTAGTTACTTTTTTTTTAAAAACTTAGGGCTTCTAAATAGTATAAATTTTATTATACGGCTACTACTTAGTCTTAATATTAATTTCGTTAAAGTTAAAAAACGCGTTATTAAAAGCCTAAGTGTTAGTTACACAAGGTGATATCACATAGCTACGGTTCGTAGATAGTATGATGATTAATTCTATATATCTTTTTAAGGGAGGGCAAGGAGCTTAAGGCTCCTCGCCACACTAGTGCCGCGGCGATACGTGACGGCAACTTGCCGCACGTAACGGCAACTTGCTACACGTAACGGCAATATACCTTAGATGGTAAGCGCTTGCCTTTATTTCCAACACTAGCAACTCTTCTTTTGTGGTTGCCATCTATATATATATACCGCTTAACTAGCGGAATAAATATTAATCCTCCTTACTTACTATTACCATTATAATATAAGTCTCGCTATTTTAAAATTTGCCTCTTAACACGTGGTGCTTTCTTGCTTATAAGTTATAGGTAAGTATCTTATTAGTAGGGCCGCTAAGGCGCTAGCGGTAAGCAAGCTAATAGCGATTTTCCATCCCAAGGATGGAAAATCCTAATTGGCTAGGTTAAGTCAAGGTCTATTAAATATTATACTCCCCCCTCTAAAAAAGTCTTAGTAAGAGAATCTAACTAATTAAACAACTTTAACTGCTAGTTAAAGTTCCTGGACATCTTAAGACCTTATATAACTAAGAAATTTCTAAGGACTCCCTTTTAACCCAACCTTTAACTTATATATATAGAGTATTTATATTAACAAACATCTCTAGTGCCTTATTTAGGTTCGCCTTTATTATTACATCTACTGGGTTATCTTGGCCATTAATCTATTAAATCTTAAAGAGTTCTTAACGCTTGTAGGATTACTAAAGTGCTATAATATTAATTATAAGGCGCTTCTCCTTTATAGTACTAAGCTTAACTAAATACTTGTAGAGGGAATATAAGTTAGTATATATGATTATAGGGATAACGGGAAGTTTAAGTTAATTTATAATTATCTTTAGAGTAGTTCTAATTGCAATTACTATATTAACTCCGCCAACTATTCTATATATCTCTAACGCTAAAACACTTTAGGTAACGCGCTTGCTTTTAGTTAAGCTCTAATAAATAAGATTGCCATAGATTATAAAGTTATTCTCTTTAGTAAATTCGTTTATAATAATAATCTTATATCCTAACTAGGAGCTAAAATCTTTATTATTTATAAATAATCCATTAACAAATATAAAAAGCTTAGCGGTAGGAAGATTAATAGGCATATAAAGTAGTCCCTAATTAAGATAGTTCATTTGCTAGGAAAGACGTTTATTTAGGGCACGAACGTCGTTCTTAGTTAGTTCCTAGTGTTAGGTAGCAATAAAGAGATTAAATAAAGCCTTAGGTTAACAGATAGAAGTAATATAAGCTTTATAAGCGTATTACTCTACATATCCTTACTTTAGGGAATTAATATTAATAACATTAATCTTCTTACCTTAACCCTTCTGGCGTAAAGCAATAGAATCCTTATTTAGGGAAAGGATGCATCTATTAAAAAGTAATAGTATTATTAAATCAAGCTTTTCCTTTAGCTTTACTATAAGATTTGCCTTTACTAGCTTATCCTCTTTAAGAGCTAAGAATTAGTTATCTCCTAAGATAATTATGTTATTAGTTTATATACCAACGATTCTAAATAGGGTTCCTATAGTTATAATAAGGAAGCAGGGATTAAATATAGAAGTAGTTATTAAAAGCTTCTCTTTATGGTGCTTGCTGTAGGTAGCCTACTAATAAGTTCCTACCTTTACAATTCTATATAATGGCTTAAGCATAACCATAATCGTATCTTTAGGATACTAGTAGCGAATTTGCTCTGGAAGGTATGCTAATATTAAGCGCTAAAGGTACGTCTCTAATTAGGTGTAGGCTTAAGTAATATCTTATAAATAAACCGCCATTTTATTCTTTATTAAGGAAGGAGCTAATATAATAATAACTCGCTAATTAGCTCGTTAAATTATAGGAGATTATATAAGAATTATCTCTTTACCATTATTATTATAACCTTAAATAATAAGCCTTAATTTCTCAAATAGGGCGTTAGTAGCTTTGCCCTTAATCTTATTAACTATTCTTAACTTAAAGATATAAACTTTATTAAACTTAATAGGGTTATACTTCTTAAATTTAAAGACTCCTTTTACGATAAGACCGTTAATCTCCTGCTTATTAGATACTTGGAAAGGAGCTCCTAGGGTTATAATACGACCTTCCTTTTAGAGCTATTTTGTAAGCTTAAAGTTAGCCTTCTCCTTAGCTGTTATAAAGGCCATTAATAACTTAACTCTATTCTTAATAGCGGCAATAAATTATTCTTTAAAATTAATAAGATATTAGCGATTTTATAATCCCTTTAGGCGACCTCTACCGCGTCATAGTTATAGCGCATCTACTATAATTATATTAGGATTATAGTCGCCTTCTAGAGCACGTTAATTATAGTTCTCCTTTAGGGCATTCCCTAGGGTATCCTATAAAGGCTTAAAATTGTTATCTTTATAGTAAGGCTTAATAACAGTTAAATGGAATTAAGTGGGTCTATAAGGCATCTAAATAGTATAAGTTTAACTATTAATTATAATAAGTTGGTATAGGCCTAACTATCCTCCCTTTTTACGCTATACGCGTACTTTAGACTAGAGTGGCAGATTAAGCGTAGTTAAGGTATTTAGGCCATTTCTTATTCCTAGTACGTTATTAACCTAGCGTATAGCGTAAAGATATTACACCTCCTTTATTGCCTTGCGAATAGCCTTAGCTTATTATATAATAGAGGGAAATAGTAGAGAATTATTAGTTATTTAAGGGTAGGCGCTAAAGACTAGTAACGTAGGTATAAGTCTATCTAGGCCAGCGGAATTGTTAATAGCTTTAATAGCTATTTATAAGGTAAGTTCTTTACTAGCGTCCTTTAGTTCTAAAAAAATTATCTTATATACGCGGCGTAATGGCGTATAATATTACTCCACTTTTTTAATACTATTATATGCCTTAACGGGGACTTCCTTAACCTTAATTACTATTGCCTTTATCCATTATTAAAACTCTATAGATAAAAAGTTCTTTCCTATATTATAGACGATTTAATTAGGGGGTCCTAAATAGATATTAATTTAGTATAATTAAAGGGTATCTTATACGTTTCTAGCTAATATATCTTTTAAGAAACGCGCGGCTTAAAAGGAGGTTAAGAAATTAATAACTTAAAGTACTGGCTTACCGCTAAGATACATAACGTCAATAATAATACAGAAGTTGAAGTTATAGTTATTCTTAAGGGTAAACTTAAATCGGCTAGGGGATTTCTAGTTTATTTAGTAGTAATAGCAGTACTTTATAAGATGCTTAATTGCCTTAACCTTAACTTTATAGCCTACTTATTAAAGAACCCTAAGCAATTAATAAATAGATAGGTAGCCAAAACGATAGTGTAGTTGGCGTAATTCTAACTTAGTTAAGTAGCTCTAAGTAATACTCTTTTCTAGTTAATAAAGGAGCAACTAGGGGTAACCCTACTTACGTATAACAGGTACCCGATTATCTCCCTAAATAAGTATATTTTTAAGGTTATTAAGCCTAACGCCTAACTTATTTATATCTTTAATATAAAATAGAAACGGAGTGTTTGTAGAAATAATATAGAAAGTAATATATCCTAAGGGGGTTTAGACCCTAATTATACTAAAAGAGATTATAGTACCTTTACTAAAGCAAATTGTATATTAGCCTGCCGTTAATTAGTCGATCTAAATAAAGCTATTAAGCTGCTAAAGAGCTTAAATTTAAGGTTTTCCTACTATAGATACTTCTGCGGCTTCTATATCCGGTATAATACTATAAAAGACGTACGCTAAGTATCTATTATTAAAGGAAAACGCGGAACTCTCCTTTAGCTTATTAAATATATCTAATTTTATAATAGAATGGAGCGTAGATTAATCATTAAGAATAGTAATGGTTTGTATACCATCTACCTTACTATACTTAGTAAAGTATTAGTCAAGGAAGTAGTCCTTAATTTCTATATCTATAAGAAGCTATTTAACCTTATTAACCTTACCCTTAAGATCTTCTACGCCTTTGTATTAAACTAGAAAGCTTTAAAAGTAAGCCATAGTAACCTTATAATTTTTAATATTTCTTATACTCTAACGGAACTTATTATATACCTCTTTTCGCTTATTAAGGGAGTGTCTAGTTAACTAGTAATTTAGCTTCTTACAAATGTAGCACTTCTTCTAGTAATTACTTTAAAATAAACCTCTATGAGGACCTCTATAATTACCTTATAGTTAATATTAATTATACCCTCTTCCGTATTCCCTACTACGGCCACTATATATTTAATTAGTCTAGTTATAATTATATTAGTCGGGAATACTTAGTTAGGTAGGG
>Ga0307515_10023328_pt1 | contig 10848 bp, 1 predicted proteins | sample 17_EM_MG_FD_194513 | JGI IMG/M metagenome (GOLD analysis project Ga0307515, IMG submission 194513) | Populus trichocarpa ectomycorrhiza microbial communities from riparian zone in the Pacific Northwest, United States - 17_EM | ecosystem: Host-associated > Plants > Roots > Unclassified | place...
CTTTTTAGTGGCTAGGTTAACCATATGCTATATAGAGTCTATTATCCATACGGTGTCTTCGGACGTTATTAGGGAGGCTACTACTACCGCTGCCGAATTTAACGGCGTTAAGGTCCATTAGGTTATTCTATAGTGCTAATGCTAAGGCATTATTATTAGGTAATATAGGTTAATAGCCGCTAGCGGTACTTAGCTTAGCGGTATTTAGCTTTATATAGTAGGCGTAGTTCTATAGGTTATAAGCGAACACGTCCATCTGCTTACTTTAGCCTTTATAGTCAGTATTACTAATCTTACGGCTAAGGGTAAGGGCTAGGTCCTTTATCTTAGAGGAAATATTCTTCTTAAGTAAATTTACTTTTTATTCCTTAGTCTTGTTTGCTTTAATTATTAACTTATTAAGCTCTGCTTTCTAGGACTAGTAGTTACGCTCGCCCTGGCTTAAGGTATCTAACTTATTTTTAGCCGCTTGGGTTATATTAATGGTCTTATAGTGCTTCCTTATGTACACAAGCATAGATTCTCGGTTGGAGAAGGTCTATTTATTTAAGTTGTTTGGGTATATGCGTAGTATATTAAGGCCATACTTAATATAGTTATAGGCCTTATCTGTCAGCATGTCTAATATATAGAGGACTTCGTCCATTAGAGTCTTAAAGCACTTTACATCTCTCCGGAAAACGCCTTAGATCTTTATTTCCTATATCTTAAATTTTTCTTATTTTTTAATTGGTGATCCCTTACCATTAAACGGGGTTAGATCTTTTACTTCACGCTTTTTTCTACGGGGCTCGGTTAAAAGAGGGGAGCCAGTAGCTGTATTCTTCTTAGTAATGGTCTGGGTAAGTATAGTAATCTAAGAGCTTAGACTTTATATAGTCTTAGTATATACAAGAGCTTACTATTCGTTTTATTATATATATAGTTTAAGCGTCTTAAGGGAGTTAATTCTGTGCTAAGCTTCTTTAAGTTAGGACTTTATAGTTCGGCCTTCGTTATAGACGGCTTAGAGGCCGTTCTTAACGCTAGTTAAAAAGGTTATATATATAGAGAGGTGCTAGAAGGTTCCTGCTATATTAAGGTCCTTAGGGTACTCCGGACTACTCCTAATTGCCTAGGTAATATAGGTGTGGGAGGTCTCAAAGAGGCAGGCGAGCGCTTCGCGTAGGTTTATTAACGGGGTGTTATCTATATTATAGTCGCCTATTTCGGGGGGTCTAGGTAAGGCAATTAAAATCTATAAAACTAGCTGTAATGCTGAGATTGTCTAGGACTGTGCTGGGGTTGTCTGGGATTATCTAAAACTGTGGTACGGTATTATTAATCGCGTCGGGTTGCGATTATACTGGGAAAACGGAGATAATATACTAGGAAGAGAAAAAAAACAAAGGTCGCGATAGGGCGCAATTAGAGATACCACAAACTGTCATAGTGCTGTAATGTAAGTAGGCTAAATAACTACATTGTGGTATGAAGAGGAGAAGGAGGTAAAAGGGGGTATTGTATACAAATAGTAGGGGCAGCCGCTAAGGCGCTAGTGGTGGGCCAGCTAATAGTAGGAATAGTACGAGACAGTACGAGACAGTATGGAACAGTATACGTCAGGACAGTGCCGTAATATTAGCATACCTTCTAAAGCAAATTCGCCACCAGTACCCTAAAGATACAATTATAATTATGCTTAAGCCATTATATAGAATTGCAGAGGCAGAAACTCACTAATAGGCTACCTACAGCAAGCACCATAAAGATAAGCTTTTAATAACTACTTCTATATTTAACCCCTACTTCCTTATTATAACTACAGGAACTCTATTTAGAATTATTGGTATATAAACTAACAATACAATTATCTTAGGAGACGACCAGTTTTTAGCTCTTAAAGAAGACGAGCTAATAAAGGTAAATCTTATAGCAAAGCCAAAGGAAAAGCTTAATTTAATAACACCATTACTCTTTAATAGATGCATCCTCTCCCTAAATGAGGATTCTATTGCTTTACGCCAGAAGGGTTAAGGCAAGAAGATTAATATTATTAATGTTAATTCTCTAAAGCAAGGATATGTGAAGCAACGCGCTTATAGAGCTTATATTACTTCTATCTATTAACCTAAGGCTTTATTTAATCTCTCTATTGCCGCTTAATACTAGAAACTAACTAAGGATAATATTCTTGCCCTAAATAAGTATTTTTCCTAGTAAATAAACTATCTTAATTGGGGACTACTCTACGTGCCTATTAATCTTTCTACCGCTAAGCTCTTTATATTTATTAATAGATCGTTTATAAATAATAAAGATTTTAGCTCCCAGCTAGGATATAAGATTATTATTGCAAATAAATCTACCAGAGAGAATAACTTCACGATCTACAGCAATCTTATCTATTAGAGCTTAATTAAGAGTAAGCGCGTTACTTAAAGCGTTTTAGCGTCAGAGATATATAGAATAGTTAGCGGAGTTAACATAGCAATTGCAATTGGAATTACCCTAAAGATAATTATAGATTAACTCGAACTCCCTATTATCCCTATAATCGTATACACCAACTCATATTCCCTCTATAAATGTTTAGTTAAGCTTAGTACCATAAAGGAGAAGCGCCTTATAATTAATATTATGGCACTTTAACAGTCCTACAAGCGTTAAAAACTCTTTAAGATTCAATAAATTAATGGCTAAGATAACCTAGCAGATGCGATAACAAAGGCAAACCTAAATAAGGCACTAGAGACATTCGTTAACACGAATACTCTGCGTATACAAGTTAAAGGTTAGGTTAAGAGGGAGTAGGAAATATAGCTAGCAGAATATAGCTGGCAGAATTTAGCAGAATATTATAGCTTAGCAGAATTTAGCAGAAGTCTATAGCTTAGCAGAATTTGGCAGAAGTTTATAACTTAACAAAATTTGGCAGAATTCTATGGCATGGCAGAATATAGCAGATTACGGCAGGTTGCGGCAGATTGCGGCAAAGTACGGTCTTATAACTAGGCCTAATCGGTAGGCGTGCGCAAGGTATTATAGGGTGGTTCCATAACGCTACGTAAGTCAAGCGGTATCTATATATATAGATGGCAACTATAAAAAAAGAGTTGCTAGTATCGGGAATAAAGCAAGCAGTCGTCACGTGTCGCCGCAGCACTAGCGTAGTAAGGAGTCTTAGGCTCCTTGTCCTTCCTTATTCCTATAAGCATATTAACCAACATCACTATAACCTACTCGAGTAGTCGTTATTAGTAAGTCACCCTATGTAACTAACACTAACTTTTTCTCTATATAATAAGAATAGAATAGTATAACTTTATTAAATAAAAGAATAATAGTTACTAGCTAGTTATAATAATTAAATAATAAGAATCTAATGGAAGGTATTAAAAAAAATAAAGGTTACTAAATTAAAGATAGGAATACTATACCTTTAATTAATAACTTAGAAATAGAAGATATCTTTAAGGGTAAAGATAAAAAGAAGGGGAATAGTATTATAGACCTTATATTAGCAGTAGTAGTACTACTAAGAGGAGATATAAATAAGTTAGTTAAGATAGTATAGGAAGTACTAGAACTAATTAAGCTAGGGAATAAAAGGTAGTTAAGTTATATAGCTAGTTACGTTTTAAGTTTAAAATATAGAAATATAGAAATAAGATATATTAATGTACTAATATACTAATATACTTAGTATATTTTTTAGGCGTAGTATTAAATACTTAAAAGACTATAGTTCCTACTTTAGATAGTTCCTCTCTTTATAGTAAATCTTAGAATATAATTAAAAGTTAATCTATTAGGTAACCTACTCTACTAGTTATACTTATATTATTGACTATTCTATACCTATATACCTAGCCTATTAATAAGTCTATCGTAGTATTTTACATAAGGCTTTATTATAGTTATTATTTATATAATAGTCTTATTCTATTTAGCGGAGTATAGGTAAGTAGAAGTCTTCTAATATTTTCCCTATAGCTCTTTTATACCACTTTAATATACGCTAAAGGCCATAATTATATAGTTTAGTAGGGGTTAAGGTAATTTTATTTAGGACTTAGCGCTAGCTATTTCTATTCTCCTTTTATATTATCTTTTTAAATCTATTCTTTAGGACCTTATAGCTTTAATAGTAGTAGGCCTCGCCTATTATACTATATTTTTACCTTACCTTTTTTATACCTATAAGTAGCTATATTGTCTTTAGCAACTATCTATACTAGGTATATTTATAGGGCTAGGCTATTAGGTAGTACTCTTTTAAGTAATTACTTATAATTCTCTAAATATCCTTTAATATTACCTCTAGTATTCCTACTAGTCTATTAGTAATTTCCTAAAAGCTTTTTTTTTTCTAATTAAGTTTTTATATAGTATATCTCTAGCGAGTTTATTCCGCTACGGCGTTAATATTAAGGGTTATCTATATAGATATATAGTCTATAGTTAATACTTATATATTTTCTAGCCCGTAAAACGCTAGCTGGTTTATAAGTACTTTTTATATAAATATTAGATCGATTATACTCTCTTAAACTCCTCTTTTTTAGGTAGGTTTACTAGTTAGGGTAATAAGGATAAGGCCTTACGTTTCGAGTTTATTACATAGGTGCGTTGTCTATACTTCTACTATAGCCTACTATCCTTCCTATGCTATATAGTATATTATAATAGGCCCTATATAGTTATCCAGGGTTTATTACCTATTAAGTTATAGATATTAATTATACTGATTTAGCCCCTATTTATAGCTATGTATATTTTAGCTATATTAGGGCTAATAGTATAGTAACTTTACGCCTATATATTAATATATTGGCTAATTAGAAAGTATATATACGTAGCTAAGTCTAGTTTATATAGGAGGTAGTATCCTTTTAGTTAGTATATTTTATAGAGATACTTATTATATACTAATTCCTATAGGTATTATCTAGTATTTTTTTTAAGGTTTAGGCTACTAAATAAAGACTATGTTACTCTATAGTTTAAGTATCCGTAGTTGTATTATACTATTATTAACCCTTTTATAGCTTGTCTAATAACTTATAGATATCTTCCCTTTATATCTAGAGTGTTTTATCTTAGGCCGCTATAATTAGAATTCTCTACTAGGATAGGTCTCTAGCTGCGTTTATACTACCTTACGGCTATTCTACGCTTTATTTTACTACTTCTTAAGTAAATATTACCCCTACTAGAGTAGGTACCTTAAATCTCTTCCATTATATAATTATTTACCTACTATTATTTATCCTACTTATCTCCTTCTCCTTATATACATTTCCCTATAGTATAGCTATAATCTAATATAGCTAGGCTTATCTTATTTTAGTAGCTTCTAGGTATATTTAGCATATTTTATACTCTAACTTTTATTATACTCTATATTCTCTACCGTAATTATATATCTAGCTCCCTTATTTTTAGGGCAGTTCTTAGTATTATATATATTAGTATACTCTCTACATCCTGCCTAACTCCTATATATACTCTAGGTATATCTTTACTATTAGTATCTAAAATATTATTAGATTTAGACTCTGTAATAGTATATACTAGAGGCTATTTATAACTACTCCCTTATAGGCTAGTACTACCTACATCACTTAGGTTAGTAGACTAATTATTAAAGTACCGCGCGTTTTAACCCTTTAGAACCTAGGTAATTTTCCTATATATATTAAGCGTTCTTTATTAAGCTATATAACTTTAATTATTATAATCCCTAAGGGTTGCTTTCTAGTAGTCTTAATAATATTCTAAATAAGTTATATATTTATAGCGCCTTATCCGCTTTCTACTTATATATTAAGGGATACTATAATTACTTTAACTAGGTAGTTTTAATAGAGGATTTTACGCTTAGGGGTATCTCCCTAGGTAATAGTCTAGTTCTTTACCTACTAGTTAGAGAGCGTAACCTCTATATTACCGCTTTATAGGACCCTTACTACTACTGCTCTTAATATATATACTTTAACTAATATAAGGATCTATTATAGTTCCGTTTCTATTACCTCTAGTATTTTAACCCTAATTATAGCTCTAACTAGAGCTATATTAAATAGGCGCTAAAGAGTTACTAATTAGGCGCTTATAGTAATATTAGCCTATAATAGCTTTACTACCTATATTATTAGTATTCCCTATAATTTTATAGCGTCCTTAATATATCTAAGCCTATTCTCTACCATGTTTTAGTTCCTATTATACTTTATTAAAAGCTTCTAGATAATTTATCCTGCTTATTATACCACCCACGCCACCCCTACACGTAGTTATTTATCCTCTTTCTTCCTTAAATCTTCTTTAATATCTTTTAGAAGGATTCTAAGTTTCTACTATTTTTAGTCACTGCTCCATAGTTGTTGTAGTTAGGTTACCCTCTATTAGGTTTATTATAGTATCGCAATTTTCTATATAGCGTCTACCCTTTAAGTCTACTATAACCCTCCTATATCGCGCCGACTTTCTAGCTATGCTATATATATTAGTTTTAGGGCATAGTATACTGTAGATTTAATTAGAGATAGTTATTTCTTTATTAGATAATTAGTGGACGTGTTCTACTACTATAGCGGCTTTTTTTTTTTAAAAAAAATAGTAGATAAACTAGCTAAAAAGGGCTTTAAAAAAAAAGCAATGTTCTTATACCTCTTTATCCTATATAGGGAGACTAGTAAGAGAAAAAAATACTAAAATAGTAGAAAAATAATTAGTAGTAGAATAAGAATAAAGGAAAATACTATTCTAGGATTTAGTAAGGAGGCTTTTCCTTTTCTCTTAAAGCTCCTAAGGATATATATCCTAAAAAGCTATAATTAGCCTTCTTCCAGCTAAAACTAGAAAAGGGCTATTTTAAACCCTTCTTTAAAACCATAGGGAAGAATAAAAAAGGTAGATACTTTAGGAAATATTGCGCTATATAAATCCCTAAGTACTTACTGCTAGACTATAACCTATATAGGGAAGAGGGAAAAGAAATAAAAAGACAACTAGGCTCTTATCTCTCTTTAAAAAAGTTATTTTATATATATATAAAAAGGAAGAAAGACACTTTTTCTATTTCTAAATAAGAGAGGAATAGCTATTAAAAAGTAGCTAATAGCAGTAAAATATTTAGGAGGTAACTCCTACTAAGCTTCTAGTAGATAGATAATAAAAAGCAAAAGGATAGAGATAGGTATTAGGATTTCTTATAGTCTTATTTACCGTTTTCTTATTACCTAATAGTTATTAGTGTTTTAGTATCTTACTAAGGAGCTATAAAACCCTAGGGGTTTATAAACCACTAAAGTATAGCTATTAGTATATATTAAGCTGCCTAGGAAGGATTTATATATATAGAACTATAGCGCTATAGCCTAAAGGCTATATACGTAGTATTATACATAGTATAATACAATGAATGAAATAAAGTAATTAGTAATATACTTAAGACCTTATAGGTTTAACTCTTGTTTAAACCCTAGGTTAAGTTAGAGATAGCCTTTACTAGTTAGCCTATAACTAAAACGCAAGGCGGCCTCTTTAGGCGCCGCGCTATAGCTACTAGGGGTCTAATATATTTGGTATAGTATACCCCTAAGGCATAGTGTCGCGACTATAGCTTAGCCTAATCCGCGCTCCTAAGCCTATAGGATATAGCATTATATCTAAAGATAGTTGCTATTGGGAAAGGAGGAATTATTAGGTAACGAAGTTACCTCACTTATATATATTATATTAGTAAGGGGGAGTACTTAGGCAGTCTCTTTAAGCTTAGCGGCGTATATATAATAGGTTATATAATAGCGCGCGGGCTATCTTATAGATATATTTTCGGGCTATTAGGCCCCTTAGATTCTTACTTAGAGGGCTATATATATATTATTTCTGCTAGCCTATTTGTTACGGCTTAAACAAATACCTCTAAATCGAAGCTTAAACAAATGCTATATTATAAAGATACTAAGTTAAGGAGCAGAAAAAAGTTAAAGAAAGGACATTTCTATATATAGGTACCAAGTCTCTAAGCAAGCCCCTAACTAGGGTCTGTAACAGTGCCGTAACACTATTTAATAGCCTAATATATTATTCCGTATAGCTGTACCTAGTATCTTACTAGTTACTCGCTTACCTTTTAGGGTTTATACCATAGCTAAATAGTACGGAGCTTATTACCTTATAAGTATATATATAAAGTAGGTGGCTTATAGGGGCTATATATATTTTAGTACAATATTTAGAATTGTTAACTCTATATAGGGTCTATACTTTTAGAGGTTATAACTACTATATATAGTGGTTATCCGGCTAATTATAATATACGGCTTTAGTATCTAGGTTATTAGGGGAACTAGAAAGGGCCCCTAAATTACTCCTTAAGCTACTTTAAAAGGTCTAAGTAGCCTACCTTTAAAGAATAATAAGCTAGTATAAGCGAAAGGATACAGTACTACTTAAAAAATAAATTAATATACTTACCCTATAGTTATATATTTGGGCTACTATAATATAAAAGACGCTAAAGAAGCGCGACTATAGCGTTATAAAGTATACTAAGATATAATTAAGTCGGCTATAGAAAGGCCCTAGGGTCCTTTTAAAAAAGACTCCCTGGTAACTTTAGGGTAGGGAAGAAGAACTAGTAAAGTAGGTAAAAAAAAGTAGAAGAGAAATAGCGCCGTACTAAAGCCTAGGTCTATATATAAAAGGCTAATATATATAAAAATAAGAATAAAAAGAGAACGGAATTAAAGTAAAGTATAAAAGAATGCTAGAAAGCTAATTACTATAATATAGTAATAGATAAACTAATACTAGAAAGTTAGATAGAAGGTATAAATAAGAAAAAAGTAAGTTATTATTACGGGATACTCCCGTAATACCTTATATATATCTACCTATTTCTACCAACTTAGTAACTAGAGACTAATCTTAAGACGGCAATTTAATAGCAACCTGCGGCAATCTAACGGCAATCTACTATATTCTACTATACTTTGCTAAGTTCTACTAAATCCTACTAAGTTCTGCTAGGACTACTACCTAAATTCTATTCTACTCTGTATATATATTAACTAAATAACTAAGTTAATAATATATACTCTTTCTTCCCGTTTCCTTACCTTCTTTTCTTATATAATATCTTAACCTCCTTTTACAGTTTATATATATAGCTTAATAATATCTACCTTACTATATATTATCGCCGCTTATACTTACTCTATAATACTACGTTACATTAACTACCTATACTATTATTAATATATAGAATAAACCCAAAACTCCTATAATAGCTACTAGTATTATATCCACAGTTTAAAAATAATTAGTAGGGATATAAAAGTCTTTTATAGACGCCCTTATATAAAACTAAGCTATTTTAAATTAATAATAAGCCAAATAAGAAGTATAATACCGGTAATTAATTAAGGACCTCTAAGAAGAAATCCGCACCCATAAGATACCTACGCTGGAACCTTAAGACTAAATACTATCTTTAGAGATAAATACGCGGAACGTAAGCCTTAAACCTATAGTAGTCTCTTACCCTAAGCTAACTACTATGCTATAATAATCTAAACGACTATTAAATCCCCTAGTATTTATTAATAAATAATAAAAGCTCTAATTATTTTTATACTAGCTTAAAAATAAGCTAACTAGTAACGCTAACTACTACCTAACTAAAGCTAACTAACTCTATTACGCCCTAAGTTAACTAGGAGGAGAGGTAGCTAACCTTATTAAACCTTCTTAGCCGAACTTAGTATAAAGCCTAGTTATACTTCTTTAAAGCTATATATAGTAACCTAAACTACTAAGCTACTACTTAAAGGAAAATAAACTATATAGCTTAAGGAACGAAAAGTTTCCTAGTATACTTCTCTAAATTTAACCGTTATATAAGGGAAACTAGCTAAAACGACTTTATACTAGTTAATAGCCTTATTAAGTCCCTAAGCCCTAAACTAAAAACTTCCCTAATAGGCGTAGACTTACTAGGAGCCCTTAATGCCTATATAAGCATTATTAATAAATGGTATAATAATATACTACGCCTAATACCAAAGCCCGCCCCTTAATATAATACGGTAACCCCGTAAACGTTTACTAAGTTATTATCTTAGTATAAGCACCCTAACGCTATAGATATTAATACTAGAATCCTAGAGTACGCCCTACTAGGGTTCTTTAAATGGGAACGACGCATTAAGCTAGGCCTTTACTTTAAGTGCGAAAGCAAGAACTATATCTTAAAATACTATCTTACTCCCTTACCTACGCCCTAAAATAATTTACAAATAGCTAATATTGGTAACTATTTATCGCGCCTAACCTTAAGCTATTAATTATAGCCCTCCTTATCTAGTTCTAGCCCTATATTTAGTAAGTACCGTTTATAAGTATAAAGCTCTAACTAACGTCCTATAAGAACCCCACCCTAATTACCTCTAAAAGGGAAGTCCTAGAGCTAAGTCACTCTTTAGGATAGCTCTACTATAGGATCTTATTAAATATATTTAATATTATAAACTCTAACTCTTAGAACCGTAGTATAACTATTAATTACCGTTTTTAGCAGAATAGTTAATAGGCTAACGCTTAAATTCTAATTAATATAGGAGCTAGCGGCATAGGATTTATTAATAAGATCTTTATATAAGATAATAGTTTTACCCTAACCCCCCCCCTTAACTAGCATATTAACGTATTTAGATTTAATAGTAAACGTACTGTCTTAGGCCGTATTACCTATATAGTAGCCCTAAGACTCTAATACCTAAACTATAAAGAACTAATTAAGCTTTTTATTACTACCCTAGGTTATCTAGTAATCCTTAAATAGCCCTAAATAAAGCT
>Ga0307515_10023329_pt1 | contig 10848 bp, 9 predicted proteins | sample 17_EM_MG_FD_194513 | JGI IMG/M metagenome (GOLD analysis project Ga0307515, IMG submission 194513) | Populus trichocarpa ectomycorrhiza microbial communities from riparian zone in the Pacific Northwest, United States - 17_EM | ecosystem: Host-associated > Plants > Roots > Unclassified | place...
GGCCGGCGTTAAGTTGCCGTTCGGCAACCTCGGCGTCGACGAAGGCACGGCCAAGAGCATGGGCTCCGACGCCGAGGGCGTGTACGTCGCGGGCTCGTACTACACGAACATCGACACACCGAAGAACAAGCAGTTCCTGGCTGCGATGCAGAAGAAGTTCGGTGCCAACCTGAAGACACCGAACGATCTCTCGGTGCCGCAGTACGAGGCGGTGTGGGCCTACAAGCTGGCGGTGGAGAAGGCGGGCTCGTTCGACACCGAGAAGATCCTGACGGCGCTAGGGCAGGTCGCCTTCGAGGGCCCGCGCGGCGTCGTCAAGATGGACACGCAGCGCCACGCTGCGCTCAATATGTACATGGGCCAGGTCCAGGCGGATGGCAGCGTGAAGATCATCGAGGCGTTCAAGAACGTCAGCCCCGGCGCACAGTGCCCGAACCTGAAGTGATGCGGCGGGCACGGGGCGAAGTGCGATGACGCTGCTGCTGGACGTGCTCACCACCGCCGTCATCCTGTACGGGGTGTCGGCGGGGCTGCTCATCGTTTTCGGCGTGATGAAGATCATCAACTTCGCCCACGGCGCGCTGCTCACCGTGGGCGGCTACGCGGCCTTGCTGGTGACGGCACTGGGCCTGAACCCCTGGTGGTCGCTGCCCTTCGCCTTCGTCGCCGGCGCGCTGTGCGGCATGGTGATCGAGAAACTGGTGATGCGGCCGCTGTACAGCCGCCCGCTGGACGCCATCCTGGCCACCTGGGGCCTGGGCATCGTCATCGGCCAGTGCATCACGCTGGCCTTCGGGCGCGGCGTGCAGTTCGTCGCCAGCCCGGTGACGGGCGCCATCGCCATCGCCGGCAACGAGTACTCCGAATACCGCTTGCTGCTGGTGCCGGTGGTGCTGGGCATCATTGCGCTGCTGGCCTGGGGGCTCAATGGCACCCGGCTGGGCCTGCTGACGCGCGCGGTGATCATGAACGAGGAACTGGCGCGCAGCCTGGGCATCAACAGTGCGCTGGTGCGCTTCGCCACCTTCAGCGTGGGGGCCGGCCTGGCCGGGCTGGCCGGCGCGCTGATCACACCGCTGTCCAGCGTCGACCCGAACATGGGCGTGCCCTGGCTGGTCAGCGCCTTCATGATCGTGATGCTGTCGGGCACCTCGCTGCTCAGCCTGGGCGTCTCCTGCCTCGTGCTCGGTGGGGCCCAGGTGATGGTGAGCACCTGGGCCAACCCCATCGTCGGCGGCATGACGATCGTCATCATGTCGGCGGTCATCCTGCGGCTGCGGCCCGAGGGTTTCGGACGTGGCTGAACTGCCGGTTTCCACGCCGTCCCGTGCGGCCACGCCGGTCGTTCCCGGCCCGTCGCGGCAGCGCCGCCTCGTGCTGCCGGCGGCGCTGGCGGGCCTGGCGCTGCTGCTGGTGCTGGCCGCGCCCGAGCTGCTGCCGACCTACCTCGTCAACATCCTGATCCGCGCCTTCCTCTACGCTTCGGTGGCGATCACCGTCGACGTGCTGTGGGGCTACACCGGCATCCTGACCTTCGGCCAGTCGGCGTTCTTCGGCATCGGCGCCTATGCCGCCGGGCTGGTCTTCACGCATGTCGGCTTCGACACCGGGCTGGCGCTGGCGGCGCTTGCCGCCGGCGCGGTGGTTGCGATGATCGTCGCGGCGCTCGTCGGCTGGCTGGCCTTCCATCCCGGTGCGTCGCCGCTGTACGGTTCGGTCATCACGCTGGTGCTGCCGATCGTCGTGACGCAGCTTCTGTATTCGGGCGGCAACTTCACCGGATCGAGCAGCGGGCTTTCCGGCTTCGAGAGCTTCGACCTTTCGATCGAGGCCTGGTTCAGAATCGCCGGCGTCTTTCTCGTCGTGCTCACCGGCGCGGCCTGGATCTTCGTGCGCAGCGATGCGGGCCGCATCCTCGAGGCCGTGCGCGACGACGAGCAGCGCTGCGCCTACCTCGGCATCGATGTCTCGCGCGTGAAGGTGCTGCTGATGGTGGCATGCGCCGCCATCGCGGCCGTGGCAGGCTGGCTGTTTGCCTGCGTGCAGATGGTCGTCGCCCCCGAATACGCCGGCTTCGTCTTCGGCACCGAACTGCTCATGTGGGTGGCGCTGGGCGGCCGAGGCACGCTGATCGGGCCGGTGCTGGGCACGCTGGTGCTCGACGTCTCCACCTCCTATCTCAGCGGGGCGCTGCCCTTCCTGTGGAAGCTGATGACGGGCCTCGCCTTCGTCGTCGTCATCATCGCGCTGCCGCAGGGTTTCCTGCCCGCCTTGCTGGCGCTGTTGCGGCGCGCCTGGAAGCTGCCCGCCGCGGCCGCGGCCGCGGCGCTGCCGCCGGTGACCTTGCAGGCCGCCGAGCCGCAGCCGCTGTCCGGGCTGCAAGGCGCTGGCCATTACGCCCTGGTGGTGGAAGACGTGCGCAGGCACTTCGGCAGCCTGCAGGTGCTGCAGGGCATCGACTTTCACGTCCGGCCCGGCGAACTGCTCAGCCTGGTCGGGCCGAACGGCGCCGGCAAGACGACGCTGATGCGCTGCATCGCCGATGGCGCCGAACGCAGCTCGGGGCGCATCTGGCTGAACGACCACGACATCCGGCGCTTGCCGCCGCACGCCTGCGTGGCGCTGGGCGCCGGGCGCAAGTTCCAGAACGCGACCGTGTTCGAGACCCTGCGCGTGGCGCAGTCGATGCGCGTGGCGCGCACCCGCCTGTCGCCGCCGTCGATGCTGCGGCGTGCCACCGAGTTGGCATTGCCGGCGGCGGCGCTGCAGGTGATGCGGGCGACCGGGCTCGACCAGCAGCTGGACGCGCCGTGCAACCAGCTATCGCACGGCATGAAGCAGGCGTTGGAGCTGGCCATGGTGCTGGCGCTGGAACCCAGCGTGTTGCTGCTCGACGAGCCGACTGCCGGCCTGACGCAGGCCGAACGCACGTTGATCGGCCGCATCCTCGTCGAACTGACGCGCGATCACGCGCTGTGTGTCCTGCTCGTCGAACACGACCTCGACTTCGTGCGCGAAATCAGCTCGCGGGTGATCGTGCTGCATCAGGGGGCCATCGTGCTGGACGGCAGCGTCGACGACGTGGTGCACTCGGATCTGGTGCGCAACGTTTACGCCGGAGGCCACGCGCCCGTTGCGGGAGCAGCGTCGTGACGCCGGCGCTCGAGCTCGCGGCGCTCAGCAGCGGCTACCGCGGGGCCATCGTCGTGCGCGGGCTGAGCCTGGTGGTGCAGCCGGGCGAGATCGTCGCGCTGCTGGGGAAGAACGGCATGGGCAAGAGCACCGTGCTGAAGACCATCATGGGTCTGATCGCGGCAAAGGCCGGTGCCGTGAAGTTGCTCGGCGACGACGTCACCGGCGAGCCCGCGCACCTCGTGGCGCGCCGGGCCGTGGCCTATTCACCGCAGGAGCGCGCGCTGTTCCAGGACCTCAGCGTCGAGCAGAACCTCCGCCTGGGCCTGCCAGGCGGACGCGGCGACTTCGCTGCAGAGCTGATACGAATCGGCACCCTCTTTCCAGTGCTGCCGAAGCGCCTGCGGCAGCGCGCCGGAACCCTGTCGGGCGGCGAGCAGAAGATGCTGTTGTTGGGGCGCGCGTTGATTTCCAGGCCGCGCCTGATGCTCGTCGACGAGATCTCCGAAGGGCTGCAGCCCTCGGTCATCGAGCGGCTGACCGCCGTGCTGAAGGCCGAGCGTGACGCCGCCGGCACGGCGATGCTGGTGGTCGAGCAGAACGTCGGCTTCGCGCTCTCGGTGGCCGACCGCTACGCCGTGCTCAAGCGCGGAGAGATCGTCGACGAGGGCGCTGTCGCAGCGGATGGCGTGGCCGCCCGCGTCAACCGGCTTCTGGAGGTTTGAGATGACCTTTTCCATCGTGGCCCACTGTCCCCGAAGCGGCATGCTGGGCGTGGCCGTGGCGACCGCCGTGCCGGCCGTCGGTGCCGTGTGCCCTTATGTGGTTACCGGCGTGGGTGCCGTGTCGACGCAGTCTTGGGTGAACCCGCACCTGGCGACAGACACCCTGTCCCGGCTGGCGGCCGGGGCCGCGGCGCCGGAGGCGCTGCACGCGGCGGTGGCACGCGACACCGGCAGCGCGCTGCGGCAGGTTGGTGCCGTCGACGCGCAGGGCCGCAGCGCGGCCTGGTCGGGCGGCGACTGCACGGACTGGTTCGGCCAGATCGTCGAACCGCATTTCGCCGTGCAGGGCAATATGCTGATCGGCGAGGCCACGTTGCAGGCGATGGCCGCGGCGTTTCGGGACAGCGAGTCCCTTGATCTGGACGAACGCCTGCTGCGTGCGCTCGAGGCCGGCGACGCGGCGGGCGGCGACCGCCGCGGCCGCCAGTCGGCAGCCTTGAAGGTGCACCACAGGCAGCCGTTCGCGCTGGTCGACGTTCGTGTCGACGAACATCCGGACCCGGTGACCGAACTGCGCCGCGTGCACACCATCGCACGCGCCGAGACCCTGCCTTTCGTTCAACAGATGCCTGCTTCTCGTGGCGCCAGCGGTGCTCGAGCACCTGGCCCTGTCGCCCGCCGATCGCGCGGCGTGGCGCAGCAGTACCGCACAACGCATGGGGACGCGGACATGAGCCTGCCCGCCGAGAGCCCGTTGCGCATCGCCTGCGTGCAGATGGAGCCCCGCATCGGGCAGCGTGACGGCAATGTGGCGCGTAGCGTGCACTACATCGCCGAGGCGGCGAGCGCCGGTGCCCGGCTGGTGGTGCTGCCGGAGCTGTGCAACACCGGCTATGTGTTCGCGAGCCGTGCCGAAGCCTTCGCCCTCGCCGAGCCGCTGCCCGACGGACCCAGCTGCCAGGCCTGGCAGGCCGCGGCCAGCGAACACGGCGTCACCATCGTCGCCGGCATCGCCGAGCTCGACGGCGGCCGGCTCTACAACAGCGCGGTGCTCATCGGCCCGAGCGGTTACATCGGCCGCTACCGCAAGAACCACCTCTGGGGCGATGAGAACCTGTTCTTCGAGCCTGGCGACCTGGGCATGCCGGTGTTCGACATCCCGGTCGGGCGCATCGCCTGCGCGATCTGCTACGACCTGTGGTTCCCCGAGCTCTACCGGCTGGCCTCGCTACACGGCGCCGACCTGCTGTGCGTGCCGACCAACTGGGTGCCGATGCGATCGCAGCCGCAGCATCTGCCGATGATGGCCAACATGCTGGTGATGGCCGGCGCGCATTCGAATGCGATGTTCATCGCCGCCGCCGACCGCGTCGGTGTCGAGCGGGGGCAGCGCTTCATCGGCAACAGCCTGATCGTAGGCCCCGAGGGCTGGCCGTTGGCGGGCCCGGGTGCGCCCGATGCCGAGGAAGTGCTGATCGCCGACCTGAACCTGTCCGACGCGCGCCGCAGCAAGCACCTGAACACCTTCAACCACGTGCTGCGCGACCGGCGCACTGACCTCTATGGGCCTGGAGCTGGCGGTTGAGCGCGAAGCGGGGTCCGCAGGGCGCAGCCAGCCTGAACTGCTCCTAAGAGCGTGCGCTTTCCACATCTGAACGATGCGCTGACGCTTTCTTTGCGGCGCCGCCGAGCCGTTTGCGTGACGGGGTGACGTGTGCGTGTCGCAAAGCGCTGGCCGCAACCGTGGCATCCCAAGGCGCGGGCGACGGGAACACCTCTTCGAGGAAAGCAATGAACGCCTTGACGTTCGGGCTTGCACGTCGGCTCTCGGGCCAGACCGCGGTGATCGTTGCTCTGTCGACCGAAAACTCGTTGAGGACTGGCACCAGCAGTCCCCGCTCGACGTACGGGGCCGCGATGAACGACGCCGACATGCCGATGCCGCCACCGGCGGCCAGCACCTCCACGACCGCGTCGCTGACATCCACCACGATGGCCGCGTCGGGCGTGAACTCGGTGTTGCGGCTTCCGACCTTGAACGTCCAGCGCAGAGGCTGCCCCGAGGTCTGGTACCGGAAGTTCACGCAGTCGTGATCTTTGAGGTCCTCGGGCTTGCGGGGCATGCCTCGCGCAGCGATGTACGCCGGTGAGGCGAACGCGCTGACCCGGGTCGGTGCGAGGCCGCGCGAGATCAGGTTCGAGTCAGCGAGATCGCCGATGCGAATCGCCACGTCGATCCCTTCCTCGACGAGGTTGACGAACCTGTCACTCAGCCGCAGGTCAATGTTGATCTTGGGATAGCGACGACGAAACTCCGGCAGTGCGGGCGCGAGCAGGCGCGTGCCGATGGGCAGCGGAGCTGCGACTTTCAACGTCCCGGCGGGCTCGGAGCGCACCGCAGCCGCTGACTGGACGACATCCTCGACCGCACGCAGCAGGTGCAACGCCCGATCGTGCAGTTCACGCCCCTCCGGCGTCAGTACGAGCGATCGGGTCGTTCGCGTGAAGAGTCGCAGGCCCAGCCGCTGTTCGAGGCGCTGAATCGTCTTGCTGACCGCCGACGGCGAAACGGACAGCGACTGCGCCGCTGCCGAGAAACTGCCGTAAGACGCTGCGCGAGCAAACGCGACGATGCCGGTCAGGCGCTCCAAACTGATTTGTTCCGTCATGGCAATAAAGAAGTGAGTCCAGGATGGATTATCAAACACCTCTTGAAGATCGACACTCCTGTTCAACGAGGCCGCCGCGTGCCGAGGCTTGATGAGCGGCGAGACGCTGCACATCGATGGCGGCTCCCGGCGGGTTTATTTCTTCTGAAGGAGATAGCGATGACACAGATGATGAAAGCGGTTCGACAGCACGAGTTTGGTGGCCCTGAAGTGCTGCGCTACGAGGATGCACCGATACCCGAGCTAGGGTCGGGGGAAGTGCTCGTGCGCGTTCATGCAGTCGGCATCAATCCTCCCGACTGGTACCTGCGCGAAGGGTACAAGATGCTGCCACCGGAGTGGCAGCCCAAGGTGTCTTTTCCTCTGATTCTCGGGACGGACGTGTCGGGCGTCATCGACGCAGTCGCCGATGACGTCAATGACTTCTCCGTCGGCGACGAGGTGTATTCGATGGTCCGCTTTCCCAGCGGCCTTGCCGGAGACAGCAGGGCCTATGCCGAGTGGGTGAGCGTGCCGGCGTCTGACGTTGCACTCAAGCCGACCGGGCTCGATCACGTGCATGCCGCGGGAGCGCCAATGTCGCTGCTCACCGCGTGGCAGTTCATGATTCAGCTCGGGCACGATGAACCGAACCCGCTACAGCCAAACAGGCATGAGCCGGTGCCGCTCGAGGGCAAGAGCGTCCTCGTCAATGGAGCCGGGGGCGGCGTGGGTCAGTTTGCGGTGCAACTTGCCAAGTGGAAGGGCGCGCGAGTGATCGCGGTGGCGTCGGGCAAGCACGAGGCGTTCGTTCGCGCCCTTGGCGCAGACGAGTTCATCGACTACACCAAGACTCCTCCCGAGGATGTCGCGCGTGACGTCGATCTCGTCATCGACGCCGTCGGCGGTCCGACCACTGGTCGCTTCTTGCGCACGCTCAGGCGTGGCGGCGCTCTCTTTCCGATCTTCCCCCTTGGCTTCTCCGGCGCCGAGGAGGCCGAGAAGCTGGGCGTCACCGTCTCGACGACGCAGGTCCGATCGAGTGGCGCTCAGCTCGCGAGACTCTCGGACTTGCTCAATGCGGGAACGGTCCGCGTCGCCATCGACAGCACGTTTGCGCTGACGGATGCGCGAAGGGCGCATGAGCGAGCGTCCGTTGGGAGCATCCAGGGAAAGATCGTCCTCACGGTACGGTGAGGCAGAGAAGTTCGCGGGCTTCCGAGGGCGTTGAGCCTCGCCTCGAACGAGGGGTTAGGCGTCGCCAGCACGCGAACAGCCAACTGTTCCGGCCGCGCGGCACCAGACACGCAGTGGCCCGATTGGTGTGAATCCGGCTCCTCTCGCCAGTTGAAGGTTTGTTCCGCGTTCGTAGCCGACAAGTGGCGTGTTCGGGAAGGCAGCGCAGACGCAACTCGTGATCGCGCTCCACGTCTCTTGCGCGAAGGCCGAAGGGGAGAACACGTTGGAGATGCCCACCACGCCAGGCGAGCAGTTTGCGATGCCTCCGGCGAGAACCCTCCCGTCGAGCCGGCCCGCCACGAAGATGTGCTCATGGCTTGCAAGCAGACGATCGGGAAACTGGCGATTCACGCGACTTGCGGACTCGTTCCTTGCATCGCCCCACCAGCCGTTTTCCCACGCTGTCAACTCCGACCCTGTGGCGACCCGTGCCCAATCGAGCCTTGTCGGGGCGGCGCGGGATCCTGGTTCGAGCGGATCGCGCCACATCCACTGAGCTTCGAAGAGCTGAGCAAACCCACACGATGAGAGATCAAGGCAGGCAAAGCTGTCCTTCAGCGACCAGCCCGGAGGCCGCGGCATCTTTTCGAGCTCATAAACATAGCTCTCGATGTCGGTCCGAGACGTCGCTGGGGATAGCACAACGAGATTGGAATGGAAGGGTGGTGGGTACTCGTGCGAGAGCCAAACCATCCTGTCAACCTCATTGGTCAATCCGTGGGCGTCGAACATCGCCTCGTACCAGCGCACATTGTTCAGGACGGCGAGTTGAGTTCTTGACGGCTCCAGATACGCCTCCCAGTGGGGGTTTGTGCGACGCCTAACGGCTGAGGTGAGGTGGGACCAACGGCATTGCGCCTTGCCCGCGCAGGGCATCATGAACCACAGGCGCTGCGTGGGCAAGGTGGTCGGATATCAGACAGTTCAGACCTGCGACCGGCACGTTGCCGACCGGGGTCAGCGCGGACCGCGTGCAGCTTTGGCGGCGGACCGCCCCCGAGGCGCAGCCGCTTCGTTGAGTGGCGGAAACGGCGGGAGCGGACGCTGCGCGACCTCCACCGCATCGGCATGCGCCATGCCCAGGCCTCGAAGCACACAGGTGGCCACCTCGCGCCCATGCGGCGCGCCGGCCAGGCCCAGGGCGACGCTGCGCATGGCCTGCGCGACGCTGCCGTTGATGAGGTCCATCGCCGCGGCTTCGCTGGGGATGCGAAAGCTCTTCTGCCGCACGCCCAGGCGCAGGTCGGCCAGCACGTAGCTGCGGATCTCGGCGACCAGCTCTGGGCCCGCCGCCGCCACGTCCAGCATCAGCAGCGCCCACGCGGGGCTCTGCTGCGCGAGCCAGATGTAGCGCTGGTTGCCGATCGCCATGCGCTGCGCACCCTCCTGGACCAGCTGCTGGCTGTCGCTGATGCGACGGCACAGCGTTTCGGCCAGGAGCACCGCCACCGCGCCGGCAATCTCGTCCTTGGACTTGAAATGGTTGTAGACAGTGCCGGTTGTCATGCCCGCGAGCTCGGCGATCTCCTGCATCGTCGCCGCGGCGACCCCGCGCGCCTGATGGTGCGCGAAGGTCCCGCCGACGACCTCGGAGCTATGGGACTGCAATGTGCCAATGACGCGGTGCTCGACAAGATCGTGCATCGGTTGCGATCTGCCTTCGATGGAGGCCTTCTACACCGGTCTGCTCGGCTTCGGCGTCACGGAGCGGCTGGCTGCGCGGGTCGGTCCGATCGACTTCCGAGGTGTGTTCCTTCACAGCAACGCGCGCCACCATTCGCTGGCGCTGTTCGACTTGCCGCTGCGCCGGAACCTGCACCATTTCATGCTGCAGGCAAACCGGCTGTGCGACATCGGCCTGGCCTTCGAGCGGGCGCGCCGCCACAAGGTGCCGCTCAGCCTGGGGCTCGGCCAGCACCCCGATCCGGACGGCACGTTCTCGTTCTACGGCGCCACGCCGTCGGGCTTCGACTTCGAGATCGGCGCCGGCTCGCAGACGATCGAGCCTTCCGGCTGGCAGGTGCAGGCCACAGACGTGACGAGCACATGGGGCCACGAGCCGAAGTTGAGGCTGAAGCTGCAGATGGCCGCCGCCCTGCTGGCCAGCAAGGTGTCGGACCCGATGGGCAAGGCGAAGGCGGCGGGATGACACCCGCACACCGAACCTCGCATGGCCGCGTTCAGCGGACTTTGCATGCAACTGGCAACGGCTTGCACGCTGCTGCCGCTTGAAGGAGATCCACATGATGGAATCGAATCCGGTTTGCGACGCACCGCCAACCGAGGGTGTCGCCGCGCTGACTCGCTCGCACGCGATTCAGGTCGGTGCTGCGTTGCGCCCCTATGTCAGGGCGATGCTCGGCATCGAACTCAGCGCGGCTGGTCCGCTGCCGCTGTCGGTGGTACCGCACGGGTCGCTGATGCTGACGGCGCAGTTGGGTCGCGCCGCCGATTGCATCGAACAGAAGGGCGTACACGGCGAGAACACGACGCTGACCGGCATCCGCCAGCACACGGGCGAATTCGTCGGCGCCGGCGACTGTGTGACCCTGTTTGCCTTGCTCACGCCGCTGGGCGCGGTGCAGTTGCTGGACAGCCAGCCGCTGGCCCCGCTGCCACGCATTCGCGCCCGCGTTGCCGAGTTGCTCGATCGACAGGTCACGCGCCGCCTCGAGTCGGATGTTGCGCTGGCCGCCACGCTGCACGACAAACTTTGGGCCCTGGCGGCCTGGCTCGAAGACCGTGCAACGGCGCAACGCCACTTGGCGCGGGCAGGGCTGCGAGCGGGGCGTGCGGCGATGCGCCTGTCTGCCGAGCCGGGCATCGGGATCGAAGCGCTGGCCGACGAACAACACGTCTCGCGCCGGCAGCTCGAACGGGATTTCCTGCTTCGCAAGGGCGGCGGCAGCGTGTTCTTCGACGGTGAAGACATCACCCACGCCAGCGCGTCGCGGATCGCCCGTCTGGGCCTTGCGCTGGTGCCGCAGTGGCGCGAGCTCTTCGCGACCTTCAGCGTCGAAGAAACCTTGCACACCGGTGCCCACGCATGGGGCCGGCGCCGGGCCGGCGCGCTGGACCACGCGCTCGATCAAACGCTCGACCGC
>Ga0307515_10023330_pt1 | contig 10847 bp, 10 predicted proteins | sample 17_EM_MG_FD_194513 | JGI IMG/M metagenome (GOLD analysis project Ga0307515, IMG submission 194513) | Populus trichocarpa ectomycorrhiza microbial communities from riparian zone in the Pacific Northwest, United States - 17_EM | ecosystem: Host-associated > Plants > Roots > Unclassified | place...
ATTACGGAAAGGATAGGATCATCACGCATAAATAATTCGTCTCAAACGCATGTGATGACTTTTAGGAACATCAAACATACTACGAATCGCGCTACTTGGTGGGTTGGCTGGAGAGGCCGATCGCCCCGCCCTGTGCCGATACAGGTGTTGGGGCGAGACCCATAACTGTATTGGATGGTACAGAAATTGGACTTAGATCTGTACCAATATAATCTTATAACAGCAGGCGAAGCAACAGAATTATCGTTTGATAGATCGAGGTTGTCCATACAGCTAGCACTTTACACTGGTCAGGTTCGGTAGCGGCCCCTCTTATTATCGAAATCACATAAAGAGCGGTGCCTCAATCGCCCTGATCGAGGTTATCTTTCATTCATGTCCACCGGACGCCTATATTTGATTGCATTGGAATATACAAACTATATTCATTTACGCTTGTGAAGGTACTACAGGTGGATCCTTTCCCAGACGGCCAAAGGCACAGCGTCCATGCCTCCTGATAAATGGTATTGATTCTAATCATCCAGTACTGACGCTGGTGGAAGAGGGTGGCCACAGCAGTCTTCAAGCCGTATTCCATGAACCCTGAGATCTAGGGCGTGCGGTTCTAGCCATGGGTTGGTTGCCCGTTTCCCGTTCCATGAGACGAGACGGATGGTACCAAGCTTTGGAAATGCCTCTCGTCTCGAAAATATATCAAGGGCTGACACAAAATCCCACTCAGAGGACCTCAACATGATGGGAATGCCCAGTGTCTGGAGGATTGGATGTCCATAGTCACAAGGGGATGCCTGCCAGGTGGCCAGGGGAGATGGAATGACTAATTCTGTCAGTTGAGCGCATACGCGAGGTATCGTGCAGAGATCAGCTCCGGTCCAATCTCGAGTACTATTCTTTGCCGTTATGGTGAGATGACGGAGTTGTGGGCCTATACGGTTGATGGTTTCCATGGACCGCACGAACCGATCTTGTGCTGAAAATCTGTGGTGCAATGTGAGATGGGTCAAGTTGGGTAGCGCAATGGAATCGCGAGTGGAGAAAATATTTTGAACTCGGAGATAGGCGGGTTCATACACAAGAAGAGTAAGCCGATGAAGAGTAGAAGGGAGATGGAATGGAGTGGGTAATGATTTGACCATCCACAACGTTAGACAGCGGAGGCTTCCAAAGCCTCTCCTCGAGACGTCAGACGATCGAGAATTGGAGATCCGGATGACTCTACAAGATGGAGTGTTTGTTCGGATAGTAGATCCACGAATGGTGCCATCTCCATGTGGCGATGATAGAATATATTTTGCACGCGGACGTTTGGAAGCCCAATCCGCGCTAGCCTCTCACATACGCGGTTACTTGTCGATCGATGCTGAAGGATATCAACACGCTTCACCCATTTTTTCAACACGAAACTGGCGGAACCTTCCAGGGTCGCGAATACCTGCTCCGGTCGTCCGACGCCGAAGCCGTCGATGACTAGACTCTCATACATATACTCGACAGCCAAATCTGCCCAAGCTCTGGAAACAAGCATCAAGGCGCGCTTTGTCGGGAAGAGGCAGGACTGCTCAAATCCATAAGCAGTTTCCGGGTATAGGAATAGGTTCAGCTTGTATGACATGCCCACAGGGTATGGGCCTAACGCTGTGGGGGGGTCGTCGAGTGGTAATCGGCCAGATGGAGGGAGAGTTGCCCAGCGCATGCATTCACGCCATAGTTCAGGCGGGAGAGTTGCAATCTGAAATAATAATAAAATGAGTATTACAAATGTATATAACGCGGAAGCATTGTTTCGCTCACGAAATCAGACATGATTGTAGTCGTTGACAAGTAACACCGGCAAAGGCCGAGTCAAGTTGCACCCACCCACCGTTGAAACCTGATGCGGCCTTTCCTTTGGCTCTGACAATCCGTCCTTTGAAAGAGTGATCACATTCAGCACCTCTCGAGATCCACGAAAAGAAGACTACTTCATCCGTCCAACGTCCAACCGTCACGAGGCTTCACAAGGGCGGGAGGTATGAGCCAAGGTCTCGACGAGCAAGGGAAGTCGAGTGTTGATGCTTTGTCCTCAGCAGACTCCTCTGACTTATCCGGGTACTCCACTAAAGAGTTTGCCATCGTCCTCCGTTTGCTCCCTGAAAAGGGTAATGAGCACTCTAACCAACATTCATGGAAAGAGAAGGCGGGGTAACGGGGTATCCACGAGTCGGAAGGAGGGTGCGATCATTAACACTGCTGCGAAGGCCAAGAAGATTGTTACAGGATGATGAGAGCGACCAGTCCCCTGTCATGGTATGTAGTCCCTGATACGACGATGTACAAGGATGCAATAACCCGGTCTTGTAGGTCATGTGTAACAAATACGCCCCAATGCTCAGCCCCCTTCAACCCGCGATATATCTTATTCCTGCTTAGGTGTAATGGGCGGTATCACATAAGTTGTGTCAGCGTAGATGAGGATGATCCCTCCATGACTCGGGAAGACGTGCGTACACCTGCCTTGCCTTGCCTCTTCCCTGACGGTACGCCATCCTTCCTATCCATTTGCTGAGGTCCAACTGATAAACTCACCTCTGTAGGTACACTGGTATGTGCTGTATTACACGGAACTGGATAGTCGAGCATTCCCGGGCCTGACACATTATCTAGCCATTCATGGAGAAGGAGAGCACGCATGCGGAGCACCAGGCTGTGTAATACCTCAACGAGAACAGGGTGACAAATAATTCTACGTTGAGAAACTCATTGGGAGGAAACCAATCAACGGTCGGGACACTCTGCACAGTTTGGATGGCTGGTGAGGTATATCTCGTCCTTTCATCCTCGCACCTGGGATTTCTGAGCAGTTTTGCAGATACCCCATTGGTCTTCTCTTCGGAAACCAGAAGACATGTTCGACGCAAATGCACTGAAGCTTGAATTTTTTCAGAAATTGGCAATTCTGGATGTCTCAATTTCGAGCTCTGGTCCCTGGTTACCAGATGGACGGTTGTATAAGGACCTCAGGCCAGGTCTTGTATCCTTACATGTTTGTAGCGGGCCCCAACAAACACAATTGTTCTCGTCGTATACGGCTGCACGGAAAATTCTGACACTTTTATGCTGCTGGCACCAAGTAGGGTATTCTTCTTCTTCTTCAGGGGATCATGAAATACTGCTGTTGCTTGAAGCGGCTGACTACAGAGGGACGTGGGGCAACGATCACGCTTAATAAGCGCCTCTGCTTTTAGAAAATCTCTCTTTAGCCCACCTTGGGTGCTCATATATTGTATTCTATCCGTGGCGATATCGTAGTGACAATTTTTTGGTGTTAGCTACACCATTATTTTGATATCACAAGATTCAACATAGTATACAAAATCCTATATGATTGATAAGCAACTTTTGAAATTCTAAGAGGAGTCAGTTGCTTCGTTCATTTACTCCAGGGGAATATTGATCGAGCCTGGACGATTGGGATGGCCGAGATATCGAGGTCAGGAGTAGATATACTCGACAACTGCTTGGAAACAAACATCATCAAGGTACAACCTGCCTCGGCCTTTGCCGATGTTACTTGTCCACAACCATGAATCATGTCTGTTTTCGTGAGCGAAACGGTACTTGCGGGTCATATACAATCGTAATACTCATTTTCATTTGTTTCAGATTGCAACTCTCCCACCTGAACTATGGCGTGAATGCATGCGCTGGGCAACCATCCCTCCATCTGGCCGATTGCCACTCGACGATTCCCTCACAGCGTTAGATCCATATCCTGTGGGCATGTCAAACGAGTTGGACCTATTCCTAAACCCTGAAATTGCTTATGGATTTGAGCAGTCCTGCCTTTACCCGACAAAGCGCGCCTTGATGCTTGTTTCCAGGGCTTGGGCAGATTTGGCTGTCGAGTTTATGTATGAGAGCCTAGTCATCGACCACTTTGGTGTCGGTCGGGCAAAGCAGGTATTAGCGGCTTTGAGAGGTTCCGCCGGTCTCGTGTTGAAGAAATGGGTGAAGCGTGTTGACATTTTTCGGCGTCCATCCGTAAAGGACTACGTATGTGAGAGGCTAGCGCGAATCGGGCTTCCAAACCTCCGCGTGCAAAATATGTTCCTTACGCGCCACGTGGAGAGGGTGCCGTTCGGCAACCTACTATCCGAACAAACACTCCATCTTGTGGAGCCATGTGGTTCTCCAATTCTCGATCGTCTGACGTCTCGAGGTCAGGACTTTGGAAGCCTCCGCTGTCTAACGTTGTGGATGGTCGGACCTTTACCCACCCCATTCCATCTCCCTTCTACTCTCTGTCGGCTTACTATTGTTGCCTTTGAAGCCACCTATCTCCGAGTTCAAAATATTTTCTCCACTCGAGATTCCATTGCGCTACCCAACCTGACCCATCTCACATTGCACCACAGATGTCACATGTTTCAAGCACGAGATCGGTTCGTGTGGTCCATGGAAATCATCAATCATATTGGCCCACAACTCCGTCATCTCACCTTAACGACAAACAAACGTGCTCGAGATTGGACCGGGGCAGATCTCTCAACGATACTTCGCGTATGCACTCAACTGACGGAACTAGTCATTCCATCTCCCCTGGGCACCTGGAAGCTCGACCATGGTGATTATGGACATTCAACCCTCCAGACACTGGGCATTCCTTTCATGTCCCGTACCTCTGAGTTGGATTTCAGGTTGTACTTTGATATATTTTTGAGACGGGAGGCATTTCCAAGGCTTGGTACCATCCGTCTTGTCTCATGGGAGGCGAAACGGGCAACCGGCCCATGGCTAGAACCGCACGCCTTACATCTCAGGGGTCATGGAATACGGCTCGAAGACTGCTGTGGTCACCCTCTTCCACCAGTGTCAGTACTGGACGATTAGAAGCAATACCAGTTGTCAGGAGGCATGGACGCTGTCGCCTTATAACCATATAGAAAAGGTATCACCTGTAGTACCTTCCCACGCGTACATGAATATAGTTTGTATATATCTCAATGCAATCAAGTATAGACGTCCGCTGAACATGAATGAAAGATAATTATAACCCCGACCAGGAGGGGCTCTCTGCGCGATCGAGACACCGCTCCTTTTGTGGTTTTGATAATAAAGAGGACCCACGATCGAATCTGACTAACGTATAGTGCTAGCTGTATGGACAGCCTCGATCTATTATGTTGAAGTCCGTTGACAAGCAGATTTATACTAGATTTCCAATAGCAATACCACACTATGATGGTCCGCGAGCTAACGGAAGGGAGAGTGTCCACGCACAGAACGTATTATACCGAGGCGAGGCGCGGCGTGCCTATTTCCGAGACACCCTTCGCTACAAGCCAAGACGAGGTGGTGAATATCAGAATAATTCGACACTCTTGGACAAAATCGCGTGTTGAGCGCGAGGGAGGGACTTCATGAGGGCGAGCATTTCATTCGTTGGGATGTACCTGAGCTGGACCTTCTTCTCCTTGACGAAGTCACGCGTGTAATGGTACTGGATGTCGATGTGTCTCGATCGGTCGTAAAATACTGGGTTTTACGCAAGAGCGATACTCCCCTGATTGTCGGCGTTGACCACTATCGTTTCTCCCAATAAGACGCCGAGATTGTGAGGGAAATCCAGTAATGCATACCGATTTCTTCGACGGTTGGCAGAGTGCAATACACTCCGATTTTGTGGACGAGAGCGCGACGCGGGACTGTTTCTTGGATTTCTAGCTGATGGCGCCATCGCCAATCTCGTATATATATGCTCCTATCGAGCGTTGAGCGTCGCAGTTGCTCCCCCAGTCAGCATCCGTGAAAGCGGCGACCTCCGAGGACTTTCCTCAGAGGTGAGGCGGCACCCCTTCGTTCCCTTGAGGTAACAGAGAACTCGTTTGACCGTGTCCCAATGGGCGCAGCCGGGGCTGTGCCGGAAACGAGCGAGCGCGCTAGCGGTGAAGGCGATGTCGAGGCGAGTACCGAGTGCGAGCCACGCGGGAGCTCCTACCAACTCCTTGTACGGTCGATGTACCATTTCCTCTATTTCGTCTTTCGACGTGGGGCGACCGGAGAGGGGAGTTCCTGGTGTGAGAGAGGCCGCTACAGTGGTCGCGTCGGTGAGGTTGAATCGGACGAAGATGGAGTCGATGAACGCCTCCTGCGATATTGAGATCGTTCTTGCAGGGCGATCGCACTCCAGCAACATGCCGAGTACAAAGGACTTCTCCCAAGCCGGTGGGACTGTATTTCGTGTCGACACTCCTCGTGAGGTCAGTAGGCTCCTTCCCCAAACCTACTGCGGTGCAATCGTCTTCCCAAAACCCGCTGCCACGGGTTGGCAGCTTGTCCATGTGTTCTTGACGTACATCGCTGGATCCTTGGGCGTCCCCATTAATCCCTCGCTCTCCATATGAACACGTAGCCACTCGGTCCATGTTCCGCCGATCTGTACTAACTCGTATAGGCCCTTCTTAAGGTGCCATACCCAATCCTCTTCTCCGGGAGTGGTGCAGCCCTCTGGTAGCTTCATATAGACCTCCCTGAGGTTACCGTGTAAGTAGGCTGATGTGATGTTGAACTGGATGACGTCTAGATCGCGGATTGCGGCCAGAACGAGGATGGTGTGGAGGGATTCAAGGCGCATAACAGGCAAGAAAGACTCCTCGTAGTCGATACAAGGACGTTGGTGATTACCTTGAGCAACGAGTCGTCCTTTGTTCTTTCGAAAACACCGTTCTTGAACTGACGGTGGAGAACCCAGCCCAAATGTAGGGTGCACGCACGGCACGAGCTCGTAGACATCGTGCGACTCGAGGTTCACCGTCTCGCGGTCTATAGCGCCCTTCCATCCATCGGCATCCCTTGACGCCATCACCTCATGCACGCCTCGGGGGTCGGGCAGCTGCGAGAGCTGGACACCGCGCAGTAACCTGGCCGAGAAAGCGACTTGAGGGTGCCCTGCTTTATCCCACATCGGCACGGCGTTGCCACCATCCCCCCTCTATTGCGAGGCCGGAACGCGTCGACCTCTGGTTAATGTGAGCCATCGTGCTCATCAGGTTCGTTACCGCGGACTTCAGTGTGCGACCTATTCCTCAAGTGCACTGGTAGGTGTATGGTAACGCGCGGGTGGGGTGTTGGCGTTGGTACATGGTTGGCTGTGATCTCTGGCGTGGTGAGGTCGGCCTAGGTACGGTTGGCGGCGTTGGAAGCAGCGACGGTTCAACGACGTGGTCAGGTGTATGTTGTACGACTGGCATGTTTGCGTCGTCGCGCTGTAAGTACAACTTGCCCGGGCGTGGTGGGGGCGAGCCATCCTCAAAGAAAACAATGTTGGACCCTAGACTCGACGACTCGTCTTTCCGGATCCCAACCTCGGTAGCCGCCCCCCTCGTACTTGTACCCCACGAGGAGGCACATCGTTGCTCGATCATCGAGTTTCCTCAGCGGTTCCATTCGGCTCGACAATGGCACACAACGCGCCGAATGCGTGCAAATACTCAGAGCCCCATATGCCCCCCTCGTGACACCTCGTGACGGTTAGATGGATGGAATTGTCTTTTTTCGTGGATATCGATACATAGGAGGGTTGGGGGGAAGCCACGAAATAGGGTCAGATGAGTCCTGATCCGTGTTGCAGTGGGAATACTTCTAGTGCGATCTGTCCTGCGTTATACTGTTTTCTACTATGAGATGCAAGGAGGCAAGGAGGAGGTAGTGTCGTGTCTGTTGGGCTGAAGTTGACGTTCGGGTTTCTCGCCCAACGTTCAACCCCCAACACTAGGCTGATCCATGCTCGGACTCGCTGAGGCTGAGGGGTGACGATGTAAAGTAAAACGGAGGTATATACATGATGACGTACAAGCGTACTGAGGGTACCAGTTACGGTGAAACCTCCTTGTGGCATGCCTATCGAAATTGGATAACAAGTCACCCAACATGGCTTAGGTAGATTTCCAAGGTGTAACCACTCCTTTCAAAGAGCGGATTGGTGCAAGTAGCCAAGGAGAAGCCAATTAACGGAGAGGCCATGTCAATTCTTCATACACGATCCTCGGCTTTCCTGCGGGACTAGTGGCCATACATCCGTGGATAATTGTAGTAACATATCATGGTAGTGTGTGACGGAAATTAAATAAATGCCACGATGAGATTCCTTCAACAGTAAACGATAAGCGGTCACTATGAAATATAGAGGGAAAGGTGTGGAGAGTCGGTCTACAAACCTGCATACGATCGGAGCTTGGTCGCCATAGGAAAGCGACTGAGATCAGATCACATATTTTCCAAGATTACTTGTCCACAACCACAATCATGTCCGATTTCGTGAGTGAGATAGTACTTGCGGGTCATATACATTTGTAATACTCGTTTGTATTTATTTCAGATTCCGACTCTCCCGCCTGAACTATGGCGCGAATGCCTGCGCTGGGCAACTCTCCCTCCATCTGGCCGATCGCCACTCGACGATTCTCTCACAGCGTTAGATCCTTTTCCTGTGGGCATGTCATCCGACTATCTCCGACTTCTATACCCTGAAATTGCCTATGGATTTGAGCAGTCCTGCCTCTACCCGACAAAGCGCGCCTTGATGCTTGTTTCCAAGGTTTGGGCAGCGCTGGCCGTCGAGTTTATGTATGAGAGTCTAGTCATCGACCACTTTGGCGTCGGACGACCGGAGCAGGTATTCGCGGCCTTGGAAGGCTCCGCCAGTTCCGTGTTGAAGAAATGGGTGAAGCGTGTCGATATTTTTCGGCACTCACCCCCAAAGGACTCCGTATGTGAGGGGCTAGCGCGTATCGGGCTGCCAAACCTCCGCGTGCAAAATATGTTCTATAAATGCCAGACGGGGATGGTACCGTTTGGGAATGTAGTACCCGAACAGCCACTCCATCTTGTGGAGCCATGTGGATCCCCAATTCTCGATCGTCTTACGTCTCGAGGTGAGGCTTTTGGAAGCCTCCGCTGTCTGACATTGTGGATGGTCAAACCATTACCCAAACCATTACATCTCCCTTCCAATCTCTGTCGGCTCACTATTATTGCTTTTGAAACTGATCATCTCCGAGTTCAAAGCATTTTCTCCACTCGCGATTCCGTCGCACTACCCAACTTGACCCACCTTGCACTGCATCACCAACAATTCCGAGCACCATATCCTTTCGTGCGGTTCATAGAAATCGTCAATCATATTGGCCCACAACTCCGTCATCTCACCATGACGGAAAACTATAGAGCTCGTGATTGGACTGGGCCCGATCTCTGCACGATACTTTGCGTATGCACTCAACTGACAGAATTACTCATTCCATCTCCCCTGAGCACCTGGAAGGCCGACCCTGATGATTATGGACATTCCACCCTCCAGACACTGGGTATTACTATCAGGTTGAATACCTGTCAGGTGGATTTTGGATCATGCTTTCGTATATTTTCGAGACGGGACGCATTTCCGAAGCTTGGTACCATCCGTCTGGTCTCACGACGGGGGAAAATACTGTACAGATCATGGCTAGCACCGTACACCCTACAGCTCAGGGGTCGTGGAATACAGCTTGAAGATTCGTGTGGCCTCCCTCTTCCGCCAGTGTCAGTATTGGACGATCAGAATCAACCTCTTTTGTCAGGATGCACAAACGCCGTCCCCTTATAAGATGCAACTATAGTACCTTCCCAATCGTACATTAATATGGTCTGTGTATTCCAATGCAATCGAATGTGGCCATCTGGCGAACATGAACGAAAGATAGCCCCGACCGGGCACTCACTGCGTGATCGAGGCACTGCCCTTTTTGTGATTTCGATAAATTGAACCCGACTAGCGTAATGTTTTAGCTGTATGAACAACCCCGATCTATCAAGCCATAATTCTGTTGCCTCGCTTGCTGTTAGAGCCTAATGTAGCGCGATTCGCAGTAGTTTTGATGCCCCTGAAAGTCATCATGTGTGGTTAAGTTGATTATTTACATGTGACAATCCTGCCCTCTCCGTAACATGCGGCGCAGGGGTGCGGAAGGAGTCGAGATAGTCCACCATACAAATATATACCCTTACATATTGTCTTAGTGCTGTACTTATGTGCATTTGTATTTCAGTGAGGCCCGATGCATCATGACCGCCGAGGTTGACAAATAGTGACTCAATTTGTGCACTACGTTCAGTGTCGCACTAGCTGTGACTTGTCTCATCCTTGAGCGGCAGTCCTCCACGGCGACTGGATCTCTCCAATTGCCAACCTGAATCGGTATGGATCGGAGTTTTGGCAGTTGGGCGGAGATACGGAGCCTCTCTGTGAGTTTCTAGTTACTGTTGGCGACGATGTGACAGTCGCTTTGCTCTAACACTGCTCGAAAGGACCGGACCAACAACTGGAATTCACTGCAAATTGAGGGTACCAAACCCGCGCGGTTTTTGTCTGGTTTTGGTGACGTGGCCCGGGAAAAAACAGGGCGGGCCAGACGGCAAAAAACAACCGTTTTATCTCCAGCTTTGGTCGCTGCCCGGGCCCGTTTTTGCGGCGTGCCCGGGTTCTGAATTGCCACCTCCTCACGGCCGTTTTGGTGACGTGCCCTGAACCTGTCAGCTATCCCGTCCTGTTTTTGTCACCAAAACATGCCTGTTTACGCCTGTTTAGGTGACGTGCCCCGAACCTGTCAGCTATCCCGTCTCGTTTTTGTCACCAATTTGTGTACCCAGCCTCATTGAAATAAAACAGGTTTTAATATTAAAATTTTACTACCGAACACAACAGATATACATGGGGAGACCACAACAGGACCGTGGGCTGGCAACAAGGAGAGCACAGTAGCGAGAAGGAGAGAACAGTAGCGAGAAGGAGAGAACAGTAGCGAGAAGGAGAGAACAGTAGCGAGAAG
>Ga0307515_10023331_pt1 | contig 10847 bp, 4 predicted proteins | sample 17_EM_MG_FD_194513 | JGI IMG/M metagenome (GOLD analysis project Ga0307515, IMG submission 194513) | Populus trichocarpa ectomycorrhiza microbial communities from riparian zone in the Pacific Northwest, United States - 17_EM | ecosystem: Host-associated > Plants > Roots > Unclassified | place...
TAGTTATGGTAAAGATATGATTATAAATGAATCCTTCCAAGTGGTTATAATTATTATAAAATTGTCACCGTCTTGGAATGAATTCAGGAATTGATTTAAGCATAAAAGCAAAAAAAAAAAAAAAAATTTGAAGACCTTATTTTGAGGCTAAGGGTAAAAGAGAATAATAAGTTGTTCAAAATAAGAGTTATCTCTTATGATATAATCCCCAAGGAAAAACCTTATACGAAGAGGATAAGTATTGCCAAAACGTGTAATGGCAAATATTTTTCTGTAATAAGATAGAGCACCTAGCCAAAAGTTGTATAAATAGGGCTTAATAAAGTAACCCAATAAAGGAAATGATTGTTAAAGCCAATATCAACAAGGTTGATCACCTTATTGATTAAGTTTTGAAAATGAACATTACTGTTGTTGTTTTCGAAGTCAACCTGATAAAAAATCATGAGCAATGATTTGTTGACATTGATGCAACTAGACATGTATGTATTGAAAATAGAATTTTATCCACTTGTAAAGAAGTGGTTGGTGAACACTTGTATATAAGGAATTTATCAATCTTCAAGGTACTAGGTGTTGAAAAGGCCATACTGAAGATGACTTTAAAAAAGCTTCTAACCCTTAACAATATGCTTCATGTTGTTGATATTAAAATAGACTTAATATTTGGTTCATTGTTGAGAAAAAATAGTTTTAAATTTATATTTGAGAGTGACAAATATATACTTTTTAAAAATAAAATGTTGATAGGAAATTGGTGTTTTAGTGATGTCATCTTCAAAATGAGTGTAATGACCATTATAACCATGGATGAGAAGAGTAATAATAATACCTCTTCTTCTCACATGTTTGAGTCTTGTGATATGTGGTATGACAAATTAAACCATTGGAATTATAAATCTATACAAATATGTGTTTGGTATAATGATGTACATGAAAAAATTTAGATAAATGATATTGAATATTGATGTCCAATACACATTATGTATGATAGATGGTTTGAGAATGTGTTTTTTTGTAGTTTTGAAAAAATTAGATAGGATCCCAATAAGGAAGGTGCTGCTAAAATATTATTAAAAATAGATAGATGCACTAATACAAAAACCTATAAATCATAGATTTTGAATTTAATTGAATATGCTTACATTATTTATTTTCTTTTGTATTATGTTTTAGTTAGATAATTAAAATACAAAGAAAAAGCTCAACATCAAGACAAAGCAATTATATTTCTTCAAGCAATAGTGTTTTTGAGAACTGCTGCACACATTACCAACACATGTTTATCAAATATGAGTTGTAGATCCGGTGTCCCATCTGCCAAAATTCCTTATTCTGACAAGTTAATAGTGGAATGGAAGTCAAATCTAACCATGTAAGAAAATTTATTTTCTTGAAAATAACATTAAAAAATTAATTAAGTGTTTATATATTTTTTATTCATTAATTGATTTTCAGGCTCATAAATATGAAAGTTATGTGCACAATAACATTAATGATAAAAAAAAATTAATGGAAGTGTCTTTGTTTCAATAAAGCTAACTTAAAGAGCATCCTGAATGGATGTCCATGGACCGTGGTTAAGGCTTGGTGGGGAAAATTTAAAGTTAATATATATATATATATATATATATACAAACACACACACACTTTTAGTTGATATAAATGTTTTTTAAATTTATAAACTAATTATTTTACGAAAATGATTATAAGAAATTTTTTTGGTAGGATAAGACAAACTTTAAGGTGACAAGAAAAGTCTAGGAAAATCACAACACAACTAGGTAAGTTTTAATTTGTGAAGTATATATTTTTTGTAAATCTGTAATCTTTTTTGCATTTAACAAATTTCTAAACCAGATTACGTAATTTTTAGTATGACGTGCACATCTACACAAAGAGATATGCCGAGTCAGATAATTTTAAGGTGTAGAAGAATTTTAGACCTCCTTATATCATTTATAGTAATTAGGAGAGATATCATGAGTTCTTGACGTTAGAGGGTTTTAGAAGGCGGCACAAAGTGGGTCCTCAAATATAAATAAGGAGACGTATGGTTCCATTAGCAATTATACCCGTGAATCATTTTCTTTTATTAAACATGCAAAATATCTGGTAAGAGCCTCCTTTATTTTCAAGTATTTTTCTTTAAATGTTAGTGATTATTTGTGACATCTACAGACTAATGTTTTATTTTACAGGCTACACAGTTTGGTGTGATCTAACTTCAATGAAGTTATATATGAAAATACATATTCAAAAGGAGGATAAGCAGAAAGGGGTGCAACCATTTATGGACAGCCAAGTCGAAACGTTTATTATAAGTAAACTTTAAAACATTTTGAATATTTTTTTGAACAAAAGCTTTTTTGTCAACATCTTTAACATGTTTTTTTATGTAAGAAACATTTAATGCTAACATACGTGCCAAATATGAAGAGGATCCTTTAACCCATTCGAAATACTACCTCGAGTTATGGTTGGAAGCTAGAGCAACCGGTGAACCAAATAGAAATTGGGTTTATAGTATCTTTATGACTATAGCCCAAGATATAAGGGCGAGTCGTAGTATATCGAACGTAAGAACCCTACAATCCAGCCCAAGGCAACCATTAACAACCATTTAGGAGTTGGTTCAATTACAAATAATTGTTGTGATGACCGATCTAAGGGCTGAATTGGAGGTGTAGTATGAAGAAAAAAGTAGGAAGATACGAGAGCAGATGATAGCATACATGGCAACTCATTATTCTCCGTCTTATAGACCTCTAAGAGATTTTCATCCCTCTCCACCTTAACCTTAGCTCCAACTTCTTTATAATGTATAAAGATATTTGTAATTGATTTTACAGTAAAATTAACAATTTAAAATGTGTTATTCAATTCAATTTAGTTGTTTAATGTCAAAATACTTGATCCAAATATGCATTAAAAAAAAATTACGTAAATACCGATAGAATCACAAAAAACCATAAAAATTATATTGGTAATTCTATCAGTAAAATAAACCTATTTTCCTCATAGAATTACAAAGAGTTGTAAAATATTTTGATATAAATCAACAAATTCACGATATCAATGATTCTATCGGTCAATTTGTTGGAGATACATGATTTATATTACATATGATTAGTTCGTTGGTGCTTCATCAATAATATTTTATCAACAGATTGACCAATAAAATAATGGCCGACACCAATTGTTTTTTGGCATGAACATCCTATCAATTTTTCTGCCAGAAAATAAATCACCGGTGGACTTATCAATGGACTTGAAATTCCTAACGAGACACTTATTGATTCTGATGAAATTACAGCTCAAACACCTATGGAATATTCTATAGGTGATATATATATATATATAGACACACACACACACACACACACACACACGGAACATACGTCATGAATCAGAAAGAGTGGAATAATTTCAACTCGAAGATGAATTGCTTTGCCCTCCAAGAAAACTAATGCAAGAACTTTCTAGGCTTTTACTCTTTTTATGTTAATTTTATTTTTTTCCCTATTAATAGTAATATTAAATAAATTCTATATTAACTCAATAATTATTTATTGAAATCTTATACTAATAGAATTAATTGGTTTATTTTTTAAATAAACTTCAATATTATGACGATTTAATAAAAAAAAAATATTCTCTACTGAGAGAAGTAATCTGCGGTTTTTTCTCAAGCCATTTTTGTTCAACCCCTAGCTACATCACCCAGCTAAAGCGTTCAAGAAAGATTAAGAGTAAATTTGAAATGCAAATTTCAAAACCATGCGAAGAAAGATTTCATAAACTACAACAGAATATTTACCAAGTCACACTAACAGTAACATATCAATGAAATGAAAATATATTTGGCCAGCTGACCAACAACAAATATATATATATATGGAGGAAATAGATCGATGTCCTTTCCATCCAACAGAACCCCTGAGATTATATAGTAAAATAGACAGAAAAAAAATTCTCCCCTGAGGTCCTTGGTAGTGTCAGGTCATTCTGTAGACGGTGATGACAATGAAAGGTTCAAGAGGAAGCCGACCAAAATTCCAACAAGTCCAACCACGAACGCAAACATGAGGGAGAAGCCTGGGTCAGTCTTTCGATATCTTCGTCTCCTCAGCAAATCCTGTAGGAAAGAAAAAGCTTAGATAAATTGTTGTAAAGGTTTCCTGTGTTTATCCTACAAATGGCAGTAAACACATATTAGCTAGTACACAAAAACCTCTTTCGTACGTGTGGTGGGGTGTTGGGGTTCTAACATATGGGAAATTTGGTATCACAACGCTGTTTCTCAGCATTAGATATAATTCATTCGAATCCATTTGTTCTCAAACAGAAAACATCTAAAATATTCCCAGTGTTTTTGACTGTTCACATATCCAATGAGCTTTTTTACATTTTCAAGATCTCATAGCAGCCATCTGATAAACAAATTCCATGCCTACAAGTCATCTAATTAAAAAGTTCCTGCTCTGCTTCATTTCAATTGCATTATCACATTTGATCAAGCATTGCCTGCAAATGTCCATTATTGAAGGATTTTTTTGTTGTAAATAATATAATTTAATATTATTTAAGAAGTTATTTCAAAAGATCTCTATCCCACATTGAAAAGACAACATCTTCTACTTTTTAAGTTGAAGTTTTTAAATCTAATAGGCTTCCATTCCCACATTGGAAACACAAGACCTTTTTTCTAGTATTTATATAGTGAACCATGATATGAGCTACTAACCAACTAGAAAAGGTGATAGGCTCGTACGCATAAGGTTGGGCTGAGCAAGAGGAAACCTCCGTTTCCCTCCCTGCACGTGAAGCAACGCCGATACTTTCTAAGCCTCTTGTCTCCGATAATAATTTATTTTTTAACCTTTAAACTGAAATCACAGTTTTTGAAGCTCCTACAATTTATTTTCATAACTATATTTTTTTCCAACAACTATTTATTTTCTCTTATAGCTATTTTATTTTCTCTAACAACTATATTTTAAAGGCTGGTTACACTCTTTAATTCTTTATTTAATTTCTTCATGGATGTTACAGATTCTAGGCCTATATATAAACACCTGTTAAAGAGGAATATATAATTCATTTTAGGTTGCTGGACTTTTTTCTTTTGCTTTGCCTTGCTGTTTCTACTTCCCTCAATTCTAGAGGAGGAACCTGTTGAATCCTGGAGTATAGCTTTTTGTAGAGGAAATATCTTTAAGGACAGTGTTTGTAACACGCCTCATGTTTTCTATTTGTTGCTTTTCATCTTGTTCCTGTCTTCCCCCATTGTTTCTTTACCAACATTTTTAACCCTTAGGGGATGCTCCAAGAGGTTATGGATGCTCCAAGAGGTGTTTGAAAATGATGACAGAATAAAACTTGATTGAACATGTTAACCACCTATTATTTGCATTTAAATAATTATCATGACAAAAACAAAAATGTGATGATTTTGCAGTTGTGAGTGTCATAGTGAGCATGTTTCCCCTCTCTTCTCGAGAAAGAAGTGGGCTATTTCTTTACAGAATTGTGCTCAATTTCATGGTTTGAGCAAGAGGAAAACTGGCTCCATATTCTCAATTCAACAGAAAAAGAAAACAAATAATAATCAAATAACCAGGCTGAAGCACAAGGTGACTAACCAGTTCCTGCTGCAGCAGCTGGGTTTGTCGAACAGCTGCATCCCTTTCATCCTCCAGGTGCTGTACAGCCTGATTCAAACATAAAACAGTGTACTTGAAAAACTTATATGCATGTGTGTACGTGTATAAAAAAAAACCTGTTTAGAAATTAATTCAAGGATATGCTCATATGCTTTTCCTGCAAAAAGGCATGGTACAGAGCAAATTTACAAGATTGTTACAATTATAAACAAGATCAAGTTGCATAGTGCATGTTGAATGATACAACGTGCATATATAGATGTGTTTGCTTTGAGTAGTTAAAACTGACAATCCATTACAGTTATTCACAATCTTGGAGAATCCAAGAAGGAGCCCAATTCTAGCATATTCAAGTGCAAAGCAATAACAGCAGTCACATACTAGAAGGAGACTAATCAAAACTGCAGCAACTTTATACAGTTAACTTCCTCGAATGAAATTAGATCTTGTGGAATCATATTGGATAATTGACGATATATTCCACGCCTTGCTAAAAAACCGATCCTTGTTTACCAACCATACATTGTCTAACCAAATCCAATTCTCTCTCGATATGTTCCTCAAAAAATCTGATTTCATGCGGATTATGCCCCCAACTAACGAAGAGGTCTTGGCAGAACTCCCTTACATGAAATTGAGCACAATTCTGTAAAGAAATAGCCCACTTCTTTCTCGAGAAGAGAGGGGAAACATGCTCACTAAGACACTCACAACTGCAAAATCATCACATTTTTGTTTTTGTCATGATAATTATTTAAATGCAAATAATAGGTGGTTAACATGTTCTATCAAGTTTTATTCTGTCATCATTTTCAAACACCTCTTGGAGCATCCATAACCATTCTCATTTTTTACTCAGGAGCATTGTGTCTAAGCTTTGTTCAACTATCAGTTTAGGATCAAGCATTTTTCTCATCAGCACACTTCACTATCAAACCCTTGTGATAGAGGTCAATATGGCATTTTTTATCCATCTAGTACTTTCTTTAAGGAGCCTTTAGTTGCCTTTGTAATGATTCTGTTAATATGCAACACCAACTTGAATGAAGTCAGTCAAACTCCAGAGATATGAGTGCTATTGTAAAATATAAGATTCTATATTAAGTTGTCTAATGATTAAGAAATAGATTTGATATTAATCAACTCCACTCGTAATTAGGATATATGATTTGATTGTGTTATTGTAAAATATAAGATTCTATATTAGGTTGTCTAAGAAATAGATTTGATATTAATCAACTCCACTCCTAATTAGGATACATGATTTGATTTGGTTCCAGATTTCATACCTTGTATTCTCATTTAAATAGGAACCTTGTACAGCATATTTTGAATAAAGTCAATAAATTGAGGTACTTGAAAGGAACTCATGGAAAATGTTTGTTGTTTAAGAAACATGGATATTTACATGTTGAAGTCTACACCGATGCAGATTGGGTTGAAAGTATAACTGATAGAAGATCAATTTTTGGTTATTGTACGTATGTTGGAGGGAATTTAGTTACTTAGCAAGGCAAAAACATGTTGTAGCAAGGAGTAGCTCAGAGGTCGAGTGTAGAGAATTGCACATGGGATTTGTGAAGTTGCGTAGATTAAAATGCTTTTAGAAGACTTGAAGATTCTTAACTCCTCGCCCATGAAGGTGTACTGTGACAATAAGGCAACTATCTCAATTGCTCATAATCCAGTTCCTTACAATAGAACAAAGAGCGTGCAAGTTGATAAACACTTAATCAAAGAATGATCTGCATGCCATATATATCAACCACTGAGCAAGTTGCTGATGTACTTACAAAGGGACTTTACAAGAAACAATTTGACTACTTGATCGACAAGCTGGCAATGGAAGATATCTTCAAGAGCTAGCTTGAGGAGTGTTGTAAAATAAAAGATTCTATATTAGGTTGTCTATAAATTAGAAAATATATTTGGTATTAACCAACTCCTATAAATTACGTGTCATCCTAATTAGGATAGATAATTTGATTTGGTTCCTGATTTCATGCCTTGTATTCTCCTTTAATTAAGAACCTTGTACCGACTATTTTGAATGAAGTCAATAAACTGATTTCCAGAGAATACTAATTGTCTTCAAGTACACATAAGTCCATGCTATTAGCTAAAATTAGCACACCCCAAATACAATAAAACTCACAGAGTTAGCATCAGGACTTTTTTCGGAGCCCTTCAACAACACTTCATCTTCCAAGTTTCCTTGAGTTGTAGAGGTGGGCATGTATACAACTCTAAGCTTCATCTCCTGTATCACCTTGCCATCACTATCCTTATTAAACTGGCAATAAAATCAATCATTGTTCAAATATAATATCATTTTGCAAAGTCAAGCTAATGAAACATGAATAACTTTTCTTCTTCAAGTTAACACCCTTACAGTATCTGGTGGGAGCTCATCAACATTAGCAGGTGGAGGCACAATGGTACTCTGTAAGAGAAACTTATCCTTACATTGCATATCTAGAGGATATTCTCGCTGAGCCTGAAGAGTAACTGAAAATCCAGTAGTTTGTAAACATCAAATATATTCTAACCAATTAAGAACTTTACAACAATTATGTGTTGGCTGGCACATGGCACACAAACAAATTCCATATATTCTGGTCAAGGATAAAATTATGATGCTTGATTGTTCTTTCATTTTAATAGGTGATCAAGGAAAAAACAATCCCAAGCTATTAAATGATCACCTAATAAACATCTCACAAATGGCTGGTTACCACTCTACCCACAACTCTGATGTGAGAATTGTAACCTTTAGTGGACATCAAACATAAATTCACATTTGAATAAATAATTCCTAGTTTAAAAGGACAAGAAAGTCCTACAAAAAGATAGTGACTGGGTAACAAGTGGCACCTTTAATGACAAAAGAGTCCCAAGGCTGTATGACACCAGTGTTGGGCCTCACAAAGTACTTCTTAGGTGAAGTGGTTTTAACCTGGCAAAAAGTGAAGTATTACAAAAATGAATCCATCAAAGGCCACCAATGCACATCAATACGGTCTTAATACAGTAGTTGAGAGAGTACCTTAAAAGCAACATGGTGCTCTGTGTTGTTCACAACTTTGAGATCGCAAAAGCTTTGCTTTTCCAGCTCAACTGATTACATATATAACACAATCATAAGTCCAAATGAACTCTATTGACAAAATCGAATCTGAAAGTTTTATAACACAAATGAATATCAACACTTTTAGAAGGTATCAACATTTTCAACAATACAACTTATAATATTAAAGATTAGCATTAAGATTTGCATCAATTATCCATACTTGATGCCAGCAGATATTTGCCATGGATCTGTTTGCAAAATAATTTAATTTCTATCTTTTGATATTCTTTTATTTTTGACCAAGCACATCTCCTTACTTCAGCCAATCAATTTGGGTTCTAATAGTTGAAGTTTCTATGCCTGCAAAGCTTTTAAGTATCAAGAAAAGTGGATCAGATCCAGCTTGGTTTTAATTAAATTGCACTCCATCAATTTGATCTTCTTTAAATCCCCATCCTCCCTCTTTGAACAACTAATCATCTTTACTGTGTTGTGAGAGAAATCACTTGAATACTAGGCATCTATCTCATTGATGCAGATGACTTAAAAAACATTTGATAACATGTTAGAAGTTGAGAATGCCGCTTGGTACAGTAGTCAAATATTAGGCTAGAAATCTTAATTTTGCACGCAGGTTTGAGACCTGAGAGCAGCCACTTGACACAGAGGTGTCAAAACATAAACTTGTTACTTTTCTTTATAAATGGATTTATAAAGAATAAATGTGATTGATATGTACCTAAAACCAAAAACTGTGATTTGCAAAAGGGAGTTTTTAATGTCTTCATAACTTTCATGGAAGGGTTAGGTAATACCTTGGACTGCCAGAAAACTCGTATTCCATTTTAAGAACAAGGACATTATTAAATAGAGAATCCCAATTAGTTCCAGATCAAGAGCAGCCTAATGGATTATCAAAGTAAATTAAATAACGATTCACTGTCTAGTTGAGATGCTATGCAAAGCACGCAACCTTAAATCTGCTCTAATTCTCCCAATTAATGCATGGATTAGTAGAATTAAGCGTAACGAATTTTATTCTCCTTGCCATAAATGAGAACCCGATGCAAGAAATTAAATAGCAAATATAGCACATAAATCAATAAATTAAATCGTTATTTACAAAAGGAAGAAAGAAAGATGCAACGAAGAAAGTTAAATTAACGAAAGAAAAATAAAAACAGAAAATAAGTATACGTCATGCAGATTTTATATAGGGAGAGAAGCTTACAAATGAACTTGAGGTCATCCGGATGTACAGAGATAAACGGCTTATCACCACCGGTTGTCATATCCCCCCCCCCCCAACCAATATCACCAAATCTTCCACTAAAAAAATCCAAATCAAAACAATCAAATGAACACAAACATAACCTATAAAAAAAATTAAAACGCCCAAATCAATCGAAGAAATTGATGTTAAAAAGTTGTGATAGATTAAAGAGAGCGAGAGAGGGAGTGACATTAATAGTAAAGAAAACTAACATGTGCGTGGTTAAACGAGTGTAAAGGATTAGTTAAAAGCAGCGAGTGAATGAATGGATCGAACTTTCAGGCACCAATTTCGGCTTTTTTATCGGTTCAGGTGGTCTGTTCTTACTTATGCGCTCCGTTTAGAGAGAGAAGCAAAGAATCTCTCCGTTAAAAAGGAGTGAGAATTAGACAGAGAGGGATGGTAGCTTGGGGTTTTCGTGCAGCCTGGAATCAGAACGGCAGAGCTTTCTTTCTTCTTCAATATCAGTGAGACAGAGAGAGAGAGAGGGTGTGATGGAACTGACACGTATATATAATAAATAACCGAGGGAGGTTCCGTTCAAAAGTTTTTTTTGTTTTTTGGGATATCCCCGTTCCCCACACAGGGATCGGGTACCTATGTGCTATGACGTACCATTTCTAAAAACTTTTTAATTATTTACTTATTTATTGCTTTTGTGGTTTAAACCCGAATTAAACAATTTATTTTATTTTATTTTCAGGTAGTGTGTCATTTTAATAGACTAATTTTGTTTATTAACATAAAAAAAACTTTTAAATTTAGTAAAATAACATAAGTGCACAAAATGCTAGCGAAACATCATAGTTTATATTCGTCATGGTTCCAAAACATAATA
>Ga0307515_10023332_pt1 | contig 10847 bp, 4 predicted proteins | sample 17_EM_MG_FD_194513 | JGI IMG/M metagenome (GOLD analysis project Ga0307515, IMG submission 194513) | Populus trichocarpa ectomycorrhiza microbial communities from riparian zone in the Pacific Northwest, United States - 17_EM | ecosystem: Host-associated > Plants > Roots > Unclassified | place...
AAAATGCAAGAAAACTTACCTCGAGGCATGCCTAACCCTATACCTATTCTTGAAGTCCCACCTCGACAACCACTTATTCACGTGGAGGATCTTGGTGAAAACAAAATCAGAGTTAGTTGATTGTGTTCAAGATAATATTGGTCGAGGAGGGAGTTGAAAAATAGTTTCAATCTTTCGACATTAAGTTGGAGAATATGATAGCAAACTGTGACCTTTCTGTTAAGGATGAAGATCTTGCAAACAAGAACATGGAAGACATGTTAATTTCAAACAAGTTTTTTGAAGGTATTATGGAAAATTATCTTGGAGTTCTTTGACATACAAAGGTTGAATTACTAGGAGTTGCAAATGATAAAGAGGTCAAGTTTAAAGTAGAAGAATCGTGTGAAAGAATTATAAGTAGACTTCATAGGAATAAAAAAAGTATAATATTAAATATGATTTTTTTTAACATGCACACACCATAAATTAAATTTTAAAATTCATGGGTCAAAGATATAATACTTCATGATTAAGCTAGCTACAATATTATATTTAAAGTATGTATTTCTTCGTTACGGTCAAGTTTAATTTTTGACAATTTAATCGAGGGAGAATTTTTCCCAATTACAGGGGACTAACGAGGGATGCAACTTTTTTTATTTTATGGCATAATTATATTTATAATAATATTTAATTAATTATTAAGATTTACAAGGATATGTCTAGTTTAGGAACCCTAATTCTAATCGGATCCTATTAGTATTAGCTATGTAACTTTTAATAAAAATCATTTTTTTATAAAGATTTTTGGTCTAGATTGATATAAAGAAAGATGCCTAGCTATCTTTTTTCCCCTTAAAGATTATAGAGTTAATTTTAATATATATATATATATAACAGGGTTTTCTTTATAGTTTTTTTCTGTAGTGCTTAGGATCCTAAAACTTTAGGGATTAAGAAACTCTAGTTGCTATCCACATTAAGGTACCGTTTGGGAACGCGGCTGCGGCTGCGTTCCCAAAAAATTTGAAATTTTTTTTTTTTGCTAAAATTTAATATGGTTTATACGTTTTGGATCGTTTTGATGTGTTGATGTCAAAAATGATTTTTAAAAAATGAAAAAACATCATTGACATGCATTTTGGCACGAAAAGTTATTTGAAAAGCACCCACAACCACACTGCCAAACACGCTCTAAAAAAACATATTAGGAATCAAAATCATCATTGATAGCTAAAACGACCAATAATATTTCTTATAGAATTATTTTTTTTAATTCAACAATAAAAGTATTCTTGGAACAAATTACATATTATCAGAGCTAAATCTCTTCTCTACTAAACGGACGAATTTAATATTTATCATTCAAAAAATTAAATAATAGAATAAATCTCTTTAACCATTATATGAATTACTTAAAATTATAATCACTAGCATTTGGCATATCCTACTTTCCACACCATGCCTTTGAAAAAGAAAAGGAAAAAAAACAAGAAGAGAGCGAAAAGACCATCCCACTTCAATTTCAAAATTCTTGGTTAGGTTTTCTAACATGGTGGAGAAAAGAAAAGGAGAAAGAAGATATTGATATTCCATCCCTTTCTAGTGTCTTCTCTTGTCAGCATCACGAATATTGCTTTCTTGTAGCCGCTAACATATAGAAGTGGAAGGTATTGTTTGAGAAGTTTGTAAGAAATTGTTTGAAACATGATTTCTGGTTAAAATTATGTTTTTTTTTAAATTAAAATGTTTTTTTTTAATTATTTTTTTTATTTTTAGATTATTTTAATATACGGATGTCAAAAATATTTTTTATAAAATAAAAAAATATTATATTGATTTATTTCCAAACAAAAATACTTTAAATTATAACCGCTATCATATTTGAAGTATTTGAAAGGATCACAATGATTGTTTTTTAAAGTATTTTTTATTTAAAAATATATTAAAATAATTTTTGATATAAACATATTTGATATGATTTGAAAATATTAAAAAAATTAATTTTTTTTTAAATATAATTTTATTTTAAAAAATTAAAACTTTTAAAATAACAATGGGTCCGTAAACACCCCGGAAGCGCCACGGTTTCACACCAAGAAAAACAGTAACCATTGCCAACTCGACACCAAGTCAAGAAATTCCCAAATCCCAATCATTTGTTCTTTTGTTTTGTCCTCTTATTACCGTCGCCGAGATTGCGAATTGTGTTAGGCGACATTAAATTATTAAAAGCATATCATAACTGCCCATCTGCATGGATTGTGTCCCCATTTGACCATCTCTTGCCCGAGACAAAATGCGTTTCTAGTGATCTTAAAGACATTGAATACGTTTCTGTAGATAATAATGAGTGTCACCATGTTGCATGCGGTTTGATGAACTTCCAATAACTCCCTTGTAATTTGCTTTCTCTTCCCGTGCAAGCTAATAAACATGGCTGCAGGTTGGTTTGGGATTGCTGCAGTTTCTTCTTCTTCTTCTTCTTCTTCTTTGTTTCTACGGAGAAAAAATTGTTTGGTTTTTCGAATAATTTCTAGGATTTCACGTGTAATTGCATTTTGAATTTCAGGAGAATATATACTTTTATATACAAATTTAATGCGTTCTTCATCAAATATAAACTAAAGATTCACAGCTCTAGTTTAGGCATAAATTATAGAGTTAATTCTCCCAAAACCGAAAGAGAAGAGAAAACTTTCATCATTTCCTTTTTTAAAACCTAATGGCAACCTCATAATTTAGGAGGAAACTAGGGTTTTTGTTTAAGAACCCCAAGACACAAAATCAATTCCCCCCCACATACAATCGCTTTCGGTCTTTGAAAGCTCAAAACCCAAGGGGCCACCTGTTACACTTCCTTCTTCCTCCCTCTGCTTCTCTCTGTCTTTTATAATTTTATTATTTCTCTTTGCAGAATTCAACTGCAGTAGTTAACTTCAATGCTTTCTTTATTCACCCTATGAATACACGCGTCCTCACTGCTAAGAATCCTATAAAACAAAATTCCTTTCTCACAATTTCTCACGTTCCAAACACCACCTCCTTAGCTCCACATTATCACAGTATATTATTTATATTCTCACTGTTGAGTAATAGTAACCCATCATGGCCCTCAATTCAACTGACCGGAAAGATGTGATTTTGAGTATGGACGAGTTCTGTGATGAAGGTGTTAACGTGGGATCAAATAACAACAACACTGGAGGAGGAGGAGGAGGGAGAATTTGGAGGGAGTCAAGCTGTGATTTCTTGAACAATGCAAATAACAAGGACAAGCGACCTCTCATGAATGGCGACAACAACAGTACCAATACTAATGGAAGTAGATGCTATAAACTTGATTTTAATGGTCATCAGAACAGTAACAGTGGTGTTACTGCTAGTGCTAGTGATAGCGGTTCAGTAATGGAGGAGGAAGATCCACCCTCGAAGCTGATTGGTCATTTCTTGCACAGACAGAAAGCATCAGGTGAGTTTTGTTTAGATATGGACTTAGAGATGATGACTCATCTTCAAAACGATACTGTTGTTCCTCATAAGAATTTACCTCCTGTTTCTGAGTCTCCTACCACTAATACGAATCGGGTTTCTTTTGACCCAAACCCACCCGGCTCAAGTGAGTCATTGAGGAGGAGAAGGGACTTCAAGAATTCTTCTCCACGTAATCAAAATAATGGTGATGGTGAGATTTTGAAGTGTAGCTCTAGCAACGACGGATCGTTTTGTAGCAATTCCTCGTTTAAGAGGAAGTCTAGTTTGTTGAAGGAGCGGACAAAGTCTAGATTGATGGACCCACCGCCGCATCCACCGGAGAAGTCAGGGAGAGTGGTTGTTGGGAGGTCAGGGCAGTTGAAGTCTGGATTTTTAGGGAAAGGGAGTGTTGTTGATGAAGAGGAAGATGACCCTTTATTGGAAGAGGATTTGCCTGATGAGTATAAAAAAGATAAGCTTGATATTTGGATTTTACTTGAATGGTTGAGTTTGATTGTTATTATTGCTGCTTTAGTTTGTAGTCTTGCAATTCCATATTTGAGAACTAAGAATTTGTGGAGACTTCGGTTGTGGAAATGGGAGGTTTTGGTTCTGGTTTTGATTTGTGGGAGACTGGTTTCTGGTTGGGTTATTAAGGTTATTGTTTTTTTCATCGAGAGAAATTTTCTTTTGCGAAAAAGGGTTTTATATTTTGTTTATGGAATTAGGAATGCTGTGCAGAATTGTTTGTGGTTAGGGCTTGTTTTGATTGCTTGGCACTACTTATTTGACAAAAGAGTTGAGAGGGAAACTAGGAGTACGACACTTGGGTTTGTGACTAAGGTTTTGGTGTGTCTAGTGGTGGGTACCTTGCTGTGGTTGGTGAAGACCTTAGTGGTTAAAGTACTTGCATCTTCATTTCATGTGAGCACTTACTTTGATCGGATTCAGGAATCGCTGTTTAATCAGTATGTAATCGAAACCTTATCTGGCCCCCCATTGGTTGAAATGAAAAGAAATGAAGAGGAGGAAGAGAGACTTCTTGCAGAGGTAAAAAAGTTGCAGAATGCAGGTGCCACCGTGCCCCCTGGCCTTAAGGCAACAGCGAGCCCGTCACCATCACAGAGTGCAAAGGTGATAGGAAGTGGTAGTTTCCAGAAAAGCCCTCGAATTGGTACCCCCATCCCCAAGCTTTCTCGTGCACTTTCCAACAAAGTTGATGAGGGAGATGAGGGGATAACAATCAACCACTTGCACAAATTGAATCCTAAGAATGTTTCTGCTTGGAATATGAAGAGGCTAGTGAATATAATTCGACATGGTGCTCTGTCCACACTGGATGAGCAGATACAAAATTCTAATCACGGTGATGAAGAGTCAGCTACAAAGATTAGAAGCGAATTTGAGGCAAAAGCTGCAGCAAGGAACATATTCACAAATGTTGCTAGGCAAGGGTCTCGGTAAGTCATTAATTCCACCCAAATTTTCATATTCTGAGTCCTTTGTTAAATGCTGTCTAGTCAGGTCATGCTTTTCTCTACATTTACAATCTAGTTAGCGTGTTTGATTTAATCTACTTTCACTCTATTCTAGTATCTGACTTGCTCCACGAGTCTCAGCTTCTTGTTGGATAATTTGGGCATTGCTATATGAAATTTAACTGATTTCCAAGTTTCGTTAGGATTTATCTTTGATATGAAAGTAGTCATTTTGATGTGAACGATGCAATATGTATTGTTCTGTACAGTTTTGCTTGAAAAAATCTATGTAAATTTTTTTTTATCTACGGATCATAGAATGTCTTCTAGGACAAGGAACACTAGAGATACTTGATATGTGTTTATGATGACAGGTGCTTGATAATTATGAAGGAACTGTTTGTTTCTATGATGGTGTTCTTCTCTGTGGTACCATTGTCGTCCTGTATTGATCCTCTGTCATACTTTACCATGCAGGTATATCTACCTGGATGACATCATGCGTTTCATGCAAGAAGATGAGGCTTCAAAAGCCATGAGCCTCTTTGAGGGAGCATCTGAAAGCAACAAAATCAGCAAAAAATGTTTGAAAAATTGGGTGGTAAGAACAAAGTAATAATATTTTTTCTTTTTTCTCCTTTTAATTTGTATTCCTTATTAGGTTCTAGAATCTTCTTTTGCTTGTAGAGTTTACAAATATCTCAAGGTATCTAATTGTGTAGTAAGTGCCCCTGAACTCGTAAATTTATGGGATTGGACTGGGAACCTTTTAACAATCCATAGGTCTATAAGAACGTCAAAGTGTGGACATGATTTTTCTAGATGTTTGTCTTTGAAATAATGTAAAATTTTAATGGTTCTATGCACTTTTCACATTAAACTAAGATTGTGATTTCCTAGAAGCATAACTTTCTTTTCAGTTGGATGATCTCCTCTCTTAAATGAGGATTTTCTTGTCATGGATTATGCAAAAAGGAAGCCTGCTTTGCAGACTCATATTTGATTGGATAATTGTGAAGTTCGTCTGCTTCCATATTTTCTTGACATGGGATTGTAATTGTTCAAACTACTGTCATGTGTAGGCATATTCTTGCATGATTTTTATTTTATGGTCATATGACAAGGCGCTGTATGATTCTGTCAGGTCAATGCTTTCAGAGAACGGAGAGCACTTGCTTTGACACTCAATGACACAAAAACAGCTGTGAACAAACTGCATCGTATGGTGAACTTTCTGGTTGGGATTGTAATAGCAATTATTTGGCTTCTTATACTAGGAATTGCTACAAGCAAGTTTCTCCTCTTTCTAAGTTCACAACTTCTTCTCGTGGCTTTCATATTTGGAAACACCTGCAAAACCGTGTTTGAATCTATTATTTTCTTATTTGTGATCCATCCATTTGATGTGGGCGATCGCTGTGAAATAGATGGAGTTCAGGTATGTAAGCTAACATATGAACTGAATCCCAATTTCATGGATTTACCATGACAGAAATTTTGACTTCTATATATTATGGGCCTAATTTGTTTTTCAACAAATTTCAGATGGTGGTAGAAGAGATGAACATTTTAACTACTGTCTTTTTAAGATTTGACAACCAGAAGATAATAATCACAAACAGTGTTCTCGCTACCAAAGCCATTGGCAACTACTACCGTAGCCCTGATATGGGGGATGCAGTTGAGTTCCTCATCCACCTAGTTACTCCAGCTGAAAAGATCGCCATTGTGAAACAAAGAATAAGCAGGTAAGCACATAAATGGGAGGCCTTTTTTTGCCTTGTCAAGTTTTCTTTACTGAAGTGATAATGGTATTTTAACATTTGATTGGACAACAGTTTGTTCTCTTAAATCCAAACACATTAATAAAGTTACATTAAAAAATAAATCATGCTATGCAACATGAAAACCTTGGCAAAAAATAATCACAGCCCTTGCTTTCTGGGATCCACATGTGGAGCCCACAAATTCAATGGCTGCGATTCTTTCAGGTTGTGGTTTTGTTCCGAAAGCACTTTTCCCTCGTAAATTTATGCCTTCTGGAAGATTAAATCCAATATAATTGTCTTTTGAATGAGTTGGAGATTATTGTACAGCTGGATACTATCTATGAAAAATTAGTTATTGTTGATTGACTGACTGGAACCTAGAAACTTGGTAAACAGCAGATACACACAAGTACTGTTACATATATGCATGATTGCGTGTTCATATAAAGAGAATCTTTGTTTTTAATTTTCTTTTCTGTTAAGATTCTTGGTTCAATTATCTATTGTTCTTTCCTTAGTTTATACTGGCACGCATTTAGTTCAATAGATATTTTCTTTTAATTGATTATCTATGCTAAGAATAACCTTGCATCTGTCACTGCAGTTATATTGAAAGCAAAAAGGACCACTGGTATCCTTCCCCCTTGATTATATTCAAGGATGCAGAAGACTTGACCAGGGTGCGGATAGCAGTTTGGTTGACACATAGGATGAACCACCAAGACATGGGAGAGAGGTTTATAAGAAGATCTCTCTTGCTGGATGAGATGATGAAGATTTTCAGGGAGCTTGACATTCAATATCGCTTGCTTCCTCTTGACATCAATGTTCGTGCCTTGCCTCCTGTTATGTCTGACCGCCTTCCTGCCAATTGGACCAACTGACAGATGAAACAAAAATATTAGATATCATGCAATCACTCTGACACTGAAGCTCTGTTTTGGGGACAAACTAGCATCTGGGAGACAAGGAAGTTACAATGAGATTTTCCAATGTATTATTTATCTTATCCGACAAGAAGCTCTTATTAGTACACAGTGACATTTCCAAACAAGATGCTATTATAGAACCACATTCCAATTCATATTGTTATATAATTAGCTACTGTAGAGTTGGTGAATCCTTGTAGAGTTATATTATGATTCTCATGGCAGCTGCCCTCGCTAATAATCTGATAATTGACCTACCTTCTGGCTAGCAAATTCTGTAACTTCTAGTTAAAGAGATTATGCCAGTATGGTGATTTAAATTGATTGGTTATCTGTAGCCACTTAGCATGTGATACCACTGCTTTGTTTGAGGCATCACTGCCGTTTTACATCCCAAGCCTGTCTGGGAATTCTTAGGTTCTCAAGCCTGCATGAGAATTCTTTGGTGAATAGATAGTAAGCAAATTTATATCACTTGCTGGTCTATCACGAGGTTTTATACTGGGGTGCGAAAAGATGGCCGGATTGATTTGATCTCATTTTGTGTGGTTGTAGTTAGTGAAGAATTGTGTGAAAAGATGGCCTAATTTTTGTTAAGACTAGTAATTGAACACCTGTATTGCTTTTACGACATAACCTAGTTTCTGCAAGTGGAGATAGGTTCATTGATGTTGTTATGTAGCAAAAGAAACGAAAATAACAAGAGTGTCTGGTCATGAGGAGTTGGCATTCCTGTTTTTTTAACGCATTCCATGCGACTCATGATGCATTTTCAAGGGTGGGGACTGGGGAACCTATCATCATGAAGAGAAACATCCCAGACAATATTGACTGTCATGAAAAGTTGGAGCAAGCTGGAGAATGCCCCATGAAGAAGCATCTGGAGCATTCTTCCCTGTCTGTCCATAGATGTGGTCTCCATTAGGTAGAGTTTGGAAACAGCTCGAGTCATCTGGGCCATTCCCAAGCCGAACGAACACAAGGACAGTTTTAGATATCCGCGATGGGCTTAAAGATTTTCATGGAAGAATTGCTGGTTCAATGAACTTGGGACCATTTTATTATTTAATGGAAAAGGTAAACTGATTTACATGGGACTGGTTAAAATCTTGAAAACAATAGTTTCATGAAAGTAACTAAAGTAAAAAAATCAAAAATCAAAAATTTTCCTCATGAATTTCATTTTAAGCTTCATGGGACAGGCCAGTTCTAGTCGTAGCAATATTGTCGTTATCATTGATAGGTTAGAAACAGCTGTGCTGCAGTATTTCGGAACACTTCATGCTTGTTGTCATCCATGAATGCTAGCAGACAATGAATGTTTGGACTTTTGGCCTCCAATCTTTCAACTCTCGTGGATCACGAGAACTTGGAGTTGCAGGCTAAATTGTCACACACTAATAGGCTAAAGAAGGTTAAAAAACCTTCTCCGAGAAATCAGATTAAGAAGCTGATATGCACCTGAGCCTGCATGCTGCAACACAAAGGACATCATTTGCCTTCTCCTGGAGATTAAGAATATTAATTATTAACATTAACATTAACCTCACTGTGCGTCTCCTCTTCATTCTCTCATTCATAGCACTGTTTATTGGATTAATTTTCCTTCTAGATCCCTCAAATTGTTAATCTTTTTTGTTTTGATAATTGACTTTTTTTTTTTTTAATTTAGTCCTAGTGGTGTCATGGTTTTATATTTTTTTTTTCATTTGTTTTAGATTTCATACCATCACCGAGATGTCAAAAAAACATTCTAACATTAAATAAGAGGTCAATTTTACATAATAGAATTTTTAGCTGTTGTGAGAAAATTAAAAGAACAAGGACATAAATTAATAAGAACAAAAAAAACCCAACCTTTTCCTCATCCATCTGTAATATTGTTCAAAAGGCATGTAAAACTACACTTTGATTCTTTAATTTTTAATTTTTTTATATTTGGTCCCTGGTATTTCAGTATATCATGTTTCGTTCCTAAGCTTCATTCTTTTACATTCAACCAATTTTCATGCTATGGATTTGTCTTTGAAAAGAGAGTTCAATAAATTTGTTGTTTCTCGTGAATATGCTGAAAAAAGTTGAAAACTCGTAAAATAGTTTTAATTTCAATTTGTTTTTTTTTATTTTTAGAGTAATTATAAAAAGTTTTGATGGTTAGAAAATGATTTATTGAGGTTCTCAAAGTGTGTGTATTTATATATTGTATTTTTAGATATAAATTAAGTCTAATCAAATAAAAAAAGTAATTGGATGGAGGACATATCATCCACTCATTTAAAAGAATAAAAAAGCTAGGCAAGCAAGCATTTCTTTTTAGATCTTGGTGCATTTAAGGTCTATCATGCCCAATAGCTCCTAACCTTTTTAAAATTTGTTTTTTATTTTATTTTTTTCAATTAATATCCTCTTTTACTTTTAAAATTTTTAGTTTAACTCTTTTTTTAAACCTCAATTAATCAAATATTAAAAGATGAAATTGAAATAAAAATTTCAATTATATAAAATGATTTAAAACAAAAAATATAACAATTAAAAAAATAAGAATCAAAATTGAAATACAAAATAAATTTTATATTTGATTGAATGATAAAATTGAAAAGAAATATCAATTTAGTAAAAGAATAAAAAAAATCAAAAAATAAAGATTAAAATTAACATAAAAATAAAAACAATTTCTTGATCAAAAAATGAAATTAAAAATAAATAAATAAATAGAATGAGAATTGATAAAAATAATGTATCATAAATTTAAATTGAATGATAAAATTAAAAACAAATAAAACTTTTATAAAATACCAAAAAAAATTAGAAATTAAAACAATAAAAACCATATTGAAAAAAAATATATATAATAAATTTGAATTGAATAATAAAATTAATAAAAAAAATTAAAATAACCAAGAAAAAAAATCAAAATCAAAATATTTAAAATTTAAATACCAACAATAAAAAGAATCAAATAGTAATTTTTAATAAATAAGAGGAAAAAAAAAAATCATCTTAATAAATCAACTCTCTACGCGCTGCACTGACAGGGGTAAAAAAAAAACCTTTCAACAACACAGGTCAAATAACCTTCACAACTCTTACAGAAGATTTAATAAAAAAAAACACTCAGCGTGCTCCCATCTTTGGATTCACAGTTTTGTGAAACATAGATTTTCATCACGTTATTGAATTATTTCTTGAACAAACTTTCTAACTCGTACAGATAT